>Ga0315282_10000132_pt1 | contig 147833 bp, 132 predicted proteins | sample YL17G07_20_MG_FD_203693 | JGI IMG/M metagenome (GOLD analysis project Ga0315282, IMG submission 203693) | Sediment microbial communities from Yellowstone Lake, YNP, Wyoming, USA - YL17G07_20 | ecosystem: Environmental > Aquatic > Freshwater > Lake > Sediment | place: USA: Wyoming | collected... | reverse complement strand
CAGGAACCGTGATTTCTCGCTGATACCACGCTGCGCTGACATCCGCCAGTCTCCGGTCCTTCCAGCTTGGATGGGCATAGACCGTCTGGCAATCCTTCTCCATGTAGTCGGTGATGCCCGGCCAGCACCCTGGCACCTTGAAGTAGCCCCATCCGTCGGCCGGCACCTTGACTGGCTCGGCCGCGGCCGGGACGGCAGCCGTTGTGGGCGCGGCCGGCACAGCCGGCGGGCTGGCTGGCGCGCCCGCGGGCGGCGCAGGCGCGGGGGCCGGCGCGACCGGCTCCCACTGCCACAGGCCGTTTACGCACACGCGCTCGCGCGTGGGCGTCTTCTCCCGATAGGCCTTGTCCAGATCCCAGACAGCCTTCACCCCTCCGGGCAGCACCATGCCGGCACCCTCCTGGCCACTCGCCTCCGCCAAGACGCCGCAGACAAGAACCGCGGACAAACACATTCCAATTCGAGATTTCAGATGCACTGTATCCATCGCATTTCTCCTACGCCTGACTCACGGGCCGCTGGTTAACGGCCATATGTCTCCGGCAGGAACCGATCTCCGCGCCGGCCTCTCGCCGGCCAGAATGACGCAGGCAGGTGAGTGTATGGCAGAGCCGTGTCCCGGTCAATGGTCCGTGCCTTGCTCCGGATCTGTGAGATCAGCACGAACGCGTCAGCGGAATTGCCGCCTCAGGCAGATTTGGCGGCGGGATCACCTACACCTCTGTTGGCCCAATCAGGGGCCATTGGCAATCGCACGGCGATTCATCGCTGGGTTTGCAGGAGCCTTTGAGAACTGCGTCGCGGAGCTTGCCCGCCGTCCGTGTGGCGGGGTTTGCCCGCCGTCCTATTCCGTCGAAGCCGCTTACCAACGTTCGCGCGGCTGTCAGGCCGCCCGAATGTCAGCGGCCTTCGACTACATTGTCGGCCGTGCCGACAATCCGTCGCCATCCGCGACAGCCCGCTTGCCCGCCTGTGGAGGCTTGCCCGCCTGTGGAGGGGGGGATGCCTGAAGGTCAGGCCCATTGGCAGCCGGAGATAAGGCACGCGTGTCTCCCACGGCGCGACACCTCGTAGGGGCACGGCGGGCCGTGCCCATCAAAGCACGTTCCAATCCGCGCCCGCGCCCTGTCGCCGTTGGCCGCGGCGGGATCGCAAGCCTTCGAGGTACGGCGCGCCCTGTTCGAGCGCGACTCAGGCTGCGCGTCGGCGCCACGGTGAGCCTTTTCCCGCCGAAGCGCTCACATGTCTGCCACGTATTGGCAACGTCGTCTGGCCTACCGCGTGTGACTCCGTGTTTGGACAGCTCGCGCGAGCTCCTTACTGCCAGAGCCATACGGTTTCATCGCTCGATAGCCCGGATGGCTGCCGCCCGATCCTCCAACGCCGCGGCCTCCTTTTCCCTGCCGGTCTTCCTGTAGAGAGCCGCCAGGTTTTCCAGGGTTTGGGGTAACTCAGGGTGGTTCGGGTCTAGAGCGTTCTCTCGAATTGCCAAGGGGCGCTTGTAGAACGCCTCGGCCTGCGGATGCAATCGCCCATGCTGTGCCACAAGCCGCCGATTCGACGAAGGCCCACGTCCTTGGTCACCGGTCTTGCCCTGCTAACAAGCGCCGCCACCTGGCCGTGCTGGCTACGGTCCATACGGCTGACCCAAGGAAGATGACGACCAGGGACGGCAGCTTCCGATGGAACGTCCAAAGGCAGACGGCCGTTGTCTCAGCCCGTCCGACGAAGCCCGGAGCGGACGCAATGAAATCCACGGGGCGCCGCGCCTTCCCGGGGGTGCCGTGGATGTAGTGCCCCAGATCAGGTGCGCTTAAAAAGGCGGCTCCGGGGAACTCGCTAAGTGTCGTCGCCAGCAAACACTTCAAACCCCGGAGGCCCGCGTCTTTTCGGGCTTGATCTTCACCTCTATACGAAAAGCTGTGTGTCTGAAGGACAGCAGGGCAACCCATAAAGAGGGACCGGCGAATCTGCTGCAACGCGTCGCTCACCTCTTCGGGGCCCGGTGTGACTTCCTTGACCTCCTCTGTGCTGGGTGCGAATGAGACGCCGGGCTCATAGCTGCAGTTCCGGATGATTGGCCTCACTCCATAATCATTCGTGGACCATCGCAGAGGGACCGCCGCCGGTTTGAGGCGTGACTTGCTGTCCACGGTGACGATGGGATCGTCGGCTGTCTCAATATACGAGATGCCACACGACTCCAACGCCTGCCAGGTGTTGGTATCCCACACAAGGCCAGGAGCCACGGCGGCTTCCGGAGAGACTCCAAAGTGCTGGCGGATGATCTCAAGGCCCGTGGCTATCATCTCCCTGTGGGCATCTACGCACAGAGCCCGCGGCGGGTAGACGCTCGCGTCTATAAAGGACCTCTTGAACCACCTGAACCGCGGGTCGACCTTCGGCATCGGCTCTCCCCCGGGCCCGGTCATAGGTCCCATGTTCCCCTGGCGACACCCTTCTCGGAACCCCGGCACGTCATCCTTCAGGGCCGTCATCCATAGCGGAACGTTGTAGTGCTCCCGGCCATGGAACTCGATATCGATGAGCCCCTCTCTGACAAGGGACTTCCACTTCTCCACGATCTCGGGCCTGCCCTCGTAGCAGAAACGCCACAAGTACTTCTGGAACCCTGAAGCCGCTATAGCTTGAAAGTCCGGGACGGCCGAGACCATGTACACCGTGATAACGGGATGGCGCCCGTACCCGTCCGTGAAACAGCGCAGAACGGAAGCCAGGGCATCCAAGTCCGCAGGGGTTTCGTCAGCTTCCAGGCCTCCCCAGTCGTCACTGCCTATGACCACCATGGGCGGGCTTACACGGCAGTCTGCTTCCTCATAGTACCTGGACCACTGCGCACGGGTAACGAAAAGAGCGTACCCCAGCAACATCAAGGTTCCCGTAGCGATTAGTGCCGGTACCTTTGCGGAAGCGAACATCAACCCAAATGCCCGCCTCCAGATACGTGTGGGCCAGCTACCTCCAATCATCGCTTCCTTCCTCCGATATGGTTGCAGAAGCACGGAGCAACGCATGATCGCCGGGGTCATCCTCTGCGGCACCGCCGACCCCCTGATGAGCTTGGTCAGAACCTGCGTGTCCTTCTGGTCCACGAACGCCTGCTTCTTGGCCGGCGATCACCAATCTTCAATCTCGTCAAGCGCGCTGAAGATCTGCTCAAGCTTGATGCCGCGGCCGACCTTAAGCCCCGCCCTTGACAACCGATCTAAAGCTGCCGCCAACTCGCGTTCAGTTGGCTTCAAAGGGCGCAAGGTATGTGCGAGCATCGGAAGCACCGACTGTCGGATGTACCGCCTTTCGCCGGCAATCAGCGGGATAGCCGTCACTGCAAATCCCTCTGTCTGGTTGCTCGCCGACCCCGGCACGATCTGCTGCGAACGCTCATGGTCAGGCTGCTGGGCGGCGCCCGCCGCGGTCATCCATCCGTCTCGGACGCTTCAACGCCCGGACGATCTCTCCAACCCGATCCGCCAAGGTCCCGACCGTGACGAGCAAGGCCAATCCGAAGCCCGCGAATCCTGCGAGGAGGGTCAAGGACACCAGCAACAGAGCGCTCCAATACTGCAGCCGGTCCGCCACGGCGTCATGTCCGGATCCGGACTCCTCAGGGCTGGTGACGCACAAGGGGGCCAGGAGATACGTGGCGACTGCCGCCAAGACGATGTAAATCCCCACAACGAGGGGACCCCATGCGTATCGGGAAGATCTCTTCATCGCGTGCGCCTCACCATCCGCGACCGGGATGCCCCCGCCAGGGTCCTCCTCGCATTGCTGGTGTGCGGAATCCGACAGGCCATAGAACTGAGGCCTTTCTACAAACCTATACGCTGTTCCGGCCGGGATATTGCATGGGAAACGCCCAGAATCTTCCGTCACCTCCACTTTCCTTCGTACGGACCATCTTGCCGGCGAACCCGCAACCGCCATGGGCGCGCAGGCGTCTCTTTGGCGTGCAACTCGCGGGCGCCAACGGGGAAGACGTTTGGCGGGAGGGCTTAGTCCATTGCGCCCGACCCGCCTCCTACTGCCCGCCATTCGCTACTCGACACGGGAAACGGGTGTCAGACTTCCTTCCAAAGCCATAGCGGTTCTTGACAGACGGGTCGTAGGAAGTAGAATCCCCTCAAGTGCCGGTCCTGGTGCCTCTTGCGGACGGGAGGAGCATGGACACCGACTCACCACGCGAAGCCAGGGCTTTTCCCGAAACTGGCTGGTCCACGGTGGGGCAAGCAGCCGGGGACGGTGAATCGTCGCACCTCGCCTTAGAGAGGCTCCTGAGGCGCTATATGCGCCCACTCCGGTGCCACCTCGTCTACTCGAAGGGCATTCCGCCTGACCAGGCCGACGACCTCGTCCAAAGCTTCATCACAGAGAAGATCCTGGGGGGCGATCTGTTGGCCATTGCGAACCGGGGGAGGGGGAAGCTCAGGACTCTCTTGAGGACTGCTCTGGAGAACCATGTCAAGGACGAAAAGCGCCGCGAGAGGGCCAAGAAACGCCATCCTGGCAAGGCGCTCCTGGTCTCTCTCCCGGAGTCAGATGAGGTCTCTGCGCCGTCAGATGGGCCTGCCGAAACGTTCGAAGTCGCATGGGCACGCGAGGTGCTTGCCGAGGCGCTGCGAAGGACGGAAGCCCACTATCGTGAAGCAGAGCGAGGAGAGATCTGGCTGGCCTTCAAGCTCCGTGTTCTGAACCCGACCCTATATAACGAGGAACCACCATCCTGCGCCGACCTGGCCTCCCGTCTCGGATTCGGATCCCCGCAGAGGGTTTCCAACGCTGTCGTCACGTGCAGTCGGGCGCTCAGGCAATCCATTCGGTCCGTGCTTCGAGAGGACGTGGCCGACGGCAGCGCGGTGGAAGAGGAGATCGCGGACCTACGGGAGATCTTGGGCCGCAGCGGGCAATATGGGTCTCTATTTCGCGTATAGATATGCAGGGAGGAATCCGCTATGGCTGATCCCGCCTACGACATATACAAGAGCGACCCGCGTTCATTGGCTGACCTATTGGCCCTGGCGCAGGGGTCAGGAGGTGAGTCGGACGAGAACGTATTGGCAGCCGTCCTGGATGATGAGCTGACGAAGCCCGTCCGGTTTGAGCTATGTGCCGTCAGCGGCGCTCAGGCAGCGGGGGCCAGGCTTGCCGCATCAGCAGAGGGATTACTGGTCAAGAGCCTCGGAGATCTTCTCCAGCATCCCCATCCACCCCTGGAGCTGCTCGTCCTGACCAAGGCCTATGCCCGGGCCAATCTGCAGCATCCCGACGGCCCTCTGCCCCACGACGTAGCCCTGGTGCTATACTTCGCCTGCATCGCAGCGGCTATGGTCAGGTGCGGCCGCCGCATCACCCAACTTGGGGCCGACTCGCTGCGTCAGGGCCTGGCTTGGGCGGCAGGCCGGAGGTGGGTAACTGGCCACACTCAGGCCATTCTGCAGGAAGCGCTTGCGTTGCTCAAAGAGGACAGCGGCAAGTGAGTGACGACGCGATACGGCCGCCACCCGAAGCCCATGGGCCGCAGATATCGGACTTTTCTGACCCGATGAGCGCTTTGCTCAGGGCCCGGGTGCTGGAGCCACCTGATCGGCCTGGCATTGCGGCGCGTCTTGATCGGTTCGAAGTGCTGCGCCTGATCGGCAGCGGCGGGATGGGCGTCATCCTGCTCGTACAGGAGCGAGGCACCTCGCGCCAGTATGCGTTGAAGACTTTGAAGCCGGCCCAGGTGCGGGATCCATACTCCGTGCGCCTCTTCCTGCGCGAGGCGCGGCACATAAAGCAGTTGGACCACCCGAATATCGTGCGTGTGCTTGAGGTCTCGGACCGGCTTGACGGCCCTTACTTCATCATGCCGTACGTGGAACGCGGGAGCCTGGCCGACCTCTTGAAGCCCGGCAAGCCACTTGAGGCTGAACTGATCCTCAGCATTGCCCGCCAGGTCGCGACCGCGCTGGCGTATGCGCATGAGCGCGGGGTCATCCACCGCGACCTGAAGCCCGCCAACGTGCTCGTAGACGGCGAGGGCCAGGCTTACGTGGCCGACTTCGGGCTGGCCAGGGCACTCTACGGCGACTCAACGCTCGATGCCCGGCAGCCCCAGCGGGTGGGCACAGCTCCGTACATATCGCCCGGCGTGGCGGCGGGGAAAGCAGAGGATACCCGGGGTGACGTATACTCCTTCGGGGCGCTTCTGTATGAGATGCTGACAGGCCAGCGGCCCTACGATGGCCTGACGACGGAGGAGGTCACAAAGAAGATCCTTTCTGGCCCGCCGCCTGCCATCGCCCAACTCAATCCCTCTGCGCCAAGCGCGCTCGTAACGGTCGCCGAGGGAGCCATGGCTCGCGAACTCCGTGATCGGTACGCCAGTATGCGCGACGTGGTGGCGGATCTCGAGTGCATTGTGCGCGGGGCACACCCGATGGGGCCTCACCGGGAGGCCCAACCCTCGAAGAGGAAGCGGAGGCGTTCATCTGTTGCGCTGTTCGTGCTGGCGGCTGCATTGGCCGTCTTTGCCGCGGGGCGGGCGGCCCTCCCGCACCTTCGCAAGAGCGCGCCACCCCAAGGTCTGTCTGCGGCTCAGCAGGCTGGTCGCAAGCCCGACGCATCCCCCGTCGGGGCGCGGGAGGGCCAGACGACCTCGGGACCGCAAGTGCAAGTCCAAGCTGAAGTCCAGGATCTTGTGTTGAGCGAAGACTTCACTAACGATCCGCACTGGCAGAGAACTGATCCGTTCCGCTTTTCCTGGCGGAGCCAGGACGGCGTGCTCGAAGTACACCGGGTGAACATGAATGGCGCATTCGACTATGTGTATCAAGATGTGGGCACTGACATGAGCAACCGCTCATTCCGTCTGGAGTGGGACGTGCTGCCTGAGTCCATTGCCTACGCCTGCGACGTGCGGTTCGGCCTGTACGACACGGGCCTCAATGCGGAGAGGAAGGGGGCGAGTTACGCCCAGGTACTCTTTACGCGTGAGGACCGGGGTCTGATCGTCTTGCTCGACTACGGTGACGCACAAGGCCACGTTGGCACGCCTGACTCTTCTCCCATCCAGTTCTCTTGCGGCACGTGGTACCACGTCGTGTTGCAGTACGATGCAAGCACGCGCGATCTGCAAGCCCTGGTGAGCGTGCGCGACACGCGGAAAGCGCTCGTGTCCATTTCCGCCAGTAGTGTCGGGCCTTTTGCCGCGGACATGGATCGAGTGGGCACCTCCGACATGAGGGTTGGACACTACCAAGTGCCGGGTGCTCAGGCAACTGGCTTGGTTGATAATGTTCGGCTTACCCGTGCACGGGAGCCGGCCAGCCCACCTAAGGTCCCCGCTGATTCGACCTACACGATGGGGCAGGGACGTGTGGCGTCGCAACGAGACTTCCGCGGGACAGGGGCTGAGCTCAGGGGAGGCGAACACACGGAACTGGAGGAGGCCGAGGCGGCTTTCGTCCGTGCCAAACTCCTTTCGGTACAAGCTGCTTATCGCCTTCGGAACGCCGGCAGAGCAGCAGATCTTGCGCTCTGTGACTCTGTGATCGCACAGCAGGTCGCCCCGGCTGTCAAACTAGTCGAAGACTATGCCGAACAGGCCAAGAATAAGGCTGAGGCGTACAACGCGCTCGGAGACCTCTACATGCAAGAGTCCGGGGTTCTGCTTCTCAAATGGCACGCGCTCCGCAATGACGAGGCGCTGGCCCGCCTTCTCGACCACAAGGAGGAGGCGGACCAGAAGAAGGCCCAGGCACTGGGGCTGCTCCCCCAGATAGCCGAACCCCAGAGGCGCGCGGCAAGCGCCCACAATCGTGCCATGGCGCTTGACCCGCAGATGGAGGAGCCGCGGCTAGCAATAGCTACTTACGCTCTCTCAGCGTTCGTGCCAAATCCGGACCGCGCCAAAGAGGTCCTACAGCCGATCATAAAGGCCAAGCCCGACCACCGTGAAGCGCGCCGGCTGCTGGCAGGGGCGGCGGCACTCGCTGGTGATTACGACGGCGCATTGGAGCACATCCGCGCTGCGCGCCAGAACAGCCCCGAAGACGTTAGGCTTCTGTTGGACGAGACCCAGATACTTGTTGAGGCCAGGCGGTGGGACGAAGCGCGCCCGTTGTCCGAGAAGCTCCTTGAACTACAGCCCAATGACCTCCAGGCCGGTTACCTGCGAGCGAGGGTCCTTCTACAGGACCGCCGGTTTGCCGAAGCAGTCGACCAGCTACAGAGGGTCTTGGGGCAGTTGGGGCAGCCCTGGCCGCAAGCAGTGTTTGCGCTTGCCGAAGGACTGAGAAATCTGGACCGCCGACAAGGGGCAATTGCTGCCTTCCAGCAGTTCTTCCAGCAGAGCTCCGAAAAGCTTCCGGCAAACGTGCGGGAGGCGCAGGCGTTGAGGGAGATGCAGTACGAGTCGCACCTTGCGTTGGCGCAGTATCTGAAAGACGGCGATGCGCAGTCTGCCGCCGACCATGCGGCCAAAGCCCTTGTGCTGTTCCCCGACAGAATCGAGGCGTTCCAGGCAGCGAAGGCGGCGCATATGGCTGCGAAGCTCGCTCCCGAGGGTGCGGAGGATCTGGTGTTGATCCGTGCCGCGGACTTGCTGGCGAAAGGCGACTTGGACGGGGCTATGGCATTCTGTCAGGCGGAAGTAGACCAGACGCGTACGCCGACATGGGGCCCGAGGGTGCGCCTCTTGATTGCGCAGATGCTTGTCCAAAAGGGCTCTTACCTAGAAGCAGCGGCTGTTTACGAGAAGCTTCAGGGGGCTTTTCCAGACAATCGGCCCGCGTATGAACTGGCCAACATCCAGGAGCGGCTGGGACAACTTGACAGCGCCCGCAAGGTCTACGAAGGTCTGCTTGCCTCGGAGCCCAGAAACTCCCAAGCACTCGCTGGACTCTTCCGAGTGCTCGACAGAAGCGGGCGGGCCGAGGAGGCGCAGGCACTGTTGCGTCGGGTCGAGAAGGAGCCGAACCCGCCCATTAGGCGCGATCTGCTTTGGAGTTGGTACCAGCAACAGGGAATGCGGGAAGAAGCCATCGCGGTCGCCAGGTCCCTTGCTGAGGCTGAACCGGCGAACCCCAGCCGACGCACAATGCTGGCCGAAATGCTGTGGGTTGGCGGGAAGCTTTCTGAAGCTCGGGCTGCCTTCGACGAGGCGCAGAAGCTTGCGGGCGGGGTGGGCTATTGGTTTGCTTGCCGCCGCGGGCTGTTGGAGCTGCAGGACGGCAAGACAGAGGCAGCCCTCGAGTGGCTGCGCGACGCTCAGCAGCGCTACCCCCAGAAGGTCCTGCCAGGCAACATGCATCTTGGGGTTGCGCTCCAGGCTGCCGGGCAGCCGGAGCAGGCAATCAAGGTTCTGGAAAAGGCGCTTGAAGCCCCGCCCGACCCTGACTCAACACCAGACGGATTGCACTGGCGCCTGGCGGTTCTGTACGCCGCTGAGGGAGACGCGGAAAAAGCCATGGCGCATGATAGGCAGGTGAGGCATAGCACATGGGGCCCTATTGAGGCTCGCGAGGAGTTGCTCCAACATATTGCCGCTGCACAGGAACCTCGACGTCAGCAGGCCGCCACTGCTGTTAACTTGCTCTTCTGCTGCATGGACCAGGGCTTTCCGGAGGCTGCCGTACAAAAGGCAGAACTGGTGCAGAAGGCCATGCCCGGCGAGCCGCTCCCGCGTTGTTGGCAGGCCCAGATGCTGGATAATCAACGAAAGCACCAGGAAGCCGTCGCCGTCTATGAGGCGAACATCCGCGACCGTCCTGATTGCGTCTATGCGCGCACGCTGTTGGCCGACAGCTACGCCGCACATGGCGAGACGGAGTCCGAGATTCGAGTCTTGGAAGAAACGATCCTTCATGCAGCGGAGAGACAGGCGGCTGAGGTACATCTGCGTCTCGGTCAGCTTTACGACGGGCAGGGCCGGACGGAAATGGCCGCGACTAACTACGAGGCGGCGATGACAGAGCCAGGGCTCGCGGCGGCCGCATGTAACAACTTGGCTTACCTCGTGGCAACGCGCAAAGGTGATGCGACGGCAGCCCTGCCGCTGGCGGAGCAAGCGTTCAAGCTGGGACGCGGCTCGCCGGCAATTGCTGATACGCTTGGTTGGGTCCATTTCTTGAAAGGCGACGCAGCCGACGCGGTGAAGTACCTCGAAATCGCCAGGAAGGGCCTTCCCGGCGTCCCCACCGTTCGCTATCACTTGGCCACGGCTTACGCCAAAGCAGGTCGAACGGCTGAAGCAAGAGCCGAACTCGAAGCGGCCCTGGCAATCTCGGGCACGTTCCCCGAGTCAGAGGAGGCCGCCAAGCTGCTGAAAGAACTGTCAGCATCTGCTACATCGGCCGGACGAACGTCGCATACGGAAGCCGAATAGCGGATGGGCGGGGGACGCGAACAGAGCAAGAAAACACGTAGTGTGATTCTTATACCAGGTTTCATCGTTGCGATGCTGACTTTCCCCGGCATCATTGTTCATGAGTTTGCGCACAAGCTGTTTTGCAGTCTGACAGGGACGAGAGTTCTTGAGGTCAGCTAATCGAGACTCGGCAATCCGGCCGGCTATGTGCTACATGAGCAGCCCTCGTCTGTTTGGAAGCACATTCTCATAGCGGTCGGGCCATTTCTCACAAACACCTTGGCCTGCTTCTCCATGGGCTTCCTCGAATCGAGAGACACCCTCGACGTGAGAGCGCTTACGAATGTCGGTACGGCCGCCCCATGCGTTCCGCCCCTCCTGTTTGCCCCACCGTGGACCAGCCCGTGTCGGGAAACGCCCTGGCACTTCGTGGTGAGTCGCTGTCCATGGCCTTCCCGTCTGCAAGAGATACCAAGACCAGGAGACTGAAGGAATTCTACTTCCCGCGCCGCGCCTGTCAAGCATGGCTGCGAAGTCCCAGTCACGTCCGATGTCCCTCTCGCTTGTCGAGTCACTGCTCGTCCCCGCCGAGCAGTCTGTCGAGGGCACTCGCTTGGAATACCTGAATCAGGACGCGTGGGCAGCAGTCGCTCGCCTTGCGCACCCAGCGGTGCTTCTCATTGACCTTTATGAGAGGGAAGGAAAGCTCCGCCCGCGCCCCGCGGGCGGCCCTCCGTATCGCGCCGGCGACTGCGTGGCGAGCCCCTCCGTCGCCTTGCCGTTGCGCCCTTCGCCCCCGGGCCCCACGCGGTTCTCTGTGCTCGGAGTTTACCCGCCAGCTTTGTGGCGGGCGACTCCGTGGTGAGCCCTTCCGTCCGCCTTGTCCTTGCCGTTCCCCCTTGCCACAAGCTCCCGACGTAGTGATCAGTGGACATCAGCGCCCATCAGTGGCCAACGCCGTTCCGTTCTCCGTGCCCCGAATGTGAGTGCCCCCTTGCTTATCAGTGCAAATCAGCCGCGTCCGCACAGCGGCGGACGCACATCAGCGTCAAATACCGTAGCCTTGCCTTTGCTGTTCCCCCTTGCCACAAGCTCCCGACGTAGTGATCAGTGGACATCAGCGCCCATCAGTGGCCAACGCCGTTCCGTTCTCCGTGCCCTCCCCCCATTCCGTCGAGGACGGCTTCCTTGGCCGGCCTCGACAACGTTGTTAGCCCATTCCGTCGAAGGCAGCCTCCTTAGCTGACTTCGACTGCATTGTCGGCGGTGCGCCGACAATCCGACAGCCCGCCATCCTCGTCATCCGTGTCAAACACCTGTAGCTTGTCCTTGCCGTTGCCCCCAGGCCTCCTTTCTCCGTGTCCTCGGTGTCTTCGTGTTGAATCGTCTCGTCCGCCGTCGCCCTTGATTTCCCGACCGTTTTCCCGTACCATGTTGTCTATTGTGGGCGGTGTATCATTGCCCTCGTTCAGCCCCCATGCCGTTCTGTGGACGGGGGTGAGCTTTTTCCGACTACTCAGGAGGGAATGGCCTATCCCTGACTTTCGTATTAACGAACAGATCAAAGCCGAAACTGTCCGCCTTGTGGGTGCGGAGGGAAACCAGCTTGGCATTCTCCCCCGCGCGGAAGCCCTTCTGAAGGCCCGTGAGATCGAAGTTGACCTCGTCGAAGTGGCCCCACATGCCGAACCGCCGGTGTGCAGGCTCCTCGACTACGGCAAGTTCAAGTACCGCCAAAAGAAGAAAAAGCACACCCAGAAACACCACAAGAGCAGACTGAAAGGCATGAAGATTGGCATGAGCAGCGACACGCACGACCTGGAGTTCAAGGCCGAGCGCGTCAAGGAATTCCTGAAGGAGCACGACAAGGTCGAAGTCTTCATGCTGCTCAGAGGGCGTCAGAGGGCCCATGGCGACCTCGCCGTGGAGCAGATGACCGAGTTTGCGAAGCGGTTCGATGAGGTCGCCAAAGTTGAGCGTGGGCCGCAGCGGGCCGGGCCGGGCAGGATCACGATGTTGTTGACGCCCAAGTCATGAAGATAGGCGCGACCTTCCTGCAGAGCCGGGCGTTGTGACGCCATTGCCGACAGTCGCTCAGACTGCGAAGCAATTCGCTATATCGGCCAGCCACGTCGTGGCCGTTTTGCTGTTTCTTATGGAGCAAACTATGTCCGCAAAAACGAACAAATCACTGATGAAGAGGCTGAAGGTGACCGGCACGGGAAAGGTCCTGCGCCGGCCCAGCGGCAAAAGGCACTTGATGAGTGGCAAATCCGCCGCGGAAGTGCGGCGCCTGAGCGGCTGGAAGGCCATCAAGCCCCAGGACTTGAAGGCCCTGGAGCGCCAGTTCGGGAAGATCAAGTAGTCCTGTCCTGAAACCGAAAGCACCCGACGACGATGAGAACGAGAAGGAGCTTTGTCCGCAGGCGCCGAGTCAACCGTTTGCTGAAGGCGGCGAGCGGCTATCGTGGAGGCAGAGGCAAGCTATATCGCCCCGCCAAGGAGACGGTGAGGCGGGCGATGTGGTACGGCCGCAGGGACCGGCGAGCCAAGAAGCGGGACTTCCGACAGCTTTGGATTGCCAGGATCAACGCCGCGACGCGCATGCGAGGCATCACCTACAGCCGCTTCATGTGCGGCCTCAAGAAAGCCAACGTGGGGCTCAACCGCAAACTGCTGGCCAACCTCGCTCTGACCGACACCCGGGCGTTCGACGAGTTGGCGGAGATGGCCAAGCAGACGTCCTGAGACGCGACCGCGCCTGTTTCCGTATCCAGCCGCTGCTCGCCTCAACTCGCAACGGAGGCCCTCAGCCCATGAGCGACTGGGCGAGCCAATGCAACTCCATCTACCAGGAAGCCGAACGCCGGATCCACGAGGCGAGCACGGCGCGCGAGGTCGAGGAGGCCCGCGTCCAATACCTCGGGCGCAAAGGCACAGTGGCTCAGCTCCTGGACCGCATGCCGCAGCTTGATCCCGGGGAACGCCGGGCGCTCGGCCAAGCGGCCAACGAACTGAAACGGAAGCTCGCCGAGCTTATCGAGCGGGCGCTCGCCCGGGTGTCGCAGGAAGCGCGCCCGGCCGCCGCCCGCTTCGACCCCACCCTCCCTCCCCTTCACTCGCCCCGTGGGCACATCCACCCGGTCTCCCGGACCATTGAGGAGGTCGTGGACATCTTTCGCGCGCTCGGGTTCGAAGCGGTTCAGGGGCCGGAGGTTGAAACGGACTGGTACAACTTCGAAGCGCTGAACATTCCTCCCGACCATCCGGCGCGCGACGAGTGGGACACTTTCTACATTACGGACGAGCTGCTGCTGCGCCCGCACACATCGCCCGGCCAGATAAGGGTAATGGAAAAGACCCGCCCGCCCGTGCGTATCATCGTGCCGGGCCGTTGCTTCCGACGCGACACGGAGGACGCCCGGCATTTCTCCATGTTCCACCAGGTCGAAGGGCTGATGGTTGACGAAGGCGTGAGCTTCGGCGACCTGAAGGCCGTGCTGCACATGTTCCTGCGGCAGTTCTTCAGGCAGGACGTGGCGGTACGTTTCGAGCCGGACTTCTTCCCGTTCACCGAGCCGAGCGCGCAGGTGCACTGCACGTGCGTCATATGCCGCGGCCAGGGCTGCCGCACCTGCTCGCACTCGGGCTGGCTCGAACTGCTCGGTTGCGGCATGGTGAACCCGAAGGTCTTCGAAGCCGTCGGCTACGACGCCGAGCGGTACACGGGCTTTGCGTTCGGCATGGGCGTTGACCGCCTGGCCATGCTCAAGCACCAGATACCGGACGGGCGCTTCTTCTTCCAGGGCGACGTCCGCTTCCTCAGTCAGTTCTGACGCCCAGGGCCATGAAAGCAAGCTACAACTGGCTGAAAGACTACTGCGACCCCGGCCTCGAGCCTCGCGAGCTGGCCGAGCGCCTGAGCCATGCCGGCGTCAGCGTCGCGGGCATCGAGCAACAGGGCAACGACTATGTCCTCGACGTCGAGGCGAAGAGCAACCGGCCCGACTGCCTCTGCCACATCGGCATCGCGCGCGAGATCGGCGCGCTCGCCGGCCGGAAGGCGCGCGTGCCCGAGGTGTGCGTGGAGGAGGATCCCGAGCGCTCGTTCGCCGAGCGCGCATCGGTCGAGGTCCGGGCGCCCGAGCTTTGCCCCCATTACACCGCGCGGCTCATCGCCGGCGTTCGCGTCGCGCCGTCGCCCGCCTGGCTCCAGGAAAGGCTGGCGGCGTGCGGACTCAGGCCGGTCAATAACGTCGTGGACGCGACCAACTACGTGATGCTCGAATGCGGGCAACCGCTGCACGCCTTTGATTTCGCGCGCATCGGCGGCGGGCGCGTCATCGTCCGCCGGGCGCTCGCCGGCGAGGTCCTCGTGACGCTCGACGGCACCGAGCACGAACTGAGCGGTGAGGAGTGCGTCATCGCGGACCGGTCCAAGCCCATTGCGCTCGCCGGCGTCATGGGCGGCGCGGAATCGGAGATAAGCGAAGCCACGAGCGACGTGCTTCTGGAGAGCGCGCGCTTCGACCCGGCAAACAACCGCCGCACGGCGCGCCGCCATGCAATGAGCAGCGAGTCCTCGTACCGCTACCAGCGCGGCGTTGACCCCGAGATCACCGACTGGGCCTCGCGGCGCGTTTGCCAACTCATCGTCGAGCTGGCGGGCGGGAGCGTGCTCAAGGGATCAGCCGACCTGCGCGCCGACAAAACGCTGACGCCTGAGGTCGCGCTGCGGTTCGCACGGCTCGCCCTCGTGCTCGGCATCGAGGTGCCGCGCGCTGAGGCGAGCCGCATTCTGTCCAGCCTGGAACTGCAGGTCGTGCGCGAAGACGAGGCCGCCATAACCGTCCGTGTGCCGAGCTGGCGCGGCGACTTGCGCCGCGAGATAGACCTCATTGAGGAAGTGGCCCGGATCTACGGTTACGACAAGATCAACGACACCACTCGCATGGCGGTTCGCCCGACGACGCCCGCGCTCTCGGAAGTCGCCGAGCGGAAGGCGCGGCGAGCGCTCGCCGGGCAGGGGTTCACCGAAGTCATGAACTACAGCCTGGTGACGCCAGGCCCGCTTCAGCGCGCCCAGCCCTGGCACGACGGCGAGCCGATAGCGGTTCGGAACCCGGTCACCGTCGAGCGCACGCACCTGCGCCTCACGAACATGGCCGGGCTCGTGCTGCTGAAGCGCTTCAATGCCGACCGCGGGACGCCCCGGGTGAACCTGTTCGAGTTGGGACGGGTGTTCATTCCGAAGCCCGGAGCGGCGGCGCCGGAGGAGGAGCTTTGCCTGACGCTCCTGAGCGATGATGACGACGGGTTCCGGCGGCTGAAGGGGGTGCTTGCCAACCTGTTGGATGAACTTGGCGTCGAGGCTGCGCCTGAGGAGATTCCCGGCGGAAAGGGCCCGTTTGCGCCGGGTGAGTCAATCGAGCTGCGCCTTGGAGGACGGCTGCTGGGATGCGCGGGCGTGCTCGCCGCAAAGACGGCCGAGGAGCTGGAGCTGAAGAACAGACCCGCGCTGATGGAGCTGGACTTCCGCGTGCTGGCGGAGCTTTGCCGGCTTGACCGACCGTACCGCGCCGTCCCACTCTACCCGGCCACGAGCCGCGATCTGGCCATCGTGGTCGCGGAAGAGGTGCTGTGGGCGCAGATCAGCGGCTGCATCCGGCGCAGCGCCCCTGAGGTGCTTGAGTCCATCGAACTGTTCGACGTTTACCGCGGGAAGCCGGTTCCCGAAGGGCGCAAGAGCGTGGCCTTCTCACTGACGTTTCGGCGTCAGGACGGCACGATCACCGCGGCGGAGGCGGAGGAGGCGCGGAGTACGATCCTGGCGGCGCTGGGCCGGGAATTGGGGGCGGTGCTTCGGTGACGAGGCGGCTCAACACGGAGACACGGAGGGCGCGGAGAACAACGCAGGTCAAGGCGAACTGCAAGGCAAAGACAGACGGGTTAACCACGACGACACCACGTCCGCCGGGCGGCGCGGAGAACTCGGAGAACGGGGCAACCCGGGGGCTGAAGACGGTACGGTTACGGCCCGTGGGGACCTCATCGCAAAGGATGTTCCGTGTCGTGGAACATGCGCAGAGGAATAGAGGGCTGGGGCGAACGGAGAGGTGTCCCCTCGGCTGACTTCGCACGTTCGAAGCGACTGCGCGACCCCCGCTTGTTCGGTCAGGGATTGAATTGGAGGAAGGCGTCGAAAAGCGGGAGCTTGCGCACCTGACGCTCCTCAGACAGATAGCGGGTGGCGCCCTCTGTGCGCGGAATCTGGATGAGTCCCAGACGCTCCAGCGGCCCGAAAAGGCAACTCTGCAGTACGTACTGCGAGGCCTCGGGGAACCTCGCCTTTGCGGCGATCTCGTCCCGCACGGCAGGCAGGAAGACTGTCTCGACCAGTTCGTCCACCTCATAGGTCCGGGCGGGGTCGAGCCGGCCGATGCGGTAGAGGGCGTAGGGCGCAGTGGCCTGAACGCCCGCCACGTCATCAAACCGGGTCAGATATAAGAGGTTGAATTTCCGGAAGGTCGCGTCGAAGAGGTGGCGGTAGAGTTCTCCGGCGCGTTCCTCCGTGAGCATCGCCCTCGTCTTGCGGGTGACAGTGAAGCGGTTCCTGACCTTCCTCAGCAGTTTGCCAACCTGGCATATCACCCGCACGAGATGCAGTTCCCAGGCATCCCGTTCGTTGATGACCTTGCAGACGTGCCTGACGGCTTCGAGGTGACCGGGGGGCAGAACCATAGCGTCCAGCATCCGCGCTACGAACGCCCGGCTAAGGTTGCCCGCCGCCGTTGCCGGCGCTCCCTTCTCCTCGTCAACCGCCCGTAGAAAGGTTAGGGCGTTTCGCAGGAACGCGGAACTTTTCACCTGCTCGAATGGGAGATTCGGGGCAAGCCGAATGGGGAAGGGCTCCTCCCACCAGCCGGAATGGTTCAGGAAGAACACCTGCTCCGCCGACAAACCACCGAATTCGGGCAAGGGCGTTGTGTTCCGTTGGGCAATCCACTTGCTTATGGTCGCGTTGATCCAGTCAAGCTCATCAGCGCCGTCGCCGCCCGGCGGGGCCGTCAAACCGTCCGCCATATACTCTACGGAGAAGCCGTCGTCTTCACGGTCTATCCCGGACGCTTCGTCCAACACTGCCGAGAGCCGGTCGTAGAGGTCGTCGAAGAACTGCTCCCGCCGTCTGCTCTGAGCGTGGTCAGCATCGGCGGCAAGGCCGCTCACCAAGTCCTCAAGTTCGTCGAGGCTGAGCCACACACGAACGGTGTCGTTCTCGGAGGGCGCGGCCTCGATCCGGGAGAGAATCTCGAGCGGCACGGCGATGCTGTCGTCGAGGAGCTTCCGGCGCTCCTGGTGGGTGAAGACGATCTGCACGCCGTCCGGGTGGGAATTATCGCTCATTGCGGCCTCGACGCCTGGTGAAGAGCCGTCAGCTACGCTAAATGACGGACCGAAGCATACTGCCCTTTCGGAATACAGTCAATGCTCTGACCGGTGGCACCCGGCGGGGAGAGTTGCTGATTCGGCCGGAGGGGTGTGTCGTGCGAATGCAGTGCGATTCGAAGTTCGTCGGAGCGCTGGCTGCTGCGCCGAAGCCTTCCTCACCCAAGCGAAGGCAGGACAACGGCCCGCGCTGCAAGCACCCCAAGCTCGGGGCGGCGCCCCGGCGCAACGCAGGTCGGCCGCCAAGGGGACGTCTACATAAACGCTGGCAGGACGGATATCCTTTCCTCGGCAGGCTCCGGGGTTTGTTGGTGCCTGTCAGCGGGCCAAAGAGCGTTTTTGCGAAACGAACCCAATTTGTCCTAAGTATTTACACATAGCGGACCTAAAAGACGACCATTCTACTCATCAATTGGGTTTCGTCTGCCCGGACGGGCGTTCCTCAGGGGGCCGACATAGTGCGCCGATGTGTGTCGGAATCGGTGCTGGAGATACGGCAGGCCGAGTAGGAATGTTGTCCTTTTCCGCCTTCTCGGTAGCGTCCGATGCGGGTCCTCCTGGGCTATCCTGTCAGATCGGGGAGAGGGTGCCAGGCGCCACGAAGCCTTCCGAACCAGAAGGGGCCTGGTGCAAGGGCGGGAGACGCTGTCCGCGTGGCGCCGACCGACGTGAGCTTCACGGCATCCGTGAAGTGCTGGCCGAGGCCGGAGCCGTCAACGTTTATCCCGACATCCTGAAGTGCGCCGGCATGAATCGCGCGACCGGCCGGTGGGCCGACCAGGGCCGCCAGCAATCTTGGGTATCCACCTGCCTGTCACAACACCGTTACCACGTCTCCCTGGAGATTGTTAACCTTGAAGTCGGTGACCTTGTCGCCCTGGTTGATGATGAACCAGTCGGCGCCGGAAGAGCCGGTAAGCAGGTCATAACTCACGTCCGTGACTAACGTCTCGTCCAGGATGTCCTCCCCCGTCGAGTCATCGGGCGCTTTGTAGAGGACCCAGGCTGCCAGCACCGACCGCAGGTCAGAGATGCTGAACGAACACCCGATGTCGCCGGCCACCAGGATGTCATTGCCGGCGGAGCCCACGATCCGGTCGCTGCCCTTGCCGCCAATCAGGAAATCGTCCCCGGCTGCGCCGACGGTGGTGTCATCACCTGCGCCTCCGACGATGAGGTCGCTGCCTGCGCCTCCGGTCAGCGTGTCGTTTCCGCTGCCTCCACTCAGGAAGGTCTTGATGCCCAGATCGCGGACCTCGATGGTATCATCGCCGCCTCTGCCCCAGGCGCGGATCTCCTTGACCTCCGACAGCGAGATCGTCCTGCTGACCACCTGCGAGTTGATCGTAACCTTCAACCGGTGCCCGTGGCGCGTGTGAGTTATCAGGATTGTGTCAGCGCTCTCTGTCCCGCCGATCCGCACGATGCCACTTGCGTCCATCGTGACGGCTCCCGGAGCCACCGCCGCAGTAACGTTGATTGAGACCGTGGCTGGCTCGCTTGTAAGGTCGCCGGGGCTTAGGTGGCTGCCAGCAGGGTCACCGTTATCGGTCACGGTGAAGTTGAGGCCGTCGCTCCTGAACTCGCCGCAACTGAGCCCAGGCTCGTAGGTGAGAGGGGGTGGGCCGACGAACTGCTGACCCACCTCGACAGGCTTCCCCTGATACCGGAGCACCCCGGTCGTTAGCAGAGAGGTCACCGTGAAGGTCAGGTTGCTCTCGGGCGTCTCTACATCGCTGCCGGACAGAAGGATGGTTGCCACGCCGTCTTCAGTCACGCTAATGGTCTGACTATATGCCACAGGTGCGTCATTAACCGGGTTGACCGTGATCCTGACAGTGGCGACGTTCGACTCAAACTGCCCATCGTTGGCTATGTAAGTGAAACTGTCAGACCCATTGAAGTTGAGGTTTGGGGTGTATGTGAAGGAGCCGTCGAGGTTGAGATCCAGTGAGCCGTTAGCCGGAAGGCCGATCAGGATGGCGCCGAGCGGGTCGCCGTCCGCATAGGTGTCGTTCGCAAGGACATTGCCCAGGAGAGGCGTATCTTCATCTGTCACCACGGTGTCATCCACGGCCACAGGGGCGTGGTTGACGAATAACGGCGCGGTGGCGGGGAAGAACTCGCTGATGTTCGGCGTGTTGGTCAGGTCCGTGCGGCCGCTACCGTCGGCAGCCATCACCCAGACGTCGTTCGTGCCGGAGCGGTCCGACTGGAAGAATACGTACTGCCCATCCGGAGACCAGGAGGGGTATTCCTCGTAGGATGAACTCCAGTCCGGCGTCAGGTTCGTAAGGGCCGAGCCATCCGCGTTCATCACGTAGATGTCGCCTTTGTTTATCGTCCAATCCCGTTCGCCCACCAGAATCTCGCTTCCGTCGGGGGACCACTGCCCCATCAGAAAAGCCTCGTTGGGAGCATGATGGGTGAGCTGGGTGGACGTTCCCGAGGCCAGGTCCAGAACGAACAGGTCGCTGTTGGAAGTAAGCCCCCAGTTAGAGTACAGAATCTCCTTACCATCCGGCGACCACTCGGCAAAAGCGCCAGAGACCGGCAACTGAGTCAGACCGGTCCCGTCGGTGTTTATGACATACAGAGGCCCGTACACCTGATTGAAGACGATCTTCGAGCCGTCGGGCGAGAAACTCGGTTCTGTGAAGTCGCCAGACACATTGGTCACCTGCCGGAAGCCTGAGCCATCCGGCCTCGTTACGTAGATCTGGCCGTTGCAGAACGTCAGCCATTCGCCATTCTTGGACCACTCAGGGTACAGCGCAGTCACAGACACCGGCACCAAGGCGGGCTGCCCATCCGGAGAATCCATCACGTACAACGGCCCCGGAGCCGTCCCACTTACGAACGCTACCCTCGCCTCCGGAAGGCTCGTGGTGGGCGGCATGACGACGACGAAGCCGTCTCTGTTGCCGTTGTAGCTCGCATCATAACCCCCCGCTACCCAACCTGAGGAATAGGTCTCGCCGACAACGTAAACGTTCCCACCACTGTCAGCGGCGATCTCATTCGCGCGTTCCCGTTCAGTCCCACCAATCAGGGCCGATTCCAGCAAATCGCCCGAAGCCGACAGCTTCGTCACAAAGCCGTCGTCCCCTGCCCAAGCGTACCAAGAACCAGCGGCCGACCCACTGTACGACACCGTTCCCGCCACACAGATGTTGCCCAACCCGTCAATGGCAATCCCCAACGCATATTCGTTATCGGGCCCTCCGAGATAGGTTGACCAAAGATGATCCCCATCGGCCGAAAGCTTTACAAGAAAGCCGTCGCTCGCTCCCTCCAAGGAAGAGTCAAACCCTCCTCCGACCCATCCAGCGGAACTCGTGCCCCCAACAACGTATACATCGCCGCCCGAGTCCACGGCGACATCAATCGCGTCATCCTTGCCTGCTCCCCCCAAGTAACTGGACCACAGAGGGTCACCCGCGCTGGAAAGCTTCACCACAAAGCCATCCATCCCGCCATTGGTGTTGCCTACCACGTACACATCCCCAGAAGGGCCGACGGCCGCGCTGTAAGCGAAGCCGCTGACGTGGGTGGTCCAAATAGTGTCTCCACCCGGCGATATCTTCGAGACAAAGCCTCCCTCTCCACAAACATAGACATTTCCAGCGGTATCCACGAAGGCCCCACCCACGTCCGGTCCTGCAAGATGCATAGACCATAGCCGGGCGCCCGAGCTTGAGAACTGTATGAGGAAGGCTCCTGCGCCAACATCCCAGTCAGAGGAGTGCGCGATGCCTGCAGCGTAAACATTCCCTTCGCCGTCCACGGCCACACTGCGGGCCGTGTCCTCGGCCCCGCCACCTAAGTATGTGGACCAGAGTAGCTCCCCGCCGGCTGAGAGCTTGGCTACGAAGCCATCGCCGGAGCCTCCGTATGTTTGATCATAGCCGCCCGAAACCCACCCCCCCGACTCTGTCCTGCCCCCCACATAGACGTTTCCAGCCTTGTCCACAGCGACCGATGCGACGCCGTCTCTGCCATTGCCACCCAGGTACGTGGACCAATCCGTGGGCACGGCTGGAACGGGCGCCTGCAGCGAAGTGCCATCCAGCAGGAGGCGAGCCTCCAGAGCTTCAAGGTACAGGGCAAGCCTGTCCTTCGACATCTCTGACTGGGCGGCGCGACGTCGTTTCATGATCGTGTCCCCCACAGCGGGAACCGGTAGCCGGCTATGCGCAGATATTCGGCAACGCGAGGGACGCGCCCTCGCGAGTATTCCCACGAACTCGACGACGTTCGGCCGCGCGACTGCGCTGGCGCCAAGGGAACATGCTAACCTCCCCAGCCCAACCGCCAGCGCCATCCGCGCGTGAGCCGAAGCTGTGCAACAGAAGGCATCTGACGATACCACGAAAGTAGTCCCCTGTCTACCGGCATTTTTCTGAGAAAAGGTTCCTTTTGTATGACATACAAAGGCAGGGATAAATGTCCCTCTGAGCACCCCTCAGATGGGTTTCCTGCCTTCCATGCTGAACTTCAGACGGCACCCGTGGAGGGCCTCAGACGATGATGGCCGATGAGTTAGCGGCAGGCACGACACAATGGTGGATAGTCCTAAGTTCTTGCAGCTTAATTCCTTGCATCGAATATGGCTCCTCCCTGCTTGGCGCAGCGGCGTGAGCGCTGCAACCAGATGATGGCACACAGCCGCGGGGCACCGAGAACGGAAGGCTAGGGCCAAAGGGCTAACGGCAAGGCCACTGAAAACGGCACAGTTCTCCACAGGGGCACGGAACACGGGGGCATAGCGGCAAGGCAGAAGTCAGGGGGCAAGGGGCTGAAGGGTGACGGGGCCGGGCATGAGGGCGAACCCCTCGGCTACTGCTCGGCATAGACTTTGATGCAGTGGATCACGGGCGTGAACTGGCCGACATACGCTTCGTCGCCATCTACGAGAGGCGGCCGGAAGACTGTGCTTCCGTCGCGGCCAAGTCGCCATTCTCCAACGCGGCCGCGGTCGCTGCGGCGGTAGACCACGAGGGTGCAACCCTTGTCATGCCAACTGCCTGACTGGTCACGGTCCTCCCCTGAGACCAGGCAGAAGATGAACTTGTCTGACGCAGCAGCCGCGGGCCTGTTCACGCTCTCTTCGAACGTGTCGCGCCAAATGGTGTGGCCGTCATCATAGGAGAGCAGACGTATGCCGTTGCGCTGTGTTACCAGGAGCCCCTCGGGCAGGCACTGAAGCGATTGGTTGGCGGGCCAGTTTGCGTGCTCCAGCGGAACCTGCCAGAGAAGACTCCCGGAATCCCACGACAAGGCGACGACCTTTCTGCCGTCGTCCGTACTGAATAGGCTGTCTTCCCACAAAACGGGCTGCGAGGAGACGCGTGTGAACTGGAATGCCGACTCGCGCATGAGCCGCCCGGACGCCGGGTCCAGCCATAGCAGGCGGTCGCGACCGCAGACAACCACGAGGCCGTTGATGAGCGCAGGGATGGTATAGGGCGTCTCGCCCAGAGGCGGCTGCTGACGGGGGCCAAAACGATACGTCCAGCCCGGCTTTCCGTCAAGGAGGTTTATAGCGGCGATCTCCCCGTCTCGCATTTGGACCACGAAGAGCGAGCCGATGGCTCCAACGCCCAAAAGATAACCGGGCATCCCCATAACTCCCCGAAGGTTATCCTGCGGCTCCTGTATCTGCCATATCTGCTGCCAGGTCTTGGTATTCACACCGATCAGGCGGCCGCCCGGCGAGCCAAGGAGCATGGCATCGTCAGAGAACGTCAGAGTCCATGCATGACCCGTGCCGCCGCTTGGGTCTCCTGGCCCGGTATAGACACGCCTGTTTGCTCCCGTTTGCATGTTTATCTCGTAGACGGTGCCCTTCATATTCACCTGATAGAGCGCCCCGTTCCAGAGCACCGGGTATGATGAGTCAAGGTCCGTGATGCTCGCCGGCCGGAACGCGCGCCATTTCTCCTGCACGGGCACAGACTTCCCAGAGGCAAGCTGCACGACGGGCTCACCGGGCTCTTGTTGAACGGGGACTTCCCATTCGCCGCTTTCCGGCAGTATCAAGCGGTATGCTTGGTCGTCGGCCCGCAGTGCGTTGCGCACAAACTGGTACCATCGGTACACGGGGCCATAGATGGCGTCGCTCTCCGTCCAGTTGGGCGGCAGCCGCATCGGGAGGATCTCGCTGAGCGAATTCAGACGGATACCACGCTGTCGCACGGGGTACACGGGGCTGGGAGCGATCAGAGAGTCCATGATTTCGTCCAGCGGCTGCCGGTCACCGACTCGCACCAACTGCACGAGGTAGCGCAGGTTCCGGTGCTCGGAGAAGTCAAACAGCTGGCGCAATAGCGCAGGGGCCTGCGGGCCGTTCAAGCGGGAGAGGATCACGCCCACATCCTGGCCAAAGAAGCCGAAGGGGTTCCTGCTATTCAGCACCTGCTGCACCAGTGCCTGTCCGTCCACGTGCGCCCGGAGGGTTTCGAGGTCAGCCCATATTCCGAACCCTTGGGCCATGGCATGGACCTGACGGCCAAGCAGATGCTGGGGCCCGTCCTCTCGGAGCCAGCAAGTGCCGAGGTTAACGCAATCGAAGCCCACGTCTTGCCAGAGAGGAATCGTCCGTAGCTGCCATAAGATTCCCCCTCGGTTGCGGCGTGGCGGAAGGATTACGACCTCCGCCTCGAAGACGTTGCTGTTGCCCGGGACCTGCTTGCGCAGCCCGCACGCGAGGACGTCGCAACGGGACATCACCCGTTCCAGGGAGGACTTTGAGAGGTCCGCCTGAGGGCTATCGTCTTCGGGGGCTTCGATGCCCGCCAGGTGTAGAACATTCCCGCCGGCCAAAAGGATCGAGTCGCCCGAGAGGACCTTTGCCCACTTGAGCCCGCGCTCTCTTACAAAGACAGGAGGCTGCCCCTCTCCGTGCCGCACTTCCCGCGATTCCAGCGTGGCCCGATATGCCTCCTCCTGGCGCGTGTAACGCCGCCAGTGCCATGCGGTCGTGAGCGCGGCCACAATAACGAAGACGATGGCCCACGCCGCGGTCAGGGAGCGCTTCATACGGTCGGATGCTAATCTCTCCTGGCGCCTGCTCTCAGCGCCGGGAATCTCGACATGAGGTGGGCCACTGCGAACATGAAGAGCCCCAACAGCACGGCGTCCACAGTGACCGCGCCCAAATTCCACCTGGTCAGCCGCAAAAAGGCCCAGGAACCGGACACGATTGGCAATGGCCATCCCTTGACCGCCACCCAGGACGCGTCGTAGCCGTCAGATCCTGTGACCCCCCAATGACTGAGCAGATCGAGGAACACGAACAGGCAGACATACCCGACCAGCAGCGACATCCGCGCCGGTCCGGCTAGAGCCTTGCGAGGCCGCACCCATTGTGCGAGGAGCCAAAGCGAAACCAAAAAGGCAAAGACGTAGGCAGTTTGCATGGCCCAAAAGAGGCGCCAGGCCGTCACCGCTTCCAACTGACCACGATTTGGCTGATACGCATACCACTCGTGGGCGGCGTGCGACTGGACATAAGAGCGCAACGGCAGGAAGATCACAGGGTCTGCCGAGAACCGTACCTCGGATGGCGTCTTGGTGCACGCATAGGCCAGCCACAAGTGATTCCGATGAGCAGCCTGGGCGAAGAGCAGCAAGGACGCGATCGCGGCCGTAACCAGCAGCATAAGGGGGCCCCACCGGGGATGCAGGAAGAGCCGAGGGACGGCTGCGGCGATCTTGTGTGCCCATCGCATGGGTTTGTCTCCCTGTTCCTTGCAAGGATCGCGCTAGCGCCAGCTATTATACCCGACTCCGCATTCATGTCAAGAGCAAAAGAAAGAAAATGGAAGTAAAAGATCGGCAATGCTGGCGAAGGAGCCGCTCTGCCGCAGAGACAGTTGGACGACCGGGAGGGCAAGGACGACGACGAGGAAGATGAGGACGATAGCGAAGAGGGGAAGCCCTTCGACGTGCTCAGGACCTTTGGCAGACGGCTCCTTCGGGCGTGCGGACTGTCGCCAGGAGCGACAGTGTAGTCGAACTTCGTTCGACGGAATGGGACGACATCAGGTGGCGGACGCTGGCTCAGGACGAACCCTTCGACATGCTCTGGACGAACGGTTGACAAAGGAGCACCCCCCCACTACTATGGCCTTCTCTCCCCCTGAGCCTTGCGGAATGCGGATTTCGGATTGCGGATTGAAAGGACCGACAGCGAGGACCGAGAGTTCCGGATTCGGGGGTTGCGCACGCCCCGCCGGGCAAAGATTGCGGGAGCCGCCAATGTAGTCGAGGCCGGCAACATTCGGGCTGCCTGACGGCCGCGAGCGAATGTTCGGAAGCCGTTCCCTGAACCGAGGAGTGCGGATGTTCGACAAGGTGGCGATTGTCGGGCCCGGCCTGATCGGGGCCTCGATGGGCATGGCGTTGCGCAGGAGAGGGCTGGCAAGAAGGGTGGTCGGCATAGGCCGCCGGCAGGAATCGCTGGATCGAGCCCTGAGCGTGGGCGCGATAGATAAAGCCACCATGGACCCGGCGAAAGGCGTTCAGGGAGCGGACCTGGTTGTCCTCGCGACGCCAATCGGCGCCCTTTCGGACGTGATGTCGCAGGTCGGAGAGGCCCTGGAGGCCGAAGTTATCCTGACGGACGTCACAAGCAGCAAGGTGAAGGTAATCGAGACGATCTCGTCGGCGCTGCGCTCACGGCCGGACGTAGCGTACATCCCGACGCACCCGATGGCCGGCAGCGAGCAGAGCGGCCCGCTGGCAGCCAGCGCGGAACTCTTCGAAGGGGCGATCTGCATCATCACTCCCCTGACGAACACTTTCCCGGACAGCAAGCGGCTGATCACGCAGATGTGGAACGCCCTCGGCGCGCGCGTAGTAAGCATGACGCCGCAGGCGCACGACCGTGCCGTGGCGCGCATAAGCCACATGCCCCATTTGGCTGCTGCGGCGATGCTGGCCGTCCTCAAGGAGGCGGACATGTCGCTCTGCGGGAAAGGCCTGCTGGACACGACGCGCGTGGCCGGCGGCAGCCCGGACCTGTGGTTGGACATCTGCAAGACAAACCGCGAGGACATCCGGGATTCGCTTAACGACTACATCCGCGTGCTGAAGCGAGTCGCGGAGGACCTGGACGGCGGGAACCTGGGGCCGCTGCGGACGATGTTGGTAGACGCGAAACAGAAACGGGATCGGCTCGTGGAGAAGCGACAGTCCCTGAACGCGGCCGGCAAGCACGGACCGCACGAAGCAGGCGCTTCCGGACAATGCAATACAGAATTGAAGTAATCCACAAGAAGGAACGCAAGGATCCGGCCGGCCTGGGCGCCCTGGCCAGCATACGCGACCTGGGCATTGGAACGGCTGAGGACGTGCGCGCACTGGACGTGTACCTGGTGGACGGCCAGATCGGGCTGCCACAGGCACGCCAGTTGGCCGAGCAGCTCTTCCTGGACGGCATCATTCAGCAGTACCGAATCTGCGGGCCGGGAGAGGAACGATGGCCCTGGGCCGAGGAGGGGGCAGTCCACTCGATTGAGGTCAAGCGCAAGGCGGGAGTCATGGATCCCGTCCAGCAGAGCGCGATGAAGGGCGCCGCCGACCTGGGGTTGGGCGAAGGCGTGGAGGGGATACGGACGGCTCGCAAGTACCTCATCCGGGGCGAGCTTTCGCGCGCCGAGCTGGAGCGCATCGCCACGAAGGCGCTCGCGAACGAGACCATCGAGGAAGTGCACATTGACCAGCCGCACGTGGCCTACCCGATGCACGAGCTGCGATACGAGTTCGCACCCTTGCGCGTGCCGCTGCGCGACGCCGGGGACGGGGAGCTGATGCGGATCAGCCGCGAGGGCGTGCTGTCCCTGTCCCTGGAGGAGATGAAGACCGTCCAGGCGCATTACAGGAAACTTGGCCGCGAGCCCAGCGACATCGAGCTGGAGATCCTGGCGCAGACTTGGAGCGAGCACTGCGTTCACAAGACGCTGAAAGGGCTGATCACTTACGAGGGGCCTGTGCCGGAGGGCTGGAAGGACCGCGTGGACGAGGACGGACGGCTCGTGCTGGACAACCTGCTTGCGCAGACGATCGCACGCGCGACGGCCGAACTGAACAAGCCCTGGTGTGTGAGCGTATTCAAGGACAACGCCGGGGTCGTGGAGTTTGACGACGAGAACTGCGTGTGCTTCAAGGTGGAGACGCACAATCACCCGAGCGCACTGGACCCCTATGGCGGGGCGAATACGGGCATCGGCGGGGTGATCCGCGACCCGCTCGGCACCGGCCTCGGGGCCAAGCCCGTCCTGAACACGGACGTGTTCTGTTTCGGGCCGATTGACATGGCCGAGGGCGATGTGCCTCCCGGCGCGCTGCACCCCCGGCGCGTGATGAGAGGCGTGGTTGCGGGCGTGCGCGATTACGGGAACCGGATGGGCATCCCCACTGCGAACGGGGCGGTCTACTTCGATGAGAGGTACACGAGCAACCCGCTCGTATACTGCGGCAACATCGGGCTGCTGCCGCGCAACCGCGTCGAGAAGGCGGCACGGCCCGGGGACCTGATAATGGTCGTGGGCGGCAGGACCGGCCGCGACGGAATTCACGGCGCGACGTTCTCATCGGTCGAGCTGACCAGCGAGAGCGAAACCGTCTCCAGCGGCGCGGTGCAGATAGGCAACGCCATCACGGAGAAGAAACTGGTTGACACGCTGCTGAAGGCACGCGACGCCGGGCTTTACACGGCCATCACGGACTGCGGGGCGGGCGGGCTGAGCTGCGCGGTCGGCGAGATGGGCGAGCAGACGGGAGTGGAGGCAGAGCTTCAAGACGTGCCGTTGAAGTACCAGGGCCTGTCCTACACGGAGGTGTGGATTTCGGAGGCGCAGGAGCGGATGGTTCTGGCCGTGCCACCGGAGAACCTGGAGGCGCTGCTGCACATCTTCCAGGGGGAAGACGTCGAGGCAACGGTGATCGGACGGTTTACGGACGACGGGACGCTGACCGTGAAATACGGAGGGCAGGTGGTCGCGGATCTGGACATGCATTTCGTCCACAAGGGCCTGCCGAGATTCAGGGGGAGAGGCCGCTGGGAGCCGCCCGACTTCCCGGACCCGCTGGTGAAAACCACGTGGGGCGCCAAGGGCTCCGAGCAAGCGGCGGCCTGCCGCGAGGCACTTCAGGAGCGGAAGGATTACGGAGCTGTGGTCAAGAAGCTGCTGGCTGCTCCCAACGTGCGGTCCAAGGAATGGATCATCCGGCAGTACGACCATGAAGTGCAGGGCCAGACGGTCATCAAGCCGCTGGTGGGCCTGGACAATGACGGCCCCGGCGACGCGTGCGTGATCACGCCGGTGCTGGGTTCGTATCGCGGCCTGGTGGTGGGCTGCGGCCTGAACCCCAGGTACGGGGACATAGACGCTTACCACAGCGCGGCGTCGGCGATTGATGAAGCCTTGCGGAACGTGACGGCGGTCGGAGGGTCCATCGAGCGCACGGCCATCCTCGACAACTTCTGCTGGGGCAACACAAGGAAGCCGGAGCAATTAGGGACGCTGGTGCGCGCCGCGCTGGCGTGCTACGACTGCGCGATGGGCTTCGGCGTGCCGTTCATCAGCGGCAAGGACAGCCTCAACAACGAGTTCAACACGGGGAAGGAGACGATCGCGATTCCGCCTACGCTCCTGATCAGCGCCATGGCAGTGATGGAGGACGTGCGCAAGGCGGTGACGATGGCCCTGAAGGAAGCCGGGAACCGGATCTACCTTGTCGGCGATACGCATCCGGAATGGGGCGGGTCGCACTACCTTTCGCTCTTTGGCTTGACAGGCACGACCGTGCCTCAGGTGCGCGTGGCGCGGGCACGCCGCATCATGGAGGCAATAACGGCCGCCATAGGGGCGGGCCTGGTGCGCTCCTGCCACGACTTATCCGAGGGCGGCCTATCCGTAGCGGCGGCCGAGATGGCCTTTGCGGGGGAGGTCGGCCTCGACTTAGATCTGCAAAGCGTTCCGTACGAAGGCGGTGACGAGTACCGGCTGGACAATGTGCTGCTATTCAGCGAATCGAATAGCCGTTTCCTGGTGGAAGTGCGCCCGGAGAATGCGCAGGCGTTTGAGGAGGCGTTCGCCAAACTGCCGCTGGCATTCATCGGGCGGTCCAACGACTCCGTCGCCCTGACCGTTCGGGGGCTGAAGGGCGAGATGGTCATGGAGGCCCTCTTGGAAGATCTGAAGGCGGCGTGGCAGACTCCGCTGGTGCGGCACTGAGGGGCAGCTTAACTCGCCCGCCATGCTCGGGTCGCGCGACTTCTTGAGCGTCTCTGTTTAGACCTTGGGATGGACCTCCCCCGGGCGAGGACGCCGGCGGGCCAGACGGGAGGCCCGGCCCAGGCGCTCCAGAGGCACTCAGAAGGCTTCCGCAGGCCCTACCGTTGGTTGTACGCAACTTCTGCAATGAACCTTGACAGGCTGAGTAGCCGTCGGCTACAATGAAGCAGGTGTTGGCCGCCGGAAGGAATGGGCGGCATTAGGGTTCAGGAACGTGCTTACGCCCGCGCGGGCGAGGGTACGCCTCAGGAAAGCAGGTTAAAACGCGGACCTGGCGGGCGAAGTCGTCGTGTTTTTTTATCCCGAGGCAGCGGCGATGCAAGGCAAAGAGATACTTCGGCTCGTCAGCAGCCTCCACCGAAACAAGGAGATAGACGAAGAAGTCATCTTCCAGGCTATCGAGAGCGCCCTTCAATCGGCCGCGCGGAAGCACTTCGGAACGGAAGACGACATAACCGTCCAGATAGACAGGCAGACGGGAGATGTGACAGCCGCGAAAGGCCCCCAGCGCATCGAGCCGGAGATGCTCGGCCGGATCGCCGCGCAGACGGCGAAGCAGATCATAATTCAGAAGATCCGCGAGGCCGAGAGCGAGACGATATATAAGGAATACATCCAGCGGGTGGGCGTCCTGGTGACGGGCAGCGTACAGCGCTTCGAAGGCGGCTCGATCATCGTCAACATCGAGAAGACGGAAGCCATACTTCCCCGCTCCGAGCAGATACCCGGTGAGCACTACCAGGCCGGGGAGCGGATCCGGGCGATCATCCTCGAGGTGCGCAATGTCAACAACCTGGTCAAGATATTCCTGTCCAGGACGAGCCCCGATTTCATCCGGCGCCTTTTCGAGCTGGAAGTGCCCGAAGTGGCTGAAGGGGTAGTGCAGATCAAGAAGATCGCACGAGAGCCGGGCCTGCGGACCAAGATAGCGGTGATCAGCACAGACTCCAGGGTGGACTGCATCGGCGCGTGCGTCGGCGTGCGCGGGACGCGGATCAAGAGCATCATTGATGAAGTCAAAGGCGAGAAGATAGACATCATTCCGTGGAGCGAGGCCCCGGAGACGCTGATCTCGGACAGCTTGCGGCCCGCCGAGATACTCCAGATTACTCTGGAGGAGGGCGAGCACACCAAGAGGGCCGTGGTGACCGTGCCCGAGGACCAGCTCTCGCTCGCCATCGGCTGGAAAGGCCAGAACGTGCGCCTGGCAGTGAAGATGACGGGATGGGACATTGACATTGAGCCGCCGGAACGGGAGGAAGCTGAGGAGCCCGCGGCAGAGGCCCAACCCGCTGCAGGACTTGCTGAGGCCGGGCAAGAAGCCCCTGGCCAGCCGCAGAGCGAACTGCCCCAACCGGTCGCACAACAGGAGGCCGAACCTGCCCCACAGGAGAGCGCTGAAGGAGTGGTCGGCCTCGTGAGCGGGGAAGGCGAACTCGCCGGGCAGGCTGGTCCCGCGGAGCCGTCAGCAAACGTAACGGAAGCGATAGGCGAAACAGACCCTCCTGAGAGTTGAGGCTCTTCCGGCGTGCCGGCAGGCCATTCGGTTTCTGCACTCTAACGGGTAACGGAAGTGGCTCGCAACGTCAAGATTTACGAGATCGCCCAGGCCATTGGCATATCGAGCGCCGAGCTGGTGCAGATATGCCAGCGGGCGGGCTACAGCCACGTCACGCACCACTCGAAAGCGGTGCCCCCCGATGAGGCGGATGCAATACGCAAGGCGGCTATAAGGCTTTACAGGCCGAAAGAGCAGCCACCGGCGCCGCCCAAGCCGGCAGTTGTCAAGCCACCGGAAAAGCCCAAGCCGCCCCCGCCGGAAAGGCGACGCATCCCCTCCACCATGGACGTGAAGCCGGTTCCGCCGCCGCGTCCCAGAGGGACGATTGAGATCCCGCCGGAGCCCCCGGCAATCAAGGAAGTAGTGCTGGAAGAGGAGGAAGGGCTGCCTCGCGCCAAACGGCGCAAACCCAAGAAGCCTACGAAAGAAGAAGTGACGACGCGCACGATCATCTTCAAGCAACCGAAGCGCACGGTGGCCAAGAAGCGGATCGAGAGGATCGAGATGACGCGGCCTGTAACAGTGCGGGACCTGTCGGAGCAGATGGGCGTGCCCGCCAGCGACATACTCAAAGAACTCATGTTCGACCACGGGTTGCGGGCCAGCATCAACCAGACGCTTGACGACGAGGTGGCACAACTGATCGGCGTTGCCCACGACGTTGAGATAACTCTGAAGGAGCCCAGGTCCGCGGAAGACGTCCTTTTGGAGTCCATCCGCGAGGACCGGCCGGAGGAACTGCTGCCCCGGCCTCCCATCGTGGCGATGCTCGGCCACGTAGACCACGGGAAGACGTCCATCCTGGACCGCATCCGCCACACGCGGATTGCAGAAGGCGAGGCAGGCGGCATCACGCAGGACATCGGCGCCTGGCAGATCGGGGCCGACGGCCGCACGATAACGTTCATTGATACGCCCGGCCACGAGGCTTTCACAGCCATGCGGGCGCGCGGCGCGAAGATCACAGACATAGTCGTGTTAGTGGTAGCGGCAGACGACGGCGTGATGCCCCAGACGGTGGAAGCCGTCAACCATGCACGGGCTGCGGAAGTGCCGATCGTCGTAGCCGTCAACAAAGTAGACAAGCCGCAGGCCAATCCGATGCGCGTGCGCCAGCAACTGGCCGGCCTCGGGCTGAACCCTGAGGAATGGGGTGGAGAGGTCGGCTTCGTGGACCTGAGCGCATTGACCGGCCAGGGGGTGGACAAGCTGCTGGAGAGGATAGCACTGGAAGCGGAACTGCTCGACCTGAAGGCGAACCCGAACCGCACAGCGCGCGGGGCTGTGCTCGAAGCGCGCATGCAGCCCGGGCGCGGCGTTGTGACCAACGTGATTGTCGAGAACGGCACGTTGCATAGGGGCGACATTCTGGTTTGCGGGAACGCATTTGGGACCGTAAGGTCCATCGTGACCGATCGCGGGGAAGAAGTCGAGCAAGCGGGCCCTGCACAGCCTGTGGCGGTGAGTGGGCTCAACCACGTCCCGGAGGCGGGCGACACGTTCCTCGTGGTGGATGACCCGGAGACTGCGCGCAAGGTGGCCGAGGAACGGGCGGGGAGGATTCAGAAGCAACGCCTGCAGCCCCGGCGACGGGTGACCCTGGAAAACCTATACGACAGGCTGGCCCGCGGAGAGACGAAAGAACTCAACGTCGTCCTGAAGGCTGACGTGCAAGGGTCGCTGGAGCCCCTCGTGAATAGCCTGAGCGACCTCGGGGACGAGGAAGTGTCGGTGCGGATCGTGCATAGCGGCATCGGCGCGGTGAACCAGAGCGACGTCCTCTTAGCGGACGCGGCCGACGCCGTGATAGTAGCCTACCGGGTGGGCGCGGACGAGACGGTGCGTGAGATGGCCGGTGCGCGAGGCCTGGAGATCATCTATTACAGCGTCATCTACGATGTGACGCAGCAGATACGCAGCGCGCTGGAGGGGTTGTTGGCGCCCGAGGAGCGGGAGGAGCGAGTGGGGCTGGCCGAGGTCAGGCAGGTCTTTCGCATCAGCAGATACGGCGCTATCGCAGGGTGTCGCGTGACCGAAGGCGTGATGAGGCGCAATGCCCGGGTCCGCGTCATCAGGGGCGGCCAGGTGATGCACGAAGCCATGATGGCCTCGCTGCGCCAAGAGAAGAATGACGTGCGCGAGGTGGAGGCCGGCCGCGAGTGCGGCATCAAGGTGGAGGGCTTCGACGACGTGAAGACGGGCGACCTTATCGAGTGTTTCAGCACTGTCACCATAAAGCGCACGCTTGCGCCGAAGCCTGCCAAGCAGACTGTGGATTCGCAGGGCGGCGCAGCTTCCCCCGTATAGCAATGATCATCGGGACCGTGGAGATCCGCCTTCACCTGCAGGACGCCCGCACGCTGAAGGACAAGCGGCGCATCCTGCTGAGCCTGAAGGACAGGTTACGCAATAATTTCAACGTAAGCGTGGCCGAAGTGGGCAACAATGACTTCGTCAACAGCGCAGTCCTGGCGGTGGCCCAGGTCGGCAACGACAGCCGTTACATCAACGGCACGCTGGACCAGGTAATCCAAGCCGTGAAGCGGGTCCCCGCGGCGAGGCTCGTGGATTACTCAATCGAGATGCGCTGAAGACAAACCGCGGATGAGATCCTGCCATGAACCCCCGCAAGAAGAGGAAGATCGAGGAACTGCTGCGCCGCGAACTGAGCACGATAGTCCTCTACGAACTGAAGGACCAGCGCCCCGGGTTCATCACCCTTACCGGCGTGGACCTGAGCGAGGACCAGCGGTCGGCGAAAGTTCGCCTGACGGTCCGCGGTTCGCCAGAGGAAGTGAAGGCGACAATGCAGGCGCTCCAGCGCGCACGGGGCTATGTGCAGGCCCTCATCGGCAAGCGGCTGAAGCTGCGGTACACTCCGGTCCTGGAGTTCATGGAGGACGTTGAAGTGTTGCAGGCGATGCGGCTGGAGAAGCTGATAGACGAGGCGCGGCGCGAGGATCGGGAATTCCGCGAGACGCTTTGACGGTTGCCCTCTGGTTCTGTTAGACGGGACGGAAGATGGTCTCTCAGAAAGAGCGCAAGAACGTGGTCGGCAAGCTGGCGAAGTGCGCCGGCGGGAAGTACGGCGACCTGAGAAACCGCAAGGCCAGGTCGCCCCTGAACCAACTCGCCCTGAGTGTCTTCTTCCACGTCACCAGCGTGCGGCGGGCGACGCGTGCGCTGAGCGAACTGAAGCGGAGCTTCGTGGACTGGAATGACATCCGGATAAGCCATCCCGTTGAGGTGGCCGCCGCTCTGTCGTCGGCGCAGTGGGCGCTGGACGGCGCCGAGCAACTGGTCTGGATGCTGCGTGAGCTATTTGAGGTCTATAACCAGACCAACCTCGACTTCCTGGGCGAACTGACGCCTACACAGGCTCGCAGTTGCCTGAAAAGGCTTACGATGGTCCAACGAGAGTTGGCGGACGAGGTACTACTGCTGAGCCTCGACGTGCCCGTGCTGCCCTTCTCCGGCAGCGTGGCCAGGATGTGCCACCGGCTCGGGCTGATCGAGAACGACAGGGCAACCATGAAGAACCAGCGGGCCGTGAGCAAGATGTTCGAGGAGAAAGACTACCCGTGCCTGCACTTGTTCTTCTGCGATCACGCGGAGAAGCTTTGCCTTCCCGACGAGCCGTTGTGCGCACGTTGCCCGATGAAGGTGAGCTGTCCTTCTGCTCTCTGACGCGCCGTGGGTCCCCGCCCGCGATCCGCCGGAACGGTTCAACGCCGGGAGAGAGACGATGCCCAAGCTGGTGTTTGGAATCCCCAAAGGAAGCCTGCAAGAGAGCACGAACCAGATGCTTCTCAGGGCAGGCTATCGCGTCGAGGCGCGCCCGCGCTCGTACTATCCGGCGATTGACGACGAAGAGATGGATGCCCGGCTCATAAGGCCGCAGGACATGCCTCGCTTCGTGGAGAAGGGCTCGGTTGACGCCGGGCTTACCGGGGCCGACTGGGTGGCTGAGAACGAAAGCGACGTGGTCGTCGTGACGGACCTCGTCTATGCGAAGCAGCACCTGACGCCGGTGCGCTGGGTGGTCGCCGTGCCCGAGGACTCGCCGATACGACGGGCAGAGGACCTTCAGGGCAAGAGCATCAGCACCGAACTGGTCAATGTCACGCGCAAGTTCCTGACGGCGCTCGGAGTGGATGCGCGGGTTGAATTCAGCCACGGCGCCACGGAGACCAAGGTGCCCGACTTGGTGGACGCCATAGTGGAGCTTACGGAGACCGGCACGAGCCTGGCTGCCAACCGACTTCGGGTTGTGGCGACGGTCATGGAGAGCACCACGCAGCTCATTGCCTCGCGCCAGGCCTGGGGCGACTCGTGGAAGAAGACTAAGATTGAGAACCTGGCGATGCTGCTCCACGGGGCCGTGCTGGGACTGAGCAAAGTGGGGCTTAAGATGAACGTCCCCAACGGAGCGCTCCAGAAGGTCCTGTCGCTGCTGCCGGCCTTGCGCAATCCCACGGTGAGCAACCTGGCGGGGAACTCGGGTTACGCCGTGGAGACCGTGCTCGACGAGAGCGTCGCGCGGGGCCTCATCCCCAAACTGAAGCGAGCGGGGGCCGAAGGCATCATCGAATACCCGCTCAACAAGGTGGTGCTCTGAGGCATCAGGGCGCGAGCGCCTGGGGCCCCTCCAGCAGACCCCTCAACGTCTGGAAGAACCTGGCCGCCTCCGCGCCGTCAACTATCCTGTGGTCGGCGCTTAGCGAGAGCTTCATGACGGGCTCCACCAGGATGCCGCCGCCTCTGGCAACCACCTGATCGCTGATCTTCCCGACGCCTATGATGCAGCTCTCCGGCGGGTTGATGATCGGCAAGAAGTAATCCACGCCGTACATGCCCAGGTTGCTGATGGTGATGGATCCGCCTTCGTAGGATTCGGGTATCAGCTTCCCAGCGCGCGCGGCATCGGCGAGGGATCTGAGTTCGGCTGATATCTGGTTGAGCGTCTTGGTGTCCGCATCCTTGATGACAGGCACGAACAGCCCGTCTTCGACGGCGACCGCCACGCCGACATTGCACTCATGCCGCAACACGAGAGCGTCCGCATCGAAGCGAGCGTTTATGCGGGGGTGTTGCTTCAGGGCGAGGGCGGCGGCCTTGGTAAGCAACCCCGTTACGGTGATCTTGTCGGGGGCGCCGGCCGACCGGGCAAGGAAGTCGAGCGCAGCTCGCATGTGGACCTCGCCGATGAGGTAGAAATGAGGGATTGTCTGCTTTGACGAGGTCATGCGACGGGCGATTGTGCGCCGCATGGCGGAAAGCGGGATGCGCTCGCCAGCAGGTTGCGTCGCTGCCGGCTCCGCGACCGGCAGCCGGCCCAGCCCTGCGCGAGCTGCGTCCTGAACGTCCCTCTTGCGCACGCGCCGCCCTTCGAGTCCGGCCGCCACATCAAGTATGTTCACTCCTGCCTCGTGGGCGTAGGCAACGGCAGCAGGCGTGCAACGTACGCCCTCCAGATCGGCGAAGTACTCAAGCACATCCTTTTCGACGATCCGCCCCCCGGGCCCGGACCCGTGCACCGCGGCGAGCGGCACTTTCCTCTCAGCGGCCATCTTGCGGGCGCGCGGTGAGGCGAAGGCTTTGCCCGGTAGTGGCGGAGGCCCCCCTACGAGTTCCTGGCCACCGGTCGTCGGCGCTCCCGCTTGAGGCGGCGCCGCCGTCGCAGCCGGAGCCTCACCCGAAAGCGTCAGGAGATCCGGCGATAGGTCGTCCTCCTCTTCGCCGATAACGGCGATGAGCGTGTTTACCGGCGCGGTCTGTCCTTCGCCGACGAGGATGCGTTTGAGGATCCCTCCCGCGAAGGACTCCACTTCCAGGGTCGCCTTGTCGGTGGTGAGTTCGTAGAGGACCTCCCCCTTCTCGACGCGCTCCCCCTGGCGCTTACGCCATTTTTCAATGGTGCCCTCTTCCATCGTCTGACCAAGTTGAGGCAAGAAGACGCGGCGCAGCATGCGGAGGCTCCGTTCTGTAAGGCCCTGAGAGCGGCCGGGACGGTGCAAGTCGGCTATTCTAAGCCGCGACACGCGGTCATTCAAAGCCCGTTTGGAGGGCCTCAGCCGCCCACGAAGCCGCCTGCAAACTCGACGGTCCGGTGCATGCGGACGCTTGCCACGAGCCCGAAGCCGGCAAAAGTGCTCACGAGGGACGAACCACCATAGCTTACGAGCGGCAGCGTCAAACCCGTGATGGGCGCCAGGCGAAGGGAGATCGCTATGTGGAGGAAGCTCTGCAGCGCGAAGACGGCCAGCACGCCGCCGACAAGTAATCGGCCGAACGGATCCGCCGTGGCACGGGCTATCCCGGCCAGCAAGACCACGAGGACCAGGTAGAGACAAACCATAGGCGCCGTGCGCACGAACCCCCACTCCTCTGCGATCACGGCAAAGATGAAATCAGCGTACTGTTCGGGAATGCGGCCGAGCCGGGTAAGCACCCCTTGTCCCCACCCCTGCCCGGCCAGCCCTCCTGAACTAACCGCCGTGGTGGCTTGCTCCGCGTTGTAGGCCGCCGGTGAATTGGGATTGCCGGCGGGATCAATGAAGCTGATGAGCCTGCTCTTCTGGTAGCCCTTCAGCAGACCCGGTGTGCACCACGCCGCAGCGAACAGGGCGCAGCCTATCAAGACGACCGTCACCAAGTTGCGTACGGGGACGCCGGCCAGGAACGCCATGACAAAGAAAATCGGCAGGACCACGAGGGCGGTGCCGAAGTCCGGCTCAAGCATGATGAGCCCCACGGGGACGCCGGTCAGGACGAGCGGCGGCAGCAAGTCGCGTAAGCGGTCAAGGCGACGGCGGAGGCGGAAGTAATCAGCGAGCACCACGACGAGGACGTACTTCATCGGCTCCGAGGGCTGCACGGTGAAGAAGCCTACGTTGAACCAGCTCCGCGCGTAGTTGATCGTGACGCCGAGCACGAAAAGGGCCGCCAGGGCAGCCAACCCCGCGCCATACAAGAGAGGCGCAACGCTTGCGAGGTGCCGATAGTCCAGAAACGCAACCGCCAGAAAGACCGTGCAGCCGATGGCGGCGAATAGCAAATGCTTTTCGGCGAACAGAGCCGAATGAGAGCTGCGGATGAAAGCGGCTCCGATGACGCTCAGGACCGCGGCACCAAGCAGCAGATGCCACGGCATGTCCCTCAGGAAGGCCCGCCCCGAAACCGTCTGAACAACTCCCATCTTGCAGTTCCTCAACTCAGGAACCCGGCACCTTCGCCAGACCGGCAGAAGTACGCTTCGGCACGCCCTACCATGTCTGCGTGGGCCCTTAGATAGCGCGACAGGGCCTCGCGCGCCACTTCCGGTTCGCATCCAGGTCTGACAAGCGCTACGCAGCAGCCGCGGAATCCTCCGCCGCTGAACCGGGACCCATAGACACCGGGGCAGCCGCACAAGACTTCATAGGCACTCCGCAGGTAGCGATTGCCACACTCGTAGTTTTCGATGGAGCTGAGCCCCGACTCGGAGACCAGTCGCCCAAAACCTTCAAGGTCGCCTGTGGCCCACAGTTCCGTCCCCTGCCGAACGCGCGTCACCTCTCCAAAGAAGTGCGCCGCGCGGCGCTTGAGCTGTGCCGGAAGTGTGTGACCGTAGCGCGCGAACACGTCAAGGGGGACAGCACGCAAGAACGGCCGGGCGGGCACCGGCAGATGAGCGGCTTGCAGGAGGTGCGCCGCCGCCTGACGGCACTCCTGCACGCGCAAATTATAGTCGGTTCCAGAGAGCGGCGCCCGCAACCCGCTGAAAAGCACCACCATCGAGACATCCCCGCCGGCTCCCAACGGCACGAGGCGGCTCTGCCCGCTCTGGCAGTCGAGGTACGTCAGGTGGCCGGCGCGGCTCAGCAAGATGACCGATTGGTCCAGGATGCCGTTGTCAAGCCCAATGTACTCGTTCTCGATCACGCGGTCCAGCTCGATGTTCTCGACGGGAGGCATCGGCGCGTCATTTACGGTCTCAAGCGCAAGGAGGTAAGCGACGCCGGCAGCCGCCGAGGAACTCAGCCCGCCCGCGTTGCAGTAACCGTCCACCAGCGCAGTCAGGCCGCGCCGGAGGGCAAGGCGCGTCTGCAAGGCATAGGCGGCTCCGCGGGCGTAGTCCGCCCAGTCGCCGGTTCTCGGTTGCGGCGGCCGGTCCAGGGGAATCTCGGCCGTGTGGGGGAACTGCCTACTCCTGACGACCATGAGGGCGTCATCTCGCGCAATGAACGCCATCAACAGCGCCCGGTCGAGAGCAAGACCGGTGACCTCGCCGAGCTGATGGTCCACGTGAGCCCCGAGCGGGCAGAAGCGGTACGGACTTCGCACCACGCTGACTGCACTCTCGGGGGCAGAGGCCCATGCAGCCAGTTCCCTGCGCAAAGTGCGAACGCATCGCTCGGCCTCTTCAGGCGAGACGGGCACGGACGGATGGCTGGCGGGCGTCAACGTCTACTCCTCAGTCGGCGCTGGGCGCACATATGGGCAGAACAGAACGTGCAGTCCGACAGGTTAGCCATCGAATGCGCCGGAAGTCAAGCGGGAACTTGCCCACGTTAGGGTCCCTTGAGGCAGATGGATTCGCCCCCAAGGCCACTTCCCTGATGGCCAGCCAATACCCCCGAACGAGCGCAGGGCGTTGACAGGCTCGCGCTGTGTTATAGAATAACCGTAGTAGCTCCAGACGGAAGTGGGAGCCCGGGCGCTGAATTACTTTGGGAGGCAGCAATGGCCAAAGCTCAGTTGCAATGTCCGGCTTGCGGCAGCAAGGTACAGCTTGGCGACATTGAGTGCAAGATCTGCGGGGTCAACCTGAAGAGCGGGGAATCCTTCGAGGCCAGAGCCAAAAAGGCCAAAGGGAAAGCGGTCCACCCTGAGCACTTCTCAGGGCGCATATACGTGGGCGTCGTTGTGGCTTTCGGCATGGTGGTGTTTGCCGGCCTCATGTACCAGACGAAGGTCGTGGAGAAGTCATTCGCGGAGAGGATGGATCTCTATCAGTACCCGGTCCAACAGCTTCAGGACATCCAAGACCTCGTCACCGTGGCCAGACAGGAAGCGGTGTCAGGCAACTCAAAGGCTGCAGCAGAAGACTATGCCACGGCCAAACAGCGCGCCCAGACGCTCATAGAGTGGCTTACCACGCAGGCTGACCGCATCAAGCCCGAGGAGCCGTATGCGAAGGAAGTGAGAGACCCCTACAGCTACGGCAGCAGTGAACCCAAGTACAACAGGACGGTGGCGAAGCGCCTGCTGAACGACCTGAAAGCAAAGGCTGAAAATGAGCTGAACAGCATTCCCACAGCATAGCGCCGTTTGGACCGGCACTGGCGGGAATGGAGAGGCGGCACGTCAGTGATCGTTCGGAGCAGTGAGGGCCGCCGGATCTGCGCAGCAAGTCTAAGGGGTAAGGCAATGGGCGGGGCGGTCATCGAAGTAACGGACAAGACCTTCGAGCAGGAAGTCCTGAAGTCGGATCTGGCCGTCATGGTGGACATGTGGGCGCCCTGGTGCGGCCCCTGCCGGATGGTCTCGCCGGTTATAGACAAGCTCGCGGAAGAGAACGCGGGCAAGATCAAAGCGTGCAAGGTCAACGTAGACGACAATCCAGAGACGGCGAGCAAGTTCGGAATCACCGCGATTCCCACAGTCCTGCTCTTCAAAGGTGGCAAGGAACTTCAACGACTGCGGATGGTGGGCGTGCAACCGAAAGCCGCATATCAGGCGGCCATAGATGAAGCTCAGAAGGCATAGAGGGGTGCGAGCACTGCGGGTCGCGAAAAAGGGGCGGTCTGGGAACCGCCCCTTGCATTTCTTGCTCTGAGGCCGGCACGCGCTTATTCGGCCGGTCCTTCCTTGGCGTCAGCGCCTTGCGCTCCCTCCGACACCGACACGGTCGGCGCCACTTCTTCCTCTATGCCGGGAGCCTTCTGCTTCTCGACGAGTTCGAAGATCACCTGCGGCGCATTGTCCCCGAGGCGGTTGCCGGTGAGCTTCAGAGTTCTCTCCACGCCGGCCACCTGATAGGTCAGCTCGGGGATAGCGCTCACCGTCGTGCCGACGGGCACGCCGAGTCGGCTGCCTCCCAGGCGGATGATTCGGGTATAGCCGCCGGGCCTCTCAGCGTACCTTCGGGCCAGAGACTCCTTGCCCTCCCGCCACTCGCCCTCGCCGAAGAGCTTCTGCACCATCTCCTTGTCCTGGAGACGTTGAAGCGCCAGCCGGTAGAGATGCAGGTACTGCGCTCGGTCGCGCGCATTTCCCGTATCCTTCACAGGCAGGGCTCGCCGGGCCAGCGTGATGAGCCTTTCGACAAAACGCCGCACCTCTTTAGCCTTCGTGGGCGTGGTGATGACGCGCTCATGCCGCAAAAGCGACGCCGCCAGGTTTCTGCGCAGCGCTTGGCGGTGGCTCGTGGACCTGCCCAGCCTTCGTCCCTGTAACCGATGCCTCATGGTCTATGTTCGAACCCAACTGCGGTATGTTAGTGTCACGGCCGGCGGGCTGCTATGCCTGCGAAGCCAGCATGCCCACTTCCAGCCCATGCTCGGCCAGTTTCTCAGCAACTTCCTGGAGCGTAACCCTGCCGAAGTTTCGCATTTCCAGCAGGTCCTTCTCGCTCTTAACCAGCAAATCACGTACGGTCTTTATGCCCTCAGCCTCGAGACAGTGAGAGGCGCGCGCGCTCAGGGCAAGGGCCGCGATGGGCATGGAGAGCTTGGACTCCGGCACCTCAGCGGTCCGCAGGTGCTTGATGGGGGGTATAGGTTCGGGCTCTTCCTGCGGAAGCTGGCGGCCGAGTTCGAAGTACTCCACGAAAGGATTCAGGTGCTTGCGCAAGATCTTGGAGGCTTCGACGAGCGCCATCTCAGGCCCAACCACGCCGTTGGTGTATATTTGGAGGATGAGCCGGTCGTAGTCAGTCTTGCGGCCGACACGGGTATCCTCGACGCGATAGTTAACGCGCCTGACCGGGGAGAAGAGGCCATCTACGGGTATAACGCCGATCTCGCGGGGCAGGTCTTCGTGCTCCTCCGACGGAACGTAGCCTCTCCCCTTCCTGATAGTCATCTCGCACCCGAAGTCGGTCTCCACGGTCAAGGTCGCGATGTGCTGGGAGGGATTCACAACATCCACGTCCGGATCGGGCTGGATATCGGCGGCAGTGACGGCCCCTTCCTTGTGCACTTCGACCTGCAGGAGCTTCTGCTCGTCCGGGTGCAGCCTCAGAACGAGTTCCTTCACGTTCAGCACGATCTCGGGCACGTCCTCGAGGACGCCCGGAACCGTGCTGAGTTCCTGCCTGGCTCCTTTGACCTTCACAGCCACCACTGCAGAGCCTTCGATGGACGACAAGAGCACGCGCCGCAGGCTGTTGCCGATGCTTTGGCCGAAGCCGCGCTCAAACGGCTCTGCCGTGAACTCGCCGTAAGTCTCCGTAAGAGTCTCGCGGTTGACGCGAACCTGGACGGGCAGCTCCAGCCCCCGCCATCTTACCCTCATGGCCATTTGCGGTATCTCCAATTGCCTCTTGCAGTCAAAGACAAGAGCCAGCGTCAGTTATGTCCGTCTTTGCCGCCGCCTCAACGCGAGCAGAACTCGATGATGAGCCCCTCCTGAACGTCACAAGTGACGTCCTGGCGGACAGGGATGCGGAGTGTCCTGATCGTCAGATCAGCGTCGTTGATCTCCAGCCACGCTGGCGCGACATGGCCGGTTTCCTCCCGACGCGCCCTGACTACATCAAGTATGGTGTCGCGCGGCTCCGGCCGGATCACGTCACCCTCGCTGACCAGGTAGTTCGCCACGTCCACGGCCTTCCCGTTGACCTGAACGTGGCGGTGGGTGACCATCTGGCGTGCCTGCGCCCTCGAGACGGCGAAACCGCAGACTGTCAGCACGTTGTCGAGACGGCGCTCAAGCAAGCTCAAGAGGGTCTCGCCCGTGTTGCCGCGCTCCTTCTGGGCCATCTGGAAGTAACGACGGAACTGGGCTTCCAGGACGCCGTAGTAGCGTTTGCACTTCTGCTTCTCCCTGAGGCGCAGGCCGTAGTCGCTGGGCCTCCCTCGCCGCCACCCATGCATCCCGGGCGGCTTGCTCCGCGATTCGATGGGGCACTTGGGCGTATGGCAGCGTGCGCCTTTAAGGAACAGCTTCACGCCTTCTCGCCGGCACAGCCGGCATTTTGGTCCCGTATACCTCGACATGCGCTCTGTTGCTTTCTTATCCGAACCTTTCGAGCACGCGACAGGAAAACCCAAACGCAGCCGCTCTCAGACACGGCGCCGTTTCGGCGGCCGGCAACCGTTGTGCGGCAGCGGGGTCACGTCCTCAATGGAATGTATGGTCAGGCCGGCGCCCTGCAGCGCGGTGATGGCTGACTCCCTGCCCGCGCCCGGGCCCTTCACCTTCACTTCCAACTCCTGGATGCCCATGCGCTTCGCCTTCTCGGCGACCCGTTCGGCAGCGCGCTGCGCGGCGAACGGCGTGCTCTTGCGCGCGCCGGTGAACCCACAGGACCCGGCCGTCTCAAAGCACAGCACGTCGCCTTTGAGGTCCGTGATTGTTATCCGGGTGTTGTTGAATGTGGCGTTAACGTAAGCCACGGCTCTGGCCCCCACGCGCCGCACAACGCCTTTAGTCTTGCCCATGCTCAGGTCCTTCCGTCCGTTTCTGCCCGACTTGACGCGCTCTTTCGCGCGTGCCTCTCAGCTCTATCCGTTCCCGATGACTCCAGGGCAGAGATCCTCGAGTTCCGGCTTCACGTTAAACAGCGATTTCAGCATCCTGTAGCCCTGGTCACGCCCGCTCTTGATCGCGCCTTTGACCTTTCGGGCGCATATGCACAGATTCTTCGGCGTGAGCCGCGGCGTCTCAATCTCCAACATTTCAACATGATATCCGGCGCTGCGCAGAAATTGTGCCCGCAACGCATCCGTGAGCAGGTCCGCCAGCCTGTACCTGACCGGCCCGAATTCCGTCATCGCAGTCAGCGGATGGCCCGACCTTATCTGCCCGCGTATCTGGTTCTGACAGCACGGCACTGCCAGAATCAGCGGCACGCCCAGCCGGATCGCCTTCGCAATGGCTTCGTCCGTGGCCGTGTCGCATGCGTGCAGCGCCACGGCCAGATCGAACTGCTCCTTGCTCTCGAACTGCGAGGTCCGGCACGCGACGAAACGCGCCTCCCGCACACCAGTCGCTTCGGCCAGGCGTCGGCACTTGTCAACCAACAAGCTGTTCACATCAACGCCGACAAGCTCCGCCCGTCTTCCCTCAAGCTCCCGCAGCAGCAGGACAAGCACTATCCCGAGGTAGCTTTTCCCGCAGGAGAACTCGACGACGCGCACCGGGTCCTTCTGCCCAAGGAACTGGCGCACATACTTCAGTATCAACTCGCTGAAACCTGCGACCTCGCGGAGCTTCTTCGACTTGCGAGTGTCAGTCTGACCGGCAGGTCCGAGCAGTTCGATCGCCTTCAGCAGGTCTTCCTTGGCCAGCAGGCGCGCCAACAGTTCGGATCGTTCCACGCGTTCACCTGTAGCGCGCTGCAACGAGCCCAGGGCTCCGACGGGTCGCGCCCTGCGCGAGCTTAGTGGCCGAGTTCCTTGACACCCTTCTTCCCGGCAACCGTCCGCCGCTTGCCCTTGCGTGTGCGCGCGTTGGTACGGGTCCTCTGCCCGCGCACGGGCAATCCCTTGCGGTGCCGAATGCCCCGGTAGCAGTTGATCTGACGAAGCCGCGCGATGTTGGACGCCTCCAGCCGTTTGAGTTCGCCCTCGACGATGAAGTTCTTGTCAACGTAGGAGGCAATGCGGCTCAGTTCGTCCTCGGTCAGTTCATGAGCGCGCTTATCCGGGTTGATGGTTAGCACGTCGCAGATGCTCTCCGCGGACGTCTTCCCGATCCCATAGATATATCTGAGCGAGATGACGATTCGCTTGTCAGACGGTATGTCTACACCGACCAAACGGGGCATATCTGTCCACCTACCTCCCGGCTCAGCGCGCCATGCGCAGAAAGGGGCCTCAGCCCTGCCGCTGCTTATGCTTCGGATTACGGCAAATAACCCTCACAACGCCCTTCCGGCGGATTATCTTGCATTCCTCGCAGAACCTCTTGACCGCCGACCTGACTTTCATCTTCTCCACCCATCGCTATGCCCGCGCCAGCGCACGTGCGGCGCCGAGGCAGGTTGCCGAAATCTGTGCCCGCTATAGAGAGACGGGCCACCATTCAGTCCCGCCAGACGATGCGACCCTTGGTCAGGTCGTATGGGGACATCTCTATCGTGACGCTGTCGCCCGGCAGGATGCGGATGAACTTCAGCCTCATCTTGCCGGCCACATGGGCCAGCACTTCGTGCCCGTCCTCGAGAGCCACCCGAAACATGGCGTTGGGCAGGGCCTCTTTGACCTTCGCCTGCACCCTGATCGGTTCTTCCTTTGCCATGCTCAGCCCAGACCTGCGATTATATCAGTTGCAGGCTCGCCCTGCAAGTTCTTTATGGCAGCGTCAGTATGACAGGCCCTTCGTCTGTGACCGCTACCGTATGCTCGAAATGGGCCGAAAGCTTTCGGTCCCTGGTCACTACAGTCCAGCCGTTGGCCAGCACTTCCGTTCGCTCCGTGCCAACGTTCACCATAGGCTCGATCGCCACCGTGGTACCTCTCTCCAGGACAACGTCACGCTGCATCAGGCCGAGTGCCACGAAGTTCGGCACTTTTGGGTCCTCATGCAGAGCGCGGCCGATGCCGTGCCCCGTATAGTCAGTGACCACACTGAAGCCGCGGCCTTCAGCTATCTGCTGTATTGCCGCTGAGATCTGGCTCACGCGCACGCCGGGCCGCAGCACCGCGATGCCCGCACTAAGGGCTTGCTGCGTAACCTGGAGCAGTTCGCGAGCCTGCTCCGTCAGTTCGCCGATGCCGACGGTGAGTGCGGCGTCCGCATAGTACGCTTCCCAGACCACTCCGACGTCTGCCTTCAGCAAGTCCCCCCCTTTCAGCTTTCGGGGACCAGGCAGCCCGTGGACGACTTCCTCGTTCAGGCTGGCACAGATATTCGCCGGGAAGCCGCGATAGCCCTTGAAGGCCGACTTCCCGCCGTGCTTGCGGATGTATTCGTCGGCGGCCTCGTCAAGTTGGGCCGTCGTCACTCCCGGTTCGGCGAGGTCGGCAATCAGCCGCAGAGCACCGGCCACCAGCCTGCCCGCCTGCCGCATCTTTGCAAGCTGCGCCGGCGATTTCAGCTCGACGGACGCCATCTGGTCCCTTCTCTCGCCGGCACGCCGCCGACCGATCAGGCGGCCCTCATCGCCGCTCCAAGCCTTTGAGTGCGGCCTCAGCGCGGCGCGCCACGTCGTCCGGCATGGCCGAGGCATCCAAACGCCTCAACAGTCCCCGTTCCTCGTAGAAGGCGACAAGCGGCTTGGTCTTCTCGTGGTACTCCGCGAGCCTTCTCCTGACAACCTCTTCGGCGCTGTCGCTTCTGACCTTCAGGGGACCGCCGCACTTATCGCAGACGCCGCTCGCACGGGGCGGCATGTACTCTATATGGTAATTCTCGCCGCACTTAGAGCAGACACGACGCCCGGTCAGCCGCTTCGTGGCCTCTGCGTCGTCCAACTCGAAATACAGCGCCAGATCCAGCTTCCCGCCGCGGCGACTGAGCATTGCGTCCAGGTCGCGGGCCTGTTGGAGCGTCCGCGGGTAGCCGTCCAGGATGTAGCCGTCGGATTTTGCGACCACCAATTCCTCTACGACCCGGGACGTGAGGTCGTCCGGCACGAGCTTCCCGGAATCGAGGTATCCCTTGACCGCACGGCCCAGTTCAGATCCATCAACGGCCGCCTGCCGGAAGATGTCTCCTGTGGAGGCGTGCCTGATGCCAAGCCGCTCCGCCAGCCGTTGGGCCTGCGTCCCTTTGCCGGCCCCAGGTACACCCAGGAAGATCAATTTCACCCGCGAATCTCTCTCAGCAAGACTTAAGGACCGGGGGCTCAGCGCCGCCTGCTCCTGCGGTGCCCGGCGACACCCGCGGCAAATCCGCTATACCGGCGCATCTCAAGGTGGTCGTTTATGCGCCGCCAGACGTCGAGCAAGACGCCGACCACAATAAGGATCGTCGTGCCGCCGTAGAACCGCGCCACCCTGCCCACGTTGAGCGCATCACTGATGACCATTGGGAGCAGGGCTATAATTACCAGGAAGAAGCTGCCCGCAATCGTGACCCTGTTCATGATGCCTTCCAGGTAGTTTGCGGTGCGCTTGCCCGGCCGGATGCCCGGGATGAAGCTGCCGTAATTCTGCAAGTTCTCGCTCATCTCTTTGGGGTTGAACATGAGGGCCGTCCAGAAGTAGCAGAAGAAGAAGATTAGCGCGCCGTACAAGGCCACATAGGTGAACGTCATGTTGAGGCCGGAGACAGCCCCGCCGATTGCACTGAAGAATTTCGTCCATATGCTGCTCTCGGAGCCGGCCGGGCCTGTCACTACCGCCGCTGCAATGATCGCAGGAAACATCAGGAGCGACTGGGCGAAGATAATGGGCATGACGCCGGCCTGATTGACCCGCAGGGGCAGGTAGTGCTTCTGACCTCCGTAGACTTTGGGACCACGCACGTGCTTCTGCTGCTGCACGGGTATACGCCTCTCGCCCCGTGTGATGTAGATGATGCCCACCACCACACCAAAGAATAGAACCGCGAGCAGGAACACCTTCAGGATGGCGTTCTGCTGACTTTCCGCGCTGGCCAGATTCATGCTCAGATCGCTTATGGCCACCGGCATGCGGGCCAGTATGCCGATCGTGATGACCAGTGATATGCCGTTGCCGATGCCGTGCTCGTCAATCTGCTCGCCCAACCACATGAGGAACATCGCGCCGGCCATCAAGAGGAATCCGCTGACAACAATGAACCTTATGGTCGCCAAACGGCTCGCGGTGACCTCGGGGGACAGGATGCCCGGGATGCGTCCCAACGTGCCGGCCATGAACATGCCCTGCCCCAAGCAGATGAAGACGGTGGCGATCCGGGTGTACTGATTCAGCTTCTTCTGGCCGGAAGCGCCTTCCTTGCGCAGGGCCTCCAAACTCGGAATGACGTTAGCAAGGAGCTGAAAGATGATGGAGGCGCTGATGTACGGCATGATGCCGAGGCCGAAGATGGCAGCCTGGCTGAGCGCTCCGCCCGCGAACAGGTTAATCATGGCCAGCATGCTCCCCGCCGCGCCGCCGAGCGACTTGAAGTGCTCACCCAAAGCGGCCACGTTCACGCCCGGCAGGGGCACATAGGCACCGACACGGCAGAGCGCGAGCAATCCGAGCGTAATGATTATCTTGCGACGGAGATCGCGGATCCGCCACACATTGCCTATCTGCTCGGTAAGGCCCATCCGATCTCCTCCGCCGCCCGCGAGGACCTGCTACGACTTCGCACCGGCAGGGCCCGCGGCGCGTGTCCCCATCTTATTGCGCACGAGCGGTTTGGGGCCCGGAATCCTATCAACAGTCCCGCCCGCCGCCTGTATCTTGGCAATCGCGCTCTTACTGAACGCATTGGCCCTGATCGTGAGGGCCTTCTGCAACTCGCCATCGCCCAGGACCTTGATGCCGTCTTTGGCGATCTGCTTGACGATCCCCTGCTTGTGCAGCTCATCGGGACTGACCAGGGCGCCAATGGGGAAAGCGTTTAGCTGGCCGACGTTGACAATGCTGTACCTGGCTTTGAACGGCGCATTGCTGAACCCGACCTTCGGGAACCTGAGCCACAGCGCCGTAGCGCCTCCACTTATGCGCCGCGAGGTCCAGCCGCTGCGGGAAGCCGCGCCCTTGTGCCCACGTCCGCTCGTCTTGCCGCGGTGGCTGCCTACGCCGCGCCCTACGCGCTTGCGGCCCGGCTGCGGCCGTTCCGTTGATTTTGCTTTCGAAATGTCCATCTGCTGTGTATCCTCTCCGCCCCGTGCAGACCCAGAGCGCCCGGGGCAGGCTGGAAACTCATTTGCCGGCGCCGGCGTCCGGGCCGGCTGCTACGGGCTGCTGGAGCTGTGCGGCCCCTTGCGGGTGGAAGAGCCGGACGTCCGGCCTGCGAAGCCTCCTGACCTCCTCAAGCGAGCGCATTTGTGTCAGCGCATCCATGGTCGCCTTGGCCAGGTTTATAGGATTCGTATTGCCGAAGACCTTGCTGAGCACGTTGTGAACGCCCATGACCCGCATCAGGGCGCGCACCGTCCTGCCGGCCTTGACGCCGGTGCCGGGGCTCGCCGGCTTCAGCCAAACCCGGGACGCGTTGTGCTCGCCCATCGCCTCATGCGCGATCGTATCGCCGACCATGCTGATCTGCACCATGTGGCTGCGCGCGTCTTTGGTTGATTTCTCAATCGCCATGGGCACGCCGCGGGCCTTACTGTAACCTAAGCCTAACCGGCCCTTGCCGTCGCCAACAGCCACCAAAGCGGCACAACTGAGGTTCCGACCGCCCTTGGTCACCTTCGTGTGGAAGTAGATGCCGATCACTTCCTCGAGCAGCCCGCCCTCTGTTTCCTTCTCTCGCATGTAACCTCCGGCGAATTTCTGTTTGTCTGACGCTCGCTCAGAAGCCCCTGGCGCCGGCCAGTGCGAACTGCGCCCGCGCTGCCTCGGCAAGCGCCTTCACACGGCCATGGTACCTGTAGCCGGCCCGGTCAAAAACGACGGCACTGATCCCCTTCTCAATGCATCTCTTCCCCAGAAGCTCGCCCACCTTCGTCGCGGCGGCAACGCCGGCCCCGTGTTTCAGCTCACCCTTCAGCTCCGGAGCCAAAGACGAGACGCTGATCAGCGTCGTCTGACTCCAGTCGTCTATGATCTGGGCGTAGATGTGCTTGCCGCTGCGGAATACTGACAGGCGCGGCCGCCCGGGTGTTCCTTCCACCTTCTTCCGCACGCGCCGATGTCTGCGATGCCTGAGTTCGACTTTGTGCTTGCTCTTAATCATGGATCGCCTGACCTGAAACCGGGCTCAAGGAAAGCCAGATTGATGTCTGCTACCTCTCCAGCCCTGTAAATGCCTTGCCTTCCTTGCGGCGCACGTACTCCCCGAGGTACCTGACACCCTTGCCCTTGTAGGGCTCAGGCGGCCGCACCGCCCGGACCCGGGCAGCCAACAGCCCAACCTGCTCTTTGTCTATGCCTTTGATCGTGAACCGCGCAGGCCGCTCGGCCTGGGCTGAGTTCTGCTCAATCTCCACCTTGATGGTCGGAGGCAGGTCAAGGACGACTTCGTGGGCAAAACCCACCTGCAGCACCAGGCTGCTCCCTCGCAGGTTGGCGCTGTAGCCTGTCCCGTAGATCTCCAAACGCTTGAGGTATCCTTCCGTCACACCTTTGACCTTGTTGGCGATCAGGGCGCGGTGCAGGCCGTGAGCCGCCCGCGTGCCGCGGCTGTCGGCCTTCAATGCCAACGTAATGACATTGGAGTCCGCCGTGTACCCAACCTCCAGATCCTCCGGCACCTCGTGCTCAAGTTCTCCCAGTGAGCCCTTGATCTTAAGATGCTGTCCGGCAAGCTGCACCTGGACTCCCTTCGGAACGGCAATCGGTTGTCGTCCTACGCGCGACATGATGCAAGCCTTCCTTAGCGCGGTACTCTCACAATCACCACGTCTCAGAAAACCGCACAGAGCACCTCGCCGCCCAGTTTGAGCCGGCGACACTGGCGGTCACTCATCACGCCCTGGTTGGTGGATACAATCCATATGCCGAGGCCGTTGCGGACATAGCCCAACTCGCTGACCTGCCGGTAGATGCGACGCCCCGGCTTCGACACCCTTGTCAGCTCGCGGATTATCTCCTCTCCCAGCGGCCCATATCTCAGATAGAGCTTGAGAAGCTTGTGCGGCGGCTCGCCCGCCTCGCGGCAATCTTCGATGAAGCCTTCGTCCACCAGCACGCGGGCGATCTTCGCCTTCAGGGTGGATGCAGGCATCTCCACCGTCTTCTGCCCCGTCATCAGGGCGTTACGGATGCGGGTCAACATGTCCGCGATCGGGTCCGTCATCATGGTCAACTGCCTCTTTTTCTCTCGAAAGACGTGCCGCGCAAACCTCGTCCGCGCTCAGGCAGATTGCTACCAACTGGCCTTCGTGACGCCGGGAATCTCACCCTTGCTCGCCAGATTGCGGAAGCAGATGCGGCAGATGCGGAACTTCCGCATGTAGCCTCTCGGCCGCCCGCACAGCCTGCATCTATTGTGCTGGCGGGACGTAAACTTCGGTTCCCACAGCGATTTTTCTATCGAAGCTTTTCGGGCCATGTCGAGACCTGTCGTATCCTCCTCGGGTCCACCCTCGGGGCCTGCTCGGCCCTGTTCTATTGCCGGAACGGCACACCCAGCATGCTCAGCAACTCGAAGCCTTCCTGATCGGAGCGGGCCGTGGTCACGATAGTGATATCCATGCCGAAAATGGTCTTGATCTTGTCCAGATCAAGCTCGGGGAAGACGGCGCAGTCCTCTATGCCCAGGTTATAGTTCCCGGAACCATCAAAGGAGTCCACGGGCAGCCCGCGGAAGTCTCTCACACGCGGCAGCACCATGCTGATCAACCGATCAAGGAACTCGTACATCCGGCGCCCTCGCAAGGTGACCTTGCATCCCAGCGGCATGCCCTGCCGGACGCGGAAGCCTGCGATGCTGCGCCGCGCGCGCGTGCTGACCGGCTGCTGGCCCGCGATCTCCCGCATCGTCTCCAGAGCATCTTCCATCACGTTCGCGTTGCCTACCGCCTCGCCGATCCCCATGTTCAGGACGATCTTCTCCAGGCGCGGAACGGCCATCTTGTTCTTCTGGTCGAACCGCTGCATCAAGCGCTGCACGACCTGCTGCTCGTACAGAACCTTGAGCCGCGGCCTATAAGCTTCGGCTTTCGTTGTCTCGGCTGTTTCGCTCATTCCGCGCCTTTGGCATCCGTCCTCAAAAGCCCGCTCGGGCCCGACCTGGTTATTCCGGCTTTGCGATCTCTGCGCCGCACTTCACGCAGGCTCGCAATCTCTTCCCGCTTTCCTGCACTACGGTCCGCGCACGGACCGGCTTGTCATGCCGCGGGCAGTCGCGGTTCGTGCAGATAAGCATCACGTTCGAGGCGTCCATCGCAGCCTCCACCTGAATCCTGCCGCCGCGCGGGTGATCGCGGCCACGGCGCAGGTGCTTCCAGACCAGCTTCGCACCTTCCACCACCACCCGTCCTTCACGCGGCATCGCCCTCAGCACGCGCCCGCGAACGCCTCGCGCGCTCCCGGCGATGACCTCCACCAGGTCTCCGCGCCGCACGTGTAGTTTCGGTCTCATCCTTCCCGTGCCGCTCCTATACCACTTCAGCCGCAAGGCTGACGATGCGCATGTAGTTCTTGTATCTCAATTCGCGCGGTATGGCGCCGAAGATCCTCGTTCCGCGCGGGTTCCCGTCCGGCTGCAAGAGCACGATAGCGTTGCGGTCAAAGCGGACATAGCTGCCGTCTTCCCTCCGTATCGGCGACTTGGTCCTGACAACTACGCCCTTGACGACCTCCCCCTTCTCAATGTCGCTGCCGGGGATGACCTTGATCACGCTGCCGACCACAACGTCGCCGACGGCCCCGTAAGTATGCCTCCCGCCGCCCAGAATCTTAAAGCAACGCACGGCACGGGCTCCAGTGTTGTCCGCCACGTCCAGTACTGCCTGCTCCGGTATCATCTCAGTGCTTCTCCATTCGCCGCCCGGCTATGCGATGCCCTCAGCGTTGGGGGCTTCCGACTCGACTGCGGGAGCGGCCGTTGCGCCGGCAGGCGCCGCCTCCGCCCTCTTGAGCACCTTCACCAGCCGCCACCGCTTCCTGGCCGACAGCGGCCTCGTGCTTTCGATCTCCACCAGGTCGCCGGCCTTGGCATAGTTCTGCGGGTTGTGAGCCATGAATGTCTTCCGGCGGCGCAGATACTTGCCATAGCGCGGGTCCGCAACCAGACGTTGCACAGTCACAGTGATGGATTGCTCCATCTTGTCGCTCTTGACCACCCCGCGCATCCTCTTCTTCTGTTTGCCCGTCGTCTTGTCGCTCATCAGTCAGTTCCGGAAACGGTGATCCCAGGGGCTCAGCGATTCTCCACGGCCGGTTTTGGTGCGGCAGCCTGCCCGCGTTCCATCTCGCGCAGCACGGTCCTGTACCTGGCAATATTCCTCCGAAGCCGCTGCCGTCGGCTGCTGTCCGGATTCTCCTCGGCCTGCCACTGAAACCTCAGATCGAAGAGTTCACGCTGAAGCTGCTCCATTTCGCGCCGCAGGTCCAGTGCGTCGCGTCCTCGCAGTTCGCTTGCCTTCATACGTGGGCCCTCCGCACAGCCAGCTTCGTCTTGATCGGCATCTTATGCGACACGCGGGCCAGGGCAGCTACCGCCAACTCCTTCGGCACGCCGCCTACCTCAAACAGTATGGTGCCCGGCTTCACCTCCGCAAACCAATGGGCGGGCTCGCCCTTCCCCTTGCCCATCCGCGTCTCCGCAGGCTTGGCCGTGAAGTTCTTGTGCGGGAAGATCCTGATCACGAGCTTTCCCTCATGGCGCAGGAAGTGCATCACGGCCAGCCGCCCCGCCTCGATCTGCTCAGCAGTGATCCATGCGCACTCGAGCGCCTGCAGTCCGTACTCACCGATTACCACCCGGTTGCCGCGGCTCGCCGTGCCCCGCATGCGTCCGCGCTGGAACTTGCGGTGCAGCACTCTTTTAGGCATTAGGGGCATGTCCGGCCTCCTCCGTCTGGCCCAACCGCGACCCCGGTGGTCTGAGCCCGCGGTTCACCCACACCTTGATCCCAATCAACCCGTACTTCGTCTTCGCCTCTGTAAACCCGTAATCTATGTCGGCACGCAGCGTCGACAGCGGGCAACTCCCGATCACCACCTTCTCGCTCCGGGCCATTTCCGACCCGCCCAGCCGTCCCGCCGCCTGCACCTTGACCCCCACCGCGCCCGCCGTCATCGTCATCTCAGCCGCCCGGCGCAGCGCCCTGCGGAACGCCGTCCGGCGCTCTATCTGCTGGGCCACATCCTCGGCCACCAACTGCGCGTCAAGCTGCGGCGCCTTCACCTCTTCAATCGCCACGTCCACCGAGCCGCCGGTCAGCTCTTCCAGGCCGCTCTTCAGCCGCTCTACCTCGACGCCTTTGCGGCCGATGATGAGGCCGGGCCGGGCACAGCAGATCATCACTTGCACCTTCCCCCGCGTGCGCCGCATCTCACTCCTTGATACGCCCGCATAGTAGTACTGCTTCTTGATATAGCTTCTGATCTTGTGATCTTCGACCAGGTATTCGCCGAACTGCTTCTTGTTGGCAAACCAGTGCGAACGCCAGTCTTCCGTCAGACCAATCCTCAGACTTGTAGGCCGAGTTTTGTGTCCCATTCCACCTCCAACTGCTACTCTGCGTCGTCCAGCACTATGTTGATATGGCACGTGCGGCCCCGGACCATCACTGCCCGCCCGCGCGCCGCCGCTCGCACCTTCTTGCGCATCGGTCCTTCGTCCACCCACGCCCGTGAGACCCGGAGCCGTTCCATCTCCGCCTCCAGGCTCTGGTCCGCATTGGCCATCGCCGAGCGAAGCACCCGGTCCACATAGTACGAAGCCCTCTTCCGCATTGCACGCAGCGCTAACAGCGCGTCGTTGACGTGCCTGCCCCGGATCAGGTCAACCACCAACCTCGCCTTCTGGGCCGAGATCGGCGCATATCTGTGCCTGGCCACAAACTCCATGACTCGTTCTCACCTGTCTACGCGTGCGCTCTTGCGAGCCCGGCCTCTCCTCTCCGCGCCCGCCATTCCCGTCACTTCTTGCGGCCGCCGTGGCCGCGGAACGTCCGTGTCTGCGCAAACTCGCCTAACTTATGTCCCACCATGTCCTCAGTCACGAAAAGCTTCTCGAAGGTCCGGCCGTTGTGTATCATGAAGCTGTGCCCGACAAAGTCCGGGATGATCGTGCAGGACCGCGCCCACGTCTTTATCGGCTCCCGGTCCCCGCTGTCTTTCTGGCCCATGACCTTGCGCAGCACCTTCTCGTCAACGTACGGGCCCTTCTTCAGTGATCTGCTCACAGGCGCTTATCTCCTCTTCCGGCTTCTCACGATCAGGCGGTCGCTGTGCTTCTTGGGCCTCCGAGTGTTGCCGCCCTTGGACAGCACGCCAGTCCTACTGCACGGGTGACGGCCACCGCCGCGACGGCCCTTGCCGCCGCCCATCGGGTGGTCGTGGGGGTTCATGGCCACCCCGCGCACGCGCGGCCTCCTGCCCAGCCAGCGGGACCGCCCCGCCTTCCCGATCCTCACGTTCTGGTGCTCCGCGTTGCCCATCCGCCCAATCGTTGCCCGGCAGCCGGCGTGCACTCGCCTCACCTCGCCGCTGGGAAGGATAAGGTGCACGTACGTCCCTTCCCGGGCGCTCACCTGGGCCGCCCCGCCGGCGCTGCGCACCATCTGCCCGCCTTTGCCCGGCTGCAACTCCACGTTGTGCACAAACAGCCCCAGCGGGATCCGCCCCAGCGGCATGCAATTGCCCACCTTCGGCTCCGCGCTCTCTCCGCTCAGGACGGTCGAGCCCACTTTCAGCCCTTCGGGCGCCAGAATGTAACGCTTCTCAGCGTCTTCATATTCAAGGAGCGCTATGCGCGCCGTGCGGTTCGGATCGTACTCGATGCCGACGACCTTGGCCGGGACGTCGTCCTTCTCCCGCTTGAAGTCAATCACGCGGTACATCTGCTTGTGGCCGCCCCCGCGCCACTTCGCCGTGGTCCGGCCGTAATTGTTCCGCCCGCCGCTGCTCTTCAGCGGCCTCAGCAGCGACTTCTCCGGCTTCGGGCGAGTGATCATGCTGAAATCGGCGGTCGTCATGTTCCGCCGCCCGGGGCTCGTCGGTTTGTACTTCACAATCGGCACCGTCTCAACTCCCTCGCCTTTAGTACCCGATATCTATCGTGTCGCCCGGCCTGAGCTTAACGACCGCTTTCTTCCAGCTCTTGGTGACGCCGATCACGCGCCGCGTGCGCCGCTTCTTACCCCTCACCGTCATCGTCCTGACGTCTACCACCTTCCGGCCCGGGAACAGCTCTTCAATGGCATGACGGACCTGCGTCTTGGTGGCGCGCCGATCCACCTCGAAATGGTACGTGTTCGCGTCCCTCATGTCGTTGACGTTCTTCTCTGTGTGCAGGGGTCTGACGATCAGTTGGCGGCTATCCATTGTCGCTCACCCCCACCTGCTCCCCCGCGGCCTCCGGTGCGCCGGCTTCGTCGGGCGCGGCGGCAGCCATTGTCGCCGGTGCCGCCTCCTGCAGGAACCGCTGGAGCGCCTCTAAGGCAAAAATGACCCGGTCAGGCCGGATCATCTCGTACGTGTTCAGTTCCCTGTACGTCATCATGGCGGCGCCTTGGATGTTCCTCGTGCACCGCCATAGCTCAGGGTTGTTATCGGTCACCACGACAAGGAAGCTGCGCCTCACGCCCAAGTTCCGCAGGATCGCGCTCATCTGCTTCGTCTTCGGCTCAGGCAACGCCAGCCCCTCCACAGCCATCACCTGCCCGTCCGCCGCCTTCATCAGGAAGGCCGAGCAGAGCGCGCGCTGCCGGGCCGACTTGGGCATCTTCTGCCGGTAGTCGCGCGGCCTCGGTCCGTGCGCCACCGCCCCGCCCACCCAGATGGGCGACACGCGGGTGCCATGGCGCGCCCGGCCCGTATGCTTCTGAGGCCACGGCTTCCGGCCGCTCCCCGCCACCGTCTCCTTCGTCTTCACCCGCACCGTGCCCACGCGCTGGTTCGCCTCGTACATCAGGATCGCCTGGCGCACCACGTCCTTGCTCGGCGCGCCGCCCAGGGCCGCTTCGTCAACCGTGACGTGCCTCAGGACCTGCCCCGCAATGCTGTATACCGGTATGTCCATTGTCGTCTTATCGCCTTACGCCTGCGCCGCCGGGGCTGAAGCGCCCGGGCCTCTCCGGCTCGCTACCTTTCGGACCAGCACGTAACTCCCGTTGTAGCCCGCCACGGACCCTTTCACTAACATCAGGTTCCTCTCCGGGTCGAGCTTTATCACCTCTAAGTTCCGCACCGTTACCCGCGCCGCGCCCATGTGGCCGGGCATCCGCTTCCCCCTGAAGACGCGCCCGGGGGAGGTGGTGCTGCCGATGGAGCCCGACCTCCGGCCGAAACGTCCGCCGTGCGTCTCAGGGGAGCCTCGGAAATGATGCCGCTTAACCACCCCTGCGAACCCGCGGCCCTTGCTCAAGCCGATCACGTCCACGCGCGTGGTCCCCTCGAAAATCCCGACCCCGATCTCCTGGCCAGGCTGCGGCATCTCGCCGCCCTCCGGCGGCACGTCCCTCAGCAGCCGCTTCGGGCTCACGCCGGCGTTCTCGAAATGCCCCAGCCGCGGCTTCGTCGTGTGCTTCCGCTTCCGCTCTCCAAAGCCGATCTGCACGGCAGCCACGCTGTCCGTCTCGGCGGTCTTGATCTGCGTCACCATGCACGGTCCGACCTGCAAGACCGTCACGGGCACGCGCTTGCCAGCCTCGCCGAAGACCTGCGTCATGCCGATCTTCTTGCCCAGCAATGCCTTCACCATCGGTGCAGACTCCTCACACGCTCCTGCCGGAGAGTCCATCTGCAAGCCCTGCGCGTCGTCCGCCCCGGGGCCAGACGGGCAAACACTATCCCGTCTTCCTACGCCCGGGGGAGGGACGTATTAGGCCATACGCCCCGCAGGATTTGAACGGAGATACCTGTCGCCTCGGCGGCCCCGACAGACCTTTGCGGTCTGGCCCTCAGGGCAACTGCGCAAGAGCCGCGCTCCTTACCGGCGAGCGCGTCCTCCTCGTCGCGGCGCCGCCCGGCCTACCGTCCCGGCCTCCAATGAGGCCCGGACTTCTCGTCACCGGGCCACCTGGCGCGTCATTAGCCGCCGATCAAACCTTAATCTTGATCTCCACACCGGCGGGCACTTTCAAGTTGTTCAGTGCATCCACCGTGTGGACCGTCGGCTCCACTATGTCAATCAAGCGCTTATGCGTCCGAATCTCAAACTGCTCCCGTGACCGCTTGTCCACGTGCGGAGAACGCAGCACCGTATAGCGCTCGATGTGCGTCGGCAACAAGACCGGCCCGCTTACCCTCGCGCCCGTCCTGAGCGCCGTGTCCACGATTTCCCGCGCCGACCGATCCAGCACGCGGTGGTCGTAGGCCTCCATTCGAATCCGTATGCGCTCGTCAGCCACCAACACACTCCAACGCGGTACGCGAGGGTGGACAAACCGAGAGACAGCCAAATGTTCCAATTCTAACACACACGCGCGGCAAGTCAAGTGATTTTGCCTACCGCTCGAGGAATCCCGCCCCCTTCCCGCACCATCGCGGCCTCTGGAGCCCGGCAGACCGGCTCTCCACGATCCGGGTCCCTCACGGTGCCGCCTCAAGGCGTCAGGACGGTACCACGAATGTAACCTGGTACAGGCGGGCCGGGACCATCAAGCCGGGCGGCGGCGCACAGACCAGAGAGACGGTCGCCTCCCCGCTTCTAATGGCGACCAGCCGGAAACATGCAACGCCCGAATTGGCCCCTTGCTGAGCGGAGTTCGACCGGATGCCGGGCGAGCGCACCGTCCGGCCAGTATACTTGACCGCATCCCCGCGGATTTCAGTCAGCTGCCATCCATACGCACCGCCCCACGGGTCCTGGAGCGTGATGTTGATATACTGGCCCCTGATGGCGTTGACGGTCGTCCCGCTGTCGTCTTCGTTCAGGACGATGACGGGCGGCTGGTTGGGGTGATGCGACGCACGAACAGGCCCCACGCCAATGGCTATGAGCAACGCCGCTGCCGCGCAAAGCCAGAGCCTCTTTTCCATCAACGACCTCCTTGCCCGGGGATTTCGATCGCCCTATCCCAGGTCACCTCGCCGAAGCGCACTCCCCCCACCAGCACTATACCGCGCAGTGGGCCACCAGTCAATAACTTGCGATGCACTCACGTCGTCTGGTAGCGATTCAGGACACAGGTAACGCTTCTGCGAACTATCGCCCTCGCGAAGGGGAGTTTGCCCGCTCCGCCTCAGGTTTACGCGCCGGGACGGTCGAATGTCCGGCCCTCTGGCGCAATGACCCATGTCCGCCGTTCGTCCTTCGCAGCCTCCGGCGAAGAGGGATCATGCCTCGCCCGCATGGTGCTCCTATTCACGGCGCCGCACGCCGCGCCGGAGGCGGTCTCCTGCGTCCCAACCCCTCTGATCGGGCTTGGCCTACTGAGGCAACCCGGTCGCGCGGCCTACCAGCGGAAGAACCGGTATGGGTCGTCCCACTCCTCCGGTGTGTCGAGGTAGAAGCCGATTAGCCAGCGTTTCTCATCCGCGGCAACCGGGCTGGAGACCCGTCCCAGAAGTGGCGTCTGCCCCCCGGCACCCATGTTCCCGAGCAGCCGCATTGTGAGGCACGATACCCGCCGGAAGGTCCGCTTGATGTTCATCTTCTCGCCACTGTAGTCGAACTGCCAGGGGACAAGCTGGCAGAGAACGACCCGTCCGTCCTCCGCCGTCCCAATCACGCCATCGCCGACAACCTGGGCGCCCTCGGTCACGAGCGGCAACTCTCGCGGGTCGCGGTTGTGCACTTCCGCCGGCGAAACGCCCGCCAGGACAGACCCGGCCCCAAACGGTGCAAAGTAGGCCGCGATATGCTCCGCCTTTTTCATGCCGACCTTCGTCGGAAGGAACGAGTTGGCCTCTTCTGGATTGAGCCCCATTGCCAGCATGTGGCCGCCGCCCTTGAGCCAAGCGCCGAGGGCTGCCGCGTTGGTCGCAAGCGTTTGTCCTCCGCCCGGCCCTGCTATGAGCAACTGGTCAGGCGCCGGGCTGCCTCCCTGGTAGGCCGCAAGCGAGAGCCCTGCCGCCTCGAGGTACTTTTTGCCCGCATCCTCGCCCACGTAGACAACCGTTCGCCTTGGTGCTGGCTTCCAGTCCGAGACGTAGCGGACGATGTTCCGCGCCAGGGCTTCGGCGGCCGGGTCGCCCTCGGTGCGCCCGCTCACGTCGGTCTGGCAGAACAGGACCACGCCCTTGCCCTCGCGGTACTCCATAAGGGAGGTGTACTGCAGGGCATAGCCGCCGTCAAGGATGGGCAGGAAGTCGCCGCAGGCCGGCTTCTCGATAAGGGCAGAGGCCACGTTGCCCCGGTTGCCACAGCGCCATTCCCGCTTGACGCGGATGCCGCACCATTCCACGGTTGGAGAATAGTCAATTTCGTACTGGATGCGCGGGGGAAGGATCGTCGCCGCGCCGCGCCAGTTCCAGAGGTTCTCGTCGCCGATGCCGGCCAGCAGGGGATGGTCCGGCACCCGTCTGAAAACCCAGCGCAGCCCGTACTGCGCTGTGCGGAACCCGAACCTCTTCTCGAGCACGTCGCCGGTCTGCTCGAAGATGACGACTTTCAGGCCGTCGCGCACGCGTGAGATGTCCGGCGCCGCCCCGTCGAGCGTGAGAGCCCCCTTGCCGATGATCAAGGTGTCGTAGGCAGACAGGTCGGCGGCCGCGCCCACCGTCTCAAACGCGGCGCCAACGCCTTTGAGCAGGGCAGCCGTCTCCCCCTTCGGGTCGAAGAGCGCGACCCGCCCGGCCGCCGGCACACGCTGTGGACGCGCAAGGACGTCAACGGCAAAGGAATCGTCCTGGGCCTCGCCGTTGCTGAACTTGACCTTGGCAGTGAGAGTGTACTTCCCGGGAGCCAGGTTCGCCGGCAAGTCAAACGTCAGCGGAATGCGCTCCTGCTGGCCCGTGGGCACAGTGACCGTCTTGTTCCCTGCCACGGGCTGCGGCAGGGCGAATGTCCACTGGCAGTCGCACGTTACCGGCACGCGGGAGTTGTTGATGACGATCAGCTGCTTCTCGACCGTCTCGCCCGGGAGGAAATTGTGGTCCTTACTGGTAAACGCCGCTGCTTTGCCGCCGATGTAGGCCAGGAGCGGCATGTTGTTGCGGATCAGCGCCTCCGGAGCATGGTTTATGTAGTCCGACGGATCGTTCACCGACAGCCCCCAGGTGCGGAAGGCCCGCCAGGTGTCGGCGACGTACATCGAATAGACGCCCTTGCGCTCCGGAAATGCATAGTTAAGGTTGGAAGGATAGTCCCACCGATGCCAGAGCTTGCCGTCTCGGAATTGCTGGGCCTCCCAGCGCAGGTTCGCCTGCTCCCTCTCGCCGATCTTGTACGCCTCGGGGCCGTAGAACTGCGCATCCCACTCGGCCAGGCAGAACTCCCACGGCACGACCGCACTGCCGAACTCCCGCGCGCCCTTGTACCATCCCCGGTACATGCCCCAGTCCCAGGGATACGGCACGCCGTACTCGTTCAGATGCAGGGGCTTCACGCCGACCGTCGCCCAGTGCTCGAACCAGTCGCTCATCTCCTGGACCGGCGTCCAGTTCGCGTAGAAGTTGCTGGTGTGCATCGTGCCTATGTTGCCCCCCGCATGATGGTAGACGATGCGGCTGTCGTCAGAGCGCCTGATCAGCGCCTCCGCCCGCAGCGCCTTCTCCATGTTGCGTCCCCGGGCCCACGCCGACCTGTCCACCAGGCCGTCAATCAAGTCCGGGTTCATGTCCTCGGCATAGCCGCACGCGTTGTGGCTGGTCGCGTAAAAGACAACCGAGGGATGGTTCCCCGCCACGCGGGTGTAGAACTCCGCATGCTGCGCGTAGCCGTTCGCCTGGTCCGCATCGGGCGCGTCCCAGTCGTACGCAGTAAAGTGCGGCTGCGTAAGGGCGACGAGCGTCCCCGCGTCGTCCGTTGCCTTGAGCACTCCCTTGAAGCTCTGGTGCGCGCCCGGCTCGCAGCCGAATCCGCCGGCAGCCACGAAGTTGATCCCGACAGCCCTCAGGCGTTCCAGGCTCCGCAGGACCTCCTCGTAACTCCAGCCCGGCTGGCCGCGTGTGAAGGACAGGAATATGCGGCTGCCGTTCAGGTAGAAGTCCCGCCCCTGAATCCAGAACTCGCGGAATCCGAACCGCTCGGGCAGCGCCTCGTCCAGAAGCTTCCCGTCAGCTCCCAGTAGCGAGAGACTGACGTCGTACTGGTTCTGGGGGGTGATGGTGTCCCAGAGCTTCTCAGGGTGCCAGTCTTCGCTGACCGCAATGCGGCCGTTCGCAAGGTCCGTCCCCCGGAAGGGCTTGCTCGTGAACTCCTTCACCGTGCGCCCGCCCTCCTTCACCGTCGCGCGGAGGGCATACGTCGCCTGCGCATCGGCCCCGCCCAGAGCCGTGTCGAATGTGATCTGCCACTTGCGCACGGAAGTCTTTACCTGCACGTCGTTGATGCGCGCGCCTTGGGGCGTCCCCATGAGGTAGACGTCGCCGCATAGGCCGCGTCGGCCAACCTGGCCCTGCACCTGCTTGGCTGCATCGCTGTCGGTGAACGAAAGCACCACTGCCTTGAGCGGCATGGCCAGGACAAGCATGCTCAGCATATGCTTCTTGCCGGGCTGGCATAGCGAGGTAAGGTCCATCTCCCCAGCCGGGAACCGCATCTCGCCGGCCTTCCGGCCGTCCACGTAGACCGTGGCGAAGGAGTTCAGGAACTCCACCGAGAGCGCGATCCGCCGGCCGGCCCATTCCGCCGGGACGGCGATCTCAAGCTGGTACCAGGCCGCCGTCACCTCTCCCAGGGGGCGGTTCTGCCAGCTTGGATGCGGGTAGAATGCTTCGGCGCCGCCCCGCCTGGAAGGTCCCGGCCATGCGCCGGGGACCTGGACGTAACCCCATCCGTCGGCCGGCACGCTGTTCGCGTCGGCGGCCGCAGGCTGCCAGCGCCACAGGCCCTTCAGGGAGACCCGCTCGCGCGTGGGCGTAGCCTCGCGTTCCGCCGTGGACAGGTCCCAAACACCCTTGACGCCTTCAGGAAGCGCCGTTCCCGCCGCCTCCTGACCCGACGCCTCCTGCAGCGCACCGAAAGCAAGGACCACTGTCACGCTAAGCAGGACTCCGAACGCCTGAGATAGTGCAGCCATTCCAAGCCTCCGCGCATCCGACTCCACGCCCGCCGGTAATGACGCCGTCCTGGGAAGGGGCTTTTCCCGGACCACTGCCCCGCCGCTCGGGGACAGTTGCAGCGCGAAGTGTAAGGCCGCATCGAGTTGGGGTCAATGGCCGAATCAGGCCGCTTGGTGGTCCCTTGTGAACTCTGCGAGACGTATCACACATAAGGAACTTCCGCGCAGCGCACCTCCCCCAAAGTGCTCCCCGAGGTCCGCAGGCACGAGATCGGGTGCCACGCCCAATCCGCCGTTACGCGGATTGAGCGTGCGTCAGGGCAACTCTCATTCCCAGCGGGACGCGCACCGCCCCGAAAGTGCTCCCCGAGGTCCGCAGCAGACATCCGCTCGCCGGTCCTATTCTTGACCGGGTCCGGCAGCAGTCCTATACTCACTGCCCATTGCTGGCCCGTGCTCTGCGCACGCAGCACGGAGCGGCTGCGTTTGGCATGGCCGTTAGTTCTTCCCTCCGGATACTCTGAGGAGAGGCATGATGCGTCCGACATCCTGCACGTCAGGGATTGCAGCGTTTGTTCTTTTGGCCCTTGTTTGCGGCACAGTCCGACATGCGGCCGGTCAGGAGGGTGCGGCTATGGTGCTGCCTGAAGGCGTCAAGGCTGTTTGGGACATGGACAAGGCGTACCGGGAGAAGACTCCGACACGCGAGCGGATCTGCATCAATGGGCTGTGGCGCTGGCAGCCGGCCGAGAAGACCGCCGCCACCGTGCCTGCGGACAGATGGGGCTATCTCCGAGTTCCTGACAGTTGGCCCGGAGGAGGAGGCGGAAGGGGAGGCCCGGACGTGCAGGCCTTCTTCCCAAATCCCAAGTGGGGTGAACTTGACACGAGGAGTCTCGCCGCAGCCTGGCAGCAGCGGGAGGTCACCATCCCGAAGGAGTGGGCCGGCCGTCGGATCAGCTTGCACGCCGAGTACATCAACTCCTTTGCCGCCGTCTACGTGGACGGCAATAAGGTCGGTGAAATGCGCTATCCGTGGGGGGACGTGGACCTCACCTCAGCCTGCCGCGCTGGCAGCAAGCACGTGCTCAGCCTGCTCGTCGTCGGCATGCCCCTCAGGGCCGTCATGCTTTCATATACCGACACCGACAGAGCAAGGGAAGTGCCGGGGACCGTAGGGCGCAAAGGCATCTTGGGCGATATCTACCTTGCGAGCGACCCGCAGGGCCCCCGCATCGGCGACGTCAGGATAGAAACGTCTGTGCGCAATTGGCAAATCACCTTCAGCACGGCTCTCGACGGTCTCGATCCCGCGGCGCAGTACGCCCTTCGCGCCAGGATCACCGACGCCGGCAAACCCGTCGCTGACTTCACGTGCCAGCCCTTCAAAGGAAGCGAACTGTCAAACGGCTCCATCGCCATGACGGAGCATTGGAAGCCCGAGAAACTCTGGGACACCGTCACTCCCCAGAACCAGTATGACGTGAGCGTCTCTCTATTGGATGCCAAAGGGCAAGCATTGGACGAGGCCCAACCCGTGCGGTTCGGCTTCCGCGAATTCTGGATTGACGGGCGGGACTTCTACCTCAACGGCACCCGCATTTACCTCTCCATCATCCCGATCAACAATGGCAACGGCAACTCTACCGCGGCAAGCTATTACGCCACAAAAGCCACGATTGACCGCTACAAGACCTTCGGCATTAACGCTGTCTACACGCATAATTATAGCTGCGAACCCGGCAGGCACAATAACTTCCAGGAAGTGCTGAAGGCTGCCGATGACGAGGGAATGCTGATCTCATTCTCCCAGCCCCACTTCTCAGCCTACGACTGGGATGCGCCGGACGCCGACCTCAATAACGGCTACGCGAAGCACGCCGCCTTCTACGTCCACGTTGCCCAGAACCATCCCTCCGTCGTCTTCTACTCCACGAGCCACAACGCCACCGGCTATTCCGAGAGCATGAATCCTGACATGATTGACGGCCTCCAGAACCCCCGCGACTCGTGGTCCCTGCGCAACGCCGGCCGCGCCGTCCGCGCCGAGGCCATCATCCGCAAACTCGACCCGAGCCGGATCGTCTATCACCATTCCTCCGGCAACCTCGGCTCGATGAACACCAATAACTTCTATGCGAACTGGGCCCCCATCCAGGAGATGTCCGAGTGGTTCGAGCACTGGGCCGCCGTTGGAATCAAGCCCATCCTGACCTGCGAGTTCAGCGTCCCCATCCTCTGGGACTACGCGATGTACCGTGGTTGGTACAAGGGCAGGCGCGAGTACGGCGCCGCATCGGTCCCCTGGGAGTACTGCGTGGCCGAGTGGAACGCCCAATTCCTCGGCGCCCGTTCCTACAACATCAACGAGGAAGAGAAAAAGAACCTGCGCTGGGAGGCCGATCAGTTCCGCGCCGGCAAGCTCTGGCGGAGGAACGACTACCCTTACAGCCTGAACACTTCCGTTTTCCCGGACCGCTTCACAGTCGTCGCCATGTACGTCACCGACAACTGGCGCGCCTTCCGCACCTATGGCATGTCCGCGAATTCCCCGCTCTGGGACCACGAGAGCTACTGGGTGCCCGCCCAGGGCAGGCCGGAGCCTCAGCCCCTGACAATAGCCTGGGATAACCTCCAGCGCCCCGGCCTGAGGCCGGCCTTCGTGGACGAAGAGGCGGCAAAGGCGCAGCTCGCCTTCGACCCCTCGGCCTCCACCCCCACTGCCGCAGCCGTGGCCCTCATCCGGAACAACATGCCTCTCCTTGCCTACATCGGCGGCAGAGCAGCCGCCTTTACCAGTAAGGACCACAATTTCATCCCAGGCGAGACGGTCGAGAAGCTCCTCATCATCATCAACAACTCCCGCCTGCCGGTAACCTGCGACTGCCAGTGGTCTCTCGCCCTACCTCAGCCCGTCAGCGGCAGCAAGACCGTCACGGTGCCCACAGGCCGGCAGGAACGCATTCCCCTGACCTTCGAGTTGCCGAAGGGACTTGCCCCCGGCAAGTACGAACTGAAAGCTGCCGTCAAATTCAGCAGCGGCGAGACCCAGCAAGATTCCTTCTCCATTGACGTGCTGCCCGTCCCCGCGGCCGTCGAAACAAAGGCCAAGATCGCCCTCTTCGATCCCAAGGGAGACACCGCCAGGCTGCTCACGGCGATGGGCGTGCAAAGCCAGCCCGTGGACGCGAGCGCCGACCTCTCGTCGTACGACACCCTCATCGTCGGCAAGGGCGCCTTAACCCTGGACGGCCCGGCGCCGGACATCTCACGCGTCCGCCAGGGCCTCAAGGTCGTCATATTCGAGCAGACCGGCGGGGTGTTGGAGAAGCGCTTCGGCTTCCGCACTGCGGAGTACGGACTGAGGTGGGTCTATAGGCGCGTGCCCGATCACCCGCTCCTCGCCGGCATTGGCGACGAGCATCTCTATAACTGGCGTGGCTCGGCAACCGTCCTTCCTCAGCGCCTTACATACGAACGGACTCCGAAATTCAACTATTCGCCCACGGTCAAGTGGTGTGGCATAGACGTGGCGAGGCTCTGGCGCAACGGCAACCGCGGCAACGTGGCCTCCGCCCTCGTCGAGAAGCCCGCCTGCGGCGACTTCCTGCCCATCCTCGACGGCGGCTATGCCCTCCAGTACACCTCCTTGATGGAATACCACGAAGGCAAGGGCATGGTCCTCTTCTGCCAGACCGACGTGAGCGGGCGCACCGAGGGCGACCCGGCCGCTGAAGCCCTGGCCCGAAACATCGTCAGCTACGTGTCCGCCTGGAAGCCGGCTGCAAGCCGCGTCGTTGCCTACGTGGGCGAGCCCGACGGGAAGGCCTACCTGGAATCTACCGGCCTTTCTGTGGGCACCTACGCAGGCGGGCCCGTCCCGAGCGACCGGCTCCTCGTCGTGGGCCCAAGCGGAGGGCAAATGCTTGCCGCTAACGCGGCCGCTGTCGCCGCCTTCGTGCAGTCAGGCGGGAACGTGCTGGCCATCGGGCTCGATGATCACGAGGCGAATGCGTTCCTCCCGGACAAGATCGGCACAACGAAGGCAGAGCATATCGCGGCCTACTTCGAGCCGTTCAAAGCAGGCTCCCTGCTCGCAGGCGTCTCGCCGGCCGAAGTCCATAACCGCGACCCGCGCGAGCTGCCCCTCGTCTCGGCAGGAGCTACCATCGTCGGCGACGGCGTTCTCGCCACGGCGGAGAAAGCCAACGTCGTCTTCTGTCAGCTTGTCCCCTGGCAGTTCGATTACAGGGGCGAGAAGATGAACATCAAGCGCACCTTCCGCCGCGTCTCATGTCTGTTGACGCGTCTGCTGGCGAACATGGGAGCGCCGAGCTCGACCCGGCTCCTGGAGGACTTCCAGAAGCCGGTGGCCCAGGCGGAGACGCGCTGGTTGGACGGCCGCTACCTGGACATCCCGGAGGAATGGGACGATCCGTACCGCTTCTTCTGCTGGTAAGCGCTTGCCGGCGCAAACGAGGCGCCGGACAATTCCGGCCAGGCCGACTTGCGCCCGCCGCAGGCGGACGCCCGAAGCCCGCGCGCCGAGGCAGGTCGCCGGCATGCCCGGCTGGGAGTCTAGCGCTTTGCGTGTCTCTGGATGGAGGAGGAAAGCATGAGACGGATAAGAGTCGTGAATCGAACCAGAAGTGCCGCGGCGCTTCTGGTCGTCCTGCTCCTGGCGGGAGCGACGGCATACGCCGCTGCGCCGGCGGACAAACCGGCGTTCAAGCCGGAAGAACTGGAGCAGATGCTGGCGCCGATCGCGCTGTACCCGGACACACTGCTGTCACAGGTGCTGGTCGCCTCAACCTACCCGCTGGAAGTGGTGCAGGCCGACCGCTGGGTCAAGAAGAACACGGAACTGAAGGGCGATGCCCTCACCAAAGCGCTGGAAGACCAGAGCTGGGACCCAAGCGTCAAATCGCTGGTCAATTTCCCGCAGGTCCTGACGGTGATGAGCGATAACCTTGACGTAACCGTCAAGATAGGCGATGCGTTCATCGGCCAGCAGAAAGACGTGATGGCGACAATTCAGAAGCTTCGGGGGAAGGCACAGGAGACGGGAAACCTCAAGAGCACGTCAGAGCAGAAGGTATCCGTGGAGAAACAGGACAATACGCAGGTGATCGTGATCGAGCCCGCGGACCCGCAGGTAGTGTACGTCCCGACATACAGTCCGACGGTTTATTACAGTACCTGGCCTTACCCCGCGTATCCGCCATACCCGTATTACCCGCCCGGATACGTGGTTCGGCCGGGAGTGGCCTTTGGCGCGGGTATCGCCATCGGCTTTGCGTGGGGCTATGCGTGGAACCACTTCGACTGGCATGGCGGAGACATAGACATCGACGTGGACCGCAATGCCGACATCAACAGGAATATCGACCGGGATAAGTACAAGAAGGATTTTCAGGACCGCAATCCCAATTTGAAAGACGGGAAGGGAAAGTTCCAGCACGATCCCTCCCATCGGCAGGGCGTGGCATATCGAGACCAGAAGACAGCCGGCCAGTTCGGTCGGACCACGACGGCGGATGCCGCCAGGGCTCGTGAGTCGTTTCGCGGTCGGGCACAGACCGGCACGCAAGCCTTTTCGCCGGGCGGCGCGGCCGGCGGCCGAGTTCCTCAAATGCCCACCACGAACGCCCGGCCCAACGTCTTTGACGGCGTGAACCGCGGTGGAAGCGCCGCCCACGCTGAAAGCAGCCGCGGCTTCTCCAGCCGGGCGGGTTCCTACGCACCTTCTGCTCCTTCGCGTTCCGCTCCTTCACGTTCCGTTCCTTCACGTTCCTCCGGCGCCGCACGGGCCGGCGGCCGGCGATAACTTTTGCACGGAGAAACGCCCCATGAATAGGCAACACCACTCTTCGATAGGTCCAGTCATGCATCCTTGCCGCGTCCGCGCCGTCGGTGCAGCCGCTGCCCTTGCCCTGGTCGTGCTATTGGCGCAGGGCTGCGCCAGTCAGTCCACCTTCGACTCGGCTGACACAGCCGTGGACGTGCTGGTCGCGGCCGTGCGTGCACAGGACGTTGACCAGGTTAGGCACGTGCTCGGTCCCCAATGCGAGGAGATCCGCTCCTCCGGCGATAAAGTGGCCGACAAGAACCTGCGGGACACCTTCCTCAAGGCATACGATGAAAAGCATGAGATTGTCCCCGGCGCCGACGGCTCTATGGCGCTGGTCGTCGGCAAGTCCGACTGGCCTATGCCGATCCCGATCGTCCAAGACGGCGGAAGATGGCGATTCGACACCGCGGCCGGCATAGAAGAGATCCTCAATCGCCGCATTGGCCACAGTGAACTGTGCGCCATCCAGACCTGCCTCGCCATTCTTGACGCGCAGCGCGAGTGCGTATCGGCTGACCGTAACGCTGATGGCCTGTGCGAGTACGCGACCAGGTTCATCAGCGAACCAGGCAAGAAGAACGGGCTCTTCTGGCCGACCGCCCAAGGCGAACCGCCAAGCCCTCTTGGCCCGCTCGTGGCGGAGGCCGCCGAAGAAGGCTACAGAGGCAGCCAGCAGTCCAGTGGCTCTCGCCAGCCGTATCACGGCTACCTGTTCCGCATTCTGACGAGTCAGGGCGCCGGCGCCCCCGGCGGCGCGATGGATTACATGGTCGGCGGCAAGTTGGTCGGGGGCTTCGCCATCGTCGCCTGGCCGGCGCACTACGGCAACTCCGGCATCATGACGTTTATCATGAACCACGAGGGGATCGTCCATCAGCGCGACCTGGGGAAGGGCACCGCGAAGACGGCCTCCTCGATGAGCGCCTATAATCCAGGCCCGGAGTGGACGAAAGCTGAGCTGGACAAGTAAGAGGCCCTGACAAAACGCCCCGCCGCGCTCGCCCGTTCCGTACCATTCCGTCGAAGGCAGCATCCTTAGCTGACTTCGACCAACTGTCGCCATTTAGGCGACAGCCCTGCGGCCGAATCTTGTCAGCGGCTCGATGTCTTCTGATCGGCGAGTTGCCACAGGCTCTTGGTTAACGTTGGGAGAAAGAACTCCTCCCATGTCATGAGTTCGGCGGTTAGCATGAAGCTTCTCTCAAGGTCGAGCACCAGAGGGTCTTTGTCGCCATAGGGTTTTGGTCTCTTGCTGTCCCTCGTTCTAAGAAGCAACTGGACCAGGTAGGAATGGAACTCCTTAGGTCCTCCCCCGGAATTGGCGATCTCGCCGTATTTCTCAAGCCGCTCGCAAAGGAGGCGTTGGACGTAGTAGATCTGAAGGGCCTCAGTGAAAAGCTTGACGAATTCATCCGCCAGGAAGGCTGAAATCCTTTGGCGCACGCCCGGGTTTTCGTGGAAAAGCCACAGGTCGAGCCGGAAGTAGGCGTAGCACCCCAACTCGAAGAGCGCCGAGTCGTTCCCATAGTGCCTTTCAAAATCCGGGCCCAACGCGCGCTCTTCCTCACTGCGGTCCCGCTCGGGACGTGGCTCGATGAACCTGGAGATGCTGTAAATGAAGTAACCGAACATCCATTCCGGGGTAGAGTCCTTCAGCTGGCCCAGTTCCTTCCATCGCCTCTCGGCCCATTGGAAAACCACAGAGCCTCGTGGTTTGGGCCGCCCGAAGAGATTTGACAGAAAGCGCATTGTCATCTCTCTTTCATTTCGACCGGGCATTGACTGACGGACTGCGGGGACGACCCCTGCCGTCCGATCTTCCCTGGTCGAACGTGAACGCATTATACGCCTTTGCCTTCCGTCGTTCGGCGGAATTCCGCGAGGCGCGCGACACATGGAGGGCCTGCCCCCCCATTTCGTACCATTCCGTACCATTCCGTCGAAGGCGCTATCCTTGAGCGACTTCGACTACATTGCCGGCTTCCGCCGGCAATCCGCCGTCGTGGCCGCACTCATCCTTGCACCCGCCCCCTGCCTGGACGTGCCGGACGAATGGGACGGTCGGTACCGCTCCTTCTGCTGGTAATTGCTGGCTCACACAGGCACCGTAGGCGACGCATCGGACAACACCCCCCCGGCATTGGGTGCCACGCTTGCCCGCCATCTTCCTGGCGGGTTTACCCGTCGTACTTGTGGCGGGCCCAACGCGCCGGAGCCAAGGCGGAGGCGGCTTGAGCGTGCCCGGGCGGAAGTGCGCCTTAGGCGGAAGAGCCTGCCCTGCCAGCGGCTCTGAGGATAGCCCGAAGAGAGCTTGTCGAAAGGGCACGGCCCGAAGGCGGGTGCTTACTCCGCCGAAGCAGCCCCTTCTGACTTCTGTTCCGGTAGCGGAAAGCCGTCAGCACCCGACTCTTGCCTTCGCTCTGCACCTTGCAGGAGGACCTCCCCCCTGCTCGCAGTTGCAGCTGGGCCATGCAGACGCCGTGGACTTTCCGTGGGGCTGGCCTTGGCCGCCTCAACCTGCCCAGCCGGCATTTTGTGAGCTCTGAAGGGAGGTGAGAATCCGAGCACTAAGGCCGTCAAGAGTAGCAACAGCGCAACGGGCAAGTAGAACAAGTCCATCTTCGTCCTGCTATGTATTGTCCATGAGCCAACCTTCAGTGGGCTGTGCCGGCTGATTTCCCTGGTTAGGGCCATCTCGGGGTAAGCCCCCTTGAAGCGGTCCTCTATGAAGTGCCCGTGCTCCACAGCCCCATATAGAAGCGGGTGATACCAAAAGCGTTCCGTCATATAGAACGCAAGCCAGGCAAGGCACCCGATGCCAAGCAAGACAGACCCAATCGGTACGCTGTGCCCGAAAAAGCCGAGGGAGTACCCCTCGTTGAGGCCGAAGGCGGTTGCGCCGAGTATAGCGACCAGAACCGTGACAGCATAATTCCTAATCCTGAGCTCCAGGTCGTTGAAGTGCTGCTGTACATCAACGGTCTTTTTCCACATTTCCAGGACTAACTGGGTCCTGGTAGAGGACCTATCGACAAACGGGCTGAAGCTAAACATGGGCAGCAATTCCTCGAAGGAGCCCGCCAACACGTACGAGGCAGGGCGAGCAGGTTCGCTTAGCTTCTTTTCCTTCTCCACGTCTTCCTTTGACCAGTGTGTCACCCGCCGAAGAAGCTCGTACTCGGGGCGTCGTTGAGCCGTGCCATACCTGGCCCAGACGTCCGTCACGCCCGCCGTCTGCGCCATGGCTATGTCCTTCATGGGGCTGTCACCTACGTAGATTGCCTCCTCGGGTACGCCGCCTACTCCTTTGATGATGTCCAAAAGCAGCTTGGGATTGGGTTTCAACTGCCCCTGTGGAGTATGTCGGTCAAGAGTCCGCCGGAGTTCATACTTTTCAGCGTCATACCGCCTTACCTGCTCACGAGACATGCCCTCGGGCAGGTCGTGGTCCTGAGGCGAGTAAAGGTAGTCGACAAGCCGGTCAAGGCCCAATTTCCGCATGCGATACCGACTGTAGAATGCCATCGATTCCGTATAAGCAACGATCAGAACTCCTCGGTCCTTAAGGACCTCCAGAGTTTCCCTAACCGAAGGATATAGCTTTAAGACTCCTTCTCGGGCCCGGCAGTAACAGTCGATGGCAGGCCGGTAGAGCTCGGCCAGGTCGCTCCCTGGACTAGCCGCTTTAAGGCTGGGAAGTTCCTCGATAAGGAAGGCGTACTCTGATGTGCCGTGAGCTTCGTAAACCTTCTGAATCTCAGCCAACAACTTGTCCTCAGGGACCTTGCTCATCTCAACCAGCTTCGTCAGCATTGCCCTGAACGGTTCGTGCCAGATTTGGACCCAGTCAAACAGCGTATTGTCCAAATCCGTAACGACAACCGAGACATCTTTCGCCATAGGTACTCTGCCTCATCAACTAAGGCCGTCTTGTGGATTGTGCCGCCGGACTGCAGCCCGCGAGCTTAAATGCACGTCCTTCAATCACATCCTTCCGACCTGTAGGGAAGGTTTGTTCGCCTGTATCCTCTCGTCGTGAACTCATGGGACGTCCCCCTTCACCTTTCGCCGGATGGCGTCGTAGTCGGGGGCTGTGACCATAACGAACAGGCAAAGGCCGTTGCTGCGCTGTTCCCAGAGTTCTCCGAGGTCGCGCTTCTCGCGCGTGTCCGGCGTCTCCGCCCTGTCAGCGCCCTTGTACTCCACTACAAGGTACCGGCCATCCTTGAGCCTGCAAACGAAGTCGGGGTAGAACTTGTCAGTCGAGGTCTGCAGCCAAAAGGACGCTGCCTCTCGCTGCGGAATGTTGCTTACCCACCTATCCGTGTCGGGGAGTTTGTCTATGTAAATCGCACATTCGGTCTGCTCCCCCTCGGCCTTTAGGTCTCCTACGACCTCATAGTAGTGTTTTCGGAACTCGTAGTGACCCTGGTAGCGCGTGCTGAATGGATAAGCTCGGGGGTCGTAACGAAAGCAGCATTCCGGCGTGACAACAATGGGCGTAGCGGAGGCGGGATCAAGCAGGGATTGAAATGCCCGGCCCTTCATCGTGGTGCGCTGTTCGTCGAGTCTTGCGGCCACGGCCACCTTTAACCTGTAGCGGTCGCGCACGAGGTCGGCCAGTACAATCCCGCGCTCCTCGATCAGGGCGTGGACCAAACGAGTGAGATAAACGCCGGTCTCTGTCGAAGAGATGTCCCGGTGAGCAATGTTGCGGTCGAGCCAATGGACCAGTTCAGCCACCGTCCAGTCTGAATCCCGCGCAAAACCCATCATCTGCTGCTGAAGCGCCGAGACGAACCACCTGATCTCTCCCCTGTCGGTGACGTACACCTGCCCCTGTTCGGCGGTCCTGTCCGCTCTCGGGTAGAGGCTTTCATTTAGTGACGCGTCACATTGCGCAAGGGGCCAGTAATGGTCCAGGAGGTGGGTTTCCTCTAACTGCTCGAACAAGTCGCCCTGCCGGATGGCAAGAACGGGCACCGTCAACTCCGCAACAACCTCCGCAGCGGGGGCAACGGCAGCTTCTTGCCCAGCGAATGCATCGTAGAGGGCGTCCAAAGCCGCCTTACCCGCCGCTGTCTCGAAGGCGCCATAAAGCTCAGTGCGCTCGTGCACCGTCATTGGCCCTTGGAAGGTGAGGCGGCCGTTTGAGGAATCGTAACGGAGCCTGGAGCGGATGTCCTCAGGGATAGTCTCAAGGTTCGGGGCCTCGGGCGTGATCACTGTCGCGTAACCCATGAACGCCCCTGCGCCAACGAGTGGTGCCTGCTCCACGCGGGCGGGGCGTATCAGGTCTTCGGCGTCCTGCCGCTCGAAGCCATTGTCAACGAGGCCGTCCACAAGTGCGGCGGCGGCCTTTGCGAAGTTCTCAGATGCTACGAAGGCGTACGCCGTGTTGAGCGAATCGTGTTTCTTCCAACTCGCGTGCGGTAGCCGCATTATGCGGCCAAGTATCTGCTCCACGGCGGTTGATGAATGAGCCTCTGCCACAGAGCATAGGACGTAAGCGAACGGGCAGTCCCATCCTTCTCGCAAAGCCTGCACGGTGATGACGTAGCGGACGGGAGATTCCGGGCTCAGGACGTCCACGCCCTCAAGGTCCCTGCGTTCGCCGGTCTCCACGGCCACCTGTTCTTCCGGGATGCGGCTGTCTTCAATAAGGGACGCCCGAACGACTTCCGTCGTTACCGTATCCACCCCGCGGCGCCGGGGCTGGGCCTGAAGCAGCATGATCGGGCGGAGGTACTCGCGCGTTTCCTGCCGCTCAAGCCTGGCCGCCTCTTCAAGCCCGTTCCGGCAAGCGACGGCATCGGCCAGCAAGGCCCGCCAGTCGAGGCGGGTCTCGAGGTGTATGGGCATCTTGATCATCTCTTCCGAACTGAGTTCCGCGGCAGATGCGCTGTAGAGGACGTTGCTTGCGTGATGCTCCCTGGCTGGCGTGGCTGTGAATTCGATGATGCAGGACGGGCCGAAACGCGCGAGCGTCTCGAAAGACAGCTCTGTGCGGGCATTGTGCGCTTCGTCCACAATCACAATAGGACGCCTAGCCTTGAGCACATTGGCAAGGGAGTGGATGAGTTGACCGCCTTCGCCGTGTTCAAGCTTGGCCAGGGTCTCCTCCGGCAATCCCTGGAAATGGTCCATCAGGCTGCCTGAGTCACGGTAAACGCGCCGGTCCTCCATTTCCGTTACCCGGGACGATTGCACTGTTGAGAGAATTATGGTCGTTCCGGAATTCAACGTCGCGGGCGTCACGGAGAGCGCCTCCTCCACGCCCATAATATTGACCGCACTGCTCTCGGCATCGAGTGCTTGGCGGTATGGGTGACTACGGGCCTTCAGAGCATTGAAGGTCTGCTGCAAAATCGCCTTAGATGGGACCAGCCAAAGGACAAGGGGCGTCTCGGTATGGAGCAGTTCGGCCGCGGCGACACCCGTGGCGTGGCACGCCACCAACGTCTTGCCGCCACCGGTTGGAATGCGGAGGCAAACGTACGGCAAGCCGGGCAATTCCTGGACCCGCTTGTAGCTTATGCCCTGGCCGAAAGTCTCGCGTGTGGCGGTGTAGAAGGCGGCGTCCGCGTCGCCGGTTCGGTTGCTTTCGGCGAAGTAGGCGCGCAAGGAATCGAGGGCGCGCTGCTGATAGCCCTTGAGTTGGAGCATCAGGTTGTCCTCACCTCGTAGGGTATCTGGCGGAAAGTGATACGCTCTCGACGGAGGCGCGCTGCACCGAGGCGGCAGCCGGTACCATAGACGACCTTCCGGCCGTCATAAGCTGACAGTGCCGCCAGTGTTGCGCGAGTCAACACGTTGCCACCATCCGGGCTCCGGTCCCGTAGGATTCCGTTGTACAACAGGTAAACGGCGGTGCCGTTATGGGATCCGAGCATGGGCGAAGGGCCGTTCTTACGGCTCGGGATCGGCTCGCCCGTCTCGACGAAGTACACGTGGGCCGCGAGGTCGGCGAAGCGGACCTCGGGGCGGATGCTGCCCGTCTCGTCAAAGAGGGATGGCCCGAGGCGGCAGTAACGGAAGCCCCCACCCAGCCCCCCGACTCTTTCCTCCTGGTCAGCCAACCCTGCTATGTAACCTTTCACGGCCCGAGAGAGACGCGGTGCAGTCACCGTCTGACATATGTCCTGCTCCATCTCGACCAAGACGAACTGCCTGCGGCCACCATCTATGCTGTTAATCTTCAGGACCGCGTGCCCTGTGGAACCGCTGCCAGCGAACGAATCGAGCACTATGTCTTGCGGACCCGTTACCCAGCTCAATATGCGGGTAAGCAATTCCAGGTGCTTCTCGTGGGGGAAATCCGTGACGGTGCCAGTCGTGCTGACGTCCATCCAGACATCGCTTATGATCTTATAGGACCTTGGGGGAACGTAGTACTGTACCGTACCCCCTTCGTCTTGGCGGACGAAATCGAGGTCCACCCCCTGTTCCCTCAGAGCCGCCAGGTAGTACTCATCCAACGACATTGACTCCGCGTGCTCATCGAGGTACACGCGATATGCATTGACCGCCCGGAGGGCCCGTTCCTTCTTCCAGCGCCATTGGCCTTGTTCGGGGACAATCCCGAAGAGGTCGTACCGCATCGTTGGGCGATCTGTTCCTCGCCAGAAGGTGTCCCACTTTCCCACCTCTCCTTGTCCGAGGTCATGCTGCAAGCGCGGCAGACGTGAATCCTTTGTGCGGGAGTAACAGTAGATTGTGTCGTGTCCGCTTGCCAGGCGGTCGACGGTATCGAACTGCGCTTGAACATTCTTGATGCCTCGTCGCACCACAATTGCATTTCTGAAGCACTGCGCGCCCATTGTCTCGTCGAGGAGAAGTCTGAGGTGCCCGGATTCCTCAAGGCCGATCTGAACGAAAAGAAGACCATCTGTTCGCAGGAACTCTCTGAGCAGTTGAAGCCTGGGGTACATCATGCACAGCCATTTGTCATGTCGGGAAAGGTCCTCTGCTTCCCGCCCGACGACCTGGCCTAGCCACTCCCGCATCTCCGGGCTGTTCACAGCATCGTTGTAAACCCAGTTCTCGTTGCCCGTGTTGTACGGCGGGTCAATGTAGATGCACTTGACCTGCCCGGCGTAATAGGGAAGAAGGGCCTTGAGGGCGAGCAGGTTGTCCCCCTCGACGAGAAGGTTCCCGCTGCCGGGGTCGCCGACCGAGAGGGAGGCGTCGCACTTCAGGAGGTGGAAAGGCACCTTCCTGTGGTGGTCAACGACAGCCTTCTTGCCGATCCAGTCGAGACTCGGCATGGGCGACCCCGTTCAACTGATTATCGCGGGCCAGTTAAGCGACGGTATACCGCAGAGACGCCCCTCGCGCAAGGCGCAGTTCAGCAAAGAAAAGCGTCGGCGAAACCGGCAGCCAGTTTGGCGCCCACACCAGGTAGTGAGCACAGAACCCCTGAGGCCCTGTAAGTGCCTTCCTCAGAATTCCCGCCGTAGAACTTACGTTGCCCGATGGCGGCCCTTGCTTCGTGCTTCCCACCCCCCCCGGCACAGAGTTATAGCTCAAAGCAGGCGAGTAGTCAATTCGATTCTTCTTGATCCATGCTTCAGCCTCGCAGACGCCCCGCGGGAACCGGTATGCGGACGCGTTTCACGGGAGCCTGCGCGACGAGCTATTGATTGCGCAGAAGCTCGGCAGCGCGCCTGAAGCGAACGCACTGGCGAGGGCGCGGCCGGGGGACTACAATCGGCATCCGTCGCACAGCGCGCTGGGGTTTTCGCCCTTCGCAGCTGAAGCTCCTTCGACGGAGTGGGCTTTGACCCCGGCAGAGCGCGCGGCGCCGAGGCGCGGACTGCTTCAGGCGTCGGTGGGGTGGCCCTTCCGCCCCCACGCTTGGGGCACGAGAGGCTCTCATGGCCACTGGCACACAGAATGGAGCACTTCAAGATGAAGTCAGACCGGACGGCAGACCAGATGGCGGTCTTTGCGGAGTTCGCGACCGAGACGCTGGCGACCTGGCACGTTCCGAGCGCAGCCGTTGCCGTCGTGAAGGATGGAGAGATCGTCCTCGCGGAGGGCTTCGGTGCGCGCAGCGTGTCGGACGGGGCGCCAGTGAACGGCGAGACACTATTCGCGATCGGCTCGTGCACGAAGGCCTTCACGAGCACGTCGCTGGGCATCTTGGTAGACGATGGCAAGCTCGACCTGGATAGACCCGTGCGCGAGTACCTCCCCGAGTTCCGGATGCACGACCCCGTGGCAAGTGAGCGCATCACGCCGCGGGACCTGGTCTGTCACCGCGCCGGCCTGCCCGGGCACGACTCCATGTGGCTTAATGCGCCCTGGACGCGCGGCGAACTCCTTCACCGCATTCGGTATCTGGAGCCCAACGCGGATTTCAGAGCAACCTATCAGTACCAGAACCTGATGTTCATGGCCGCCGGCTGCTTATTGGAACGGGTGTCGGGGCGCACGTGGGAGGAATTCGTGCAGGAGCGGATACTGGACCCCTTGGGCATGTCGAGGACGAACTTCTCGGTCCGGACGTCGGCGGCGTCCGGTAACTTTGCCGCGCCCTGCCACGAGAAGAGGGGCGAGGTCATGGAGGTGCCGTTTACAAACCTCGATGCCATCGGCCCCGCCGGCTCGATCAACTCCTGCGCCGCCGACATGGCTCAATGGCTCCTGCTCAACCTCAACAAGGGCAGACGCAAGGGCAGGCAGATCGTCTCCGAACGGGCGTTGAAGCAGATGCACTCCCCGCAGATGGTCATCTCCGAGCCGCTCACGCATCCCGAACTTCTCTATTCGAGCTACGGGATGGGGTGGATCATCCAGCCCTACCGGGGGCGGTTGCTGGTCCGCCACGGCGGCCGCATCGAGGGCTTCTCCGCGATGACGTCGTTCATGCCCCATGACAACATCGGCGTATCCGCGCTCTCGACGGTGGATATCCCAACCGTGCCGGTGCCGACTATCCTCACGTACCAAGTCTACGAACGCCTGCTGGGACTGGACCGTACCCCGTGGGGGAGTCGCCTCAGGAAAGAGTATGAAGACCTTCAGAAGGCAACCGCGGAGGCGCGCAGTACGGTGAGGGCGCAGCGCACGGCGGGCACGCGTCCGTCACACTCCCTGGCAGATTACATTGGTGATTTCGAGCACCCCGGCTATGGCGTCGTCTCCATTGAGGCGGCCGGGGACGGCTTGCAGGCGACGTTCCATGGCGCGTCGCATCCCCTCGATCATTGCCATTATGACTCGTTCGAGATGGCGGGGGACGCCTTCGAGACGCGTATGACGGTCTCCTTCTTCACCGATGCCCAGGGGCGGATTGCTTCGCTTGCCATCCCATTCGAGCCTGCGGTGGCTCCTATTTGTTTCACGCGCACGCCCCCCGGGGGGCCGCGCCAATGACGGCGCCGCCTGGCCGTCAGCCCAACCGGCATGCGCTGACCATCGCTTTGCCCGCGGACGCCCCCCGCGGACGCCCTTCCGCAATGAACCGCTTCGTGTGCCTCGACGTTGTCCCTTTGCCCCCCCCTATCGGCCGCTATCCGCGTCCATCCGCGTCCAACCCCGTAGCCTTTGTCGTTCCGCTGTTGCCCAAGGCGCTTACCGCCGTGATCAGTGGACATCCGCCCGGCTCCGCCCCCCATTCCGTACCATTCCGTCCCATTCCGTCGAGGGCGCCTTCCTTGAGCGACCTCGACCAGCTGTCGCCGCTCGCGACAGCCCGCCGTCGAAGGCAGCATCCTTAGATGACTTCGACCAGCTGTCGCCGCTGGCGACAGCCCGCCGTCGAGGACGCTTCCCCTCCGGCATTCCGCAATCACCAATCCGCAATCCGCAATGGTGGCCCCCCACCTCCCTACGGTTCCACCAAAACAGGATCTCCCAACACAGCATGCAAGGGGCAGGCACTACAAACGGGCACCGTCCGGCAATACCGCTTCCCCACCTCCACCAACTGCGCGTGATAATCCTTGTACAACTCCACCTCGGCCGGCAGGTTCGACTCGAAAAACTCCTTCAGCTCTTCATACGTAAAGGTGATGTCTATCAACTCATGCCGCGCCATGACCCGCTTCGTATACGCGTCCACAACGAACGTCGGCCGGCCGAAGGCATACAACAGAATGCTATCCGCCGTCTCCGGCCCGATGCCGGAAAGGGCCAGCAATTCCGCCCGGAATTCATCCGTAGGCACCTTTGCCAGGGCATCCATATCGCCGCCCGAACGATCCATCAGCCATGTGACCAGGCGCAGCAGCCGTGCCGTCTTCTGGCGGTAGTACCCCGCCGGCCGAACCAGCGCCTGCATGCGCTCCGGTTCAGTCTGCGCAAGTGCCTCGGGCGTCATGAGCCCGGCGTTCTTCAGATTGGCGATTGCCTTCTCCACGTTCCCCCAGTTCGTCCGCTGGGTCAGCACGGCCCCCACCATCACCTCGAACGGCGTCTCCCCCGGCCACCAGCCCCGATGGCCGAACGCCTCGTGCAGCGCGTGGTATATCTTCATGAGAAGAGAGGTCAGGTTCATACCCTCGCCTTCAGCAGCCCGCGGGTGGCCCAGCCAGCCTATGTGCTCCAGTATGGCGGCTCAACCGCCCGGCGGCCCAGAGGCTGGCGTCTGCGGGGGACCGGCCGCCCCCCGTCAAAGAACCTTTCGCAGGGTGTAGATGGTCCAGGACCGGCCCTTCCAACTGCACGCCAGCCGTTCGACGGGGTAATCAACGCCCATGGACTTAAGGGCGCTCCTGAACATCGGCCCGCGCTCCAACAGCCAGACGCCTATGCCGCCATACTGGAGCACCCGCAGGCTCTCCGCCAGCAGCCGGGCGAAGTCGGCCAACTGCCACGGCTGCCCGCTTGCCGGATCGCTCTGGGGCGGGCTGGTCACCAGGCGGCTGAAGGCCCGGTCCGCGAAGGGCAGCGCAAACGCATCCCAGCACGCAAAGGCGGCGCCCGCGCCCGCGAGTTCGGCATTAGCGAGCGCCCACCCGACCCGCTTCGCTTTGTTCTCGCCCGCCGCAATAGCCGCCGCCCTCCCCCAGAGCGCGCGCTCGATCGGTATCGTCCCGATGCCGCAGAACGGGTCGAGGAACAGATCGGTCACGCCCGGCGCGCTCAGCCTCACCATCGCGGCGGCGAGCGTCGGATCCGTGTCGCCCTGCGCGCGGTATCGCTTGTACGAGCGCTCGGCGAGCGGGCCGGGCGTCAGGCGCCCCATCAGCCGGCACCGGTCGTGGGCGATCTCGATGCGCAGTTCGAGCGGGCGTGGCTCCAGCGTCACCTTCGCCGGCGCCGTTTCGGCGAGCACCTGAAGAACGTGCTCCTCAATGTCCTCGTAGGTGTAGTTATGCTCGCCACGCCGCAGCACGCTCACGCCGATCTCGTTTCCGGGCAACTCCTGCAGCGCCCGCCAGCGGTCCTGCCATGCGTCGAAAGGCAGGCGCCGCACGTGCGCGCCGAGCGTATCCAGATCGGGCTTTGTATGCCCGATCATGAACCGGTCGAACTCCAGGAACACGTTGCCCGCCACGCGCAGTTCCTTCAGCCGCGCCGGGCTGCCGTCGAACGCGAATCCCACTTCGCACCAGTCGGTACCGGCGTCCGCGCCCAAGCGCTCGTGCACCTCGTCTGCGAGGACCGGCTCGAGACCGTAGAGGCACGTCACAACATATCTATTGGCACGCACTTGTGCTGTCATGCCCGCCGCCTGAAAGAAGGGGCCGCCTGTCGCCACAAGACGCTGCCGGTCATGGCGCCCACCGCAAGGGGTCCACCGCCCAGCCCTGAATGAGGACGTCGCCGTCGAGCGAGCGCGTCTCGCACGCTTGGAGCCTGATGGCTTCGCCGATCGAGCGGGCGCCGCGCCCGGCCACCGGGGTGGACGCCGCGCCCGGCACCGCCACAGGCACCGTCGCGCCCGCTCCTCCGATGACGAGTGGCGCCACGAACGCCACGACGCGGTCCACAAGGCCCGCATCGAAGAAGCTTCCGAGCACCTCGCCGCCGCCTTCGACCAAGACGTTCGTCATGCGCCTCCGGCCCAACTCGTCCAGGAGCCGCTCGGGGCCGACGCGTCCGGGGCGGGCCCCTTCGACCGGCAGCGCCTCACAACCGAGCGCCACAAGACCTGCGAGCCCTTCCGGCGGGCGGGCGGCCGGATAGGCGAGCATCACCGGCGCCTCGGCGGCCGTCTGCACAAGTCGCGAACCGGGCGCGGGCGCGCTCGCGCCGCAGAGGACCAGCCGGGCCGCCGTGCGCCGTCGCTCGGCATCGCGGCAGGTCAGAAGCGGGTCGTCGCGCGCGACGGTGCGGCTGCCGACGATGATGCAGTCCACCCGCCCGCGCAGCTCATGCACCAGCCGCCGCGACGCGGCCGAGCTGATGTAGCGCGACTCGCCCGTCGGGGTGGCGAGCTTTCCATCAGCGCTCATCGCCCACTTCGCCGTCACAAGCGGGCGCCCGGTCGCTGCAAGCTTGAAGAAACCGGCGTTCAGCCTGACCGCTTCCTCGCGGCATAAGCCTTCTTCCAGAAGCACTTTATGCTGGCCGAGCGCCTCGATCCCGCCGCGCGGGCGGGCGTCGCTCGGGTCAGCCGTGCAAATGACCACGCGGCCGAGCCCTGTCCCGGCCACGAGCGGCGCGCACGCGGGCGTCTTTCCCTCATGGTCGCAGGGCTCGAGCGTGACGTAAAGCGTCGCGCCGCGTGCGCGCTCGCCCGCCTGTCGCAAAGCCGCCACCTCAGCGTGCGGCCCGCCGAAGTGCTCGTAGTGGCCCTCGCCGACGATGCGGCCGTCCTTCACGACCACGGCCCCGACCATGGGGTTCGGCTCGACGTAGCCTCTGCCCCGCTCGGCAAGGGCGAGCGCTCGCTCCATGAAGCTGCGGTCCTGCTCGTCGAAGCCCAAGGTGGCCTCCTCAGCCGCTCGCATGGCGTGCCTCGCGTCATGCCCGCCCTCAGGCAGGCCTGGCCGCGCACAAAACGAAGACAACGGCTCATACAGGGGAGCCGCTTGCGCAGTGAGGCGCGAGGGGCCAGTATACCTGCCCGGACTGCTTGATTCAAAAGTTCATCCCCGGTAGAATGGTCCGCCATACCACGGGCGGGGGTCCGCTTCCAGGACGTCACGACATGGCTAACAATTCACACCAGGAGCGCTTTGCGTACGATTTCGAGCGCCCCATCCTGGAGATAGAGAAGGAAATCCGCGAGCTGACCGAGAACGCGGCTTCGGGCCAGGTGGATATCAGCGTCCGGCTGGAGCGGCTCGAGAAAAGGCGCGACAGGCTGCTGGACAAGACCTTCCGCAACCTGACCGCCTACCAGCGCGTCAAGCTCGCCCGCCATCCCCTCCGTCCGCAGCCGATTGATTACGTGAAGGCCCTGTTCACGGACTTCGTGGAGCTGCACGGGGACAGGCGCTTCGGAGACGATGCCGCGGTATTGACGGGGCCGGCCCGGCTGGGCGAGGAACGGGTGATGCTCATCGCCCAGCGCAAGGGCAAAGAGACCCGTGAGAAGATGGCGGCCAACTTCGGCATGATGCAGCCCGAGGGCTACCGCAAGGCCCTGCTCAAGATGAAGCTGGCGGAGAAGTTCGGGCTGCCGGTCATCTGCCTGATTGACACGCCGGGGGCGGCCCCCGCCGTGGGTGCCGAAGAGCGGGGCCAGGCAATGGCCATCGCTGAGAACATCTTCACCATGTCGGGCCTCGGCGTCCCCATCATCGTGGTCGTGACGGGCGAAGGCTGCAGCGGCGGGGCCCTCGGCATAGGCGTGGGAGACCGCTTCGGCATGCTCGAAAACGCCTACTACAGCGTCATCAGCCCGGAGGGCTGCGCGGCCATCCTCTGGAAGGATGGGGACAAGGCGCCGGAGGCGGCAGATGCAATGAAGCTGACGGCGCAGGATATGTTGGATGCCGGGATCATTGACGCCATTATCCCGGAACCCCTTGGCGGCGCGCATCGAGATCCCTCCGTCGCCGCCCGCAACCTGGGCCAGTACCTCACGGGGGCCTTACAGGAATTGAAGCAGAAACCCACCGACCAACTCCTCGAAGAGCGGTATCAGCATTACCGCTGTCTCGGCGTGTATCGCATTGCCCCTCCACCCGCCCCCGCCGCTGTGGCACCTGAACCTGCGACTCCGCACCAGACCGCGGACGAACAGGCCACGGAAACATAAGTTTCAAGTTTCAGGTTCCAAGTTTCTGGTTGAGCCTTCTGAGGGGGGTCATTGGCTACACTTCGGAGCTTTGAGGGAATTGGGGCCTGGCAGAAGGCCAAGACCACGGAAGGGTTCACCGCGGAGTATGTTCCGCGTTGCGGAACATGGGAGAACGCAGAGAAGGAAACGGGGCCTTGGGGAACTGCAGAACGACAAAGAGGACGGAGGTTGGCCACTGATCTCCGCTGATGAGCACTGATCCGGCGGGCGGTACGACGGGTAAGACCTACGGCTGGGTGGCAGACGCGGATCACCTGGGATCAACGCGGATAAGGCCGATCTCACACGCATGGTAATCTGACAGTGCTGGCCCAGAGGCGAAGCATGCGCCAGGAGAACGAGGCATTGGCCACTGCTGTGCGCTGATGGGCACCGATAGGACAAGCACTACTCCGTAGAAACGCGCCGAGGCACTGTGAGGATCCCAGGGGGCGACCAGGAGGCGTGCCGACTCAAAGTCGGCGGATCGAGAAGGTGGGAAGGAGGGTGTGCGATCTACGTGGGCGGCGGGGAGCCTTGAGGCTGTACGGACTGGGGAAGGGCGCGTATGATATGATGCCGGTATATGTGCCGACCCAACGGTGCGGCAATGGTGATGCCGTCCGACCGGTGGCAGGCATCCTTCTGCACCCCTATGCAAGCCACGCGGTAGAGGAAAGCCGAACAAGGCCCCTTCTGCACGGAACGGAGGGCTGATGAAATGGGAAAAGTGGCACTGCTGACGGCCGGGTTCCTGGCGGGGATAGGGGTGTCCCTCCTGGCCGGCGGGCTGCTGCTGGAGCCTCCATATCTCCAGGGGAGCATGGCTCAGAAGGCCGGCGCGCTCATTTGGGAGGAAGTCTGTCCGTCATGCCACAATGTCCAGGAATACGGCTACACCTTCGACACCAACGACTACGCCTTCCTGGCTTATCTTGCCAGCAGCAACTCAGGGGGAGAGAAGTCCGTCCTCAGGAAGGCCCCTCACGGCCCGTATCCTTCGTGCGAGTCACGGTACCGGAAGGACGCTCACTACTCGGCCTTGAAGGAGGAGATGCCCGACCTTCGCAGGGACACGTTCGAGTCCTTCCTGTTGCGGAACGACGTGGTCGCCGTTCACAAGGTGGACCAGTTGGTCACGTCCTCCTGGGACTTGGTCACGATCGTTGAGTCGGAGAGCGGCGACCGATTTGCGTGGCGATTATCGCGAGTGGGCTTCAGCGCGGACGGCTCGCAGGCGCTGATCTACACCGGCCAGGTATTCCTTCTGTTCGCCAAGGAGGAAGGCGGCTGGCGGCAGACAGGAAGGTGCCTCATGTGGATCTCATGAGGCGGGCAGGGGCAAACGGACCTCGGCTCCCGATGCGCGGCGGGCGTTGAGGGCTACCGAGTGAGCCGTCTGTATCGGGCGGTTTCGTCGGCCGGCGAATGGTTGATCTTTCGAAAAGAAAAGGAATGATCTGAACGCGCCAAGTGCGCTTGCTGACGGGCCTTTCCCGTGCCGACCGTTTCCTTTCTTAAGCGAAAGATCAATAGGAAGAAGGCTTGACGCCGTCCCGAGGCGGCGATAGGCTTGATGTAGACGGAGGGGGCGCTCCGGTCAAGGGGATGTAGAGCCTCTAACAAGATGCCGCATGAGCCGCGTTGCGCCTCCGTTTGGGTGGGTGCAAGCATAGGCGACGGCCCCGTGCCAGAGTCAGGGACAGCGAGGCGACTCTACGCAGCAGACGCCAGCCCGAGGCGCAACCCGAAGGGACGGGCGGCATTGGCCGCATGCCAGCGTCGCTCGGGCTTGTCGCATTGGTCTCCTATGCGTCGCGCCCTCGCTCCTTGGCCTGCAGCCGAATCCGCTCCGTCGCGGCCACGGGGCATCTTGTTAGGGGCTCTTGTTCACGCCAGCCGGCAGGTTCTACATTTCTGAAAGGGGGCGAGCCGTGGCAGACATACGTCACAGGGTCGGCATTAGGGCGTCGGCGGCAAAGGTGTTCAAGGCCATCAGCACCACTGACGGCCTTAGCCACTGGTGGATTACCGAGACGGCGGGCGACCCTCGAACGGGCGGGACCATCCTGTTCGGGTTCGCGGATATGAAGGTCGTAAGGTCGGTGCCCAACAAGCTGGTGAAATGGAAATGCATCAAAGGGCCGGAAGGATGGGTGGGTACGACAGTGACGTTTGAACTGAAGCCAGCAAAGGGGCAAACGTTTGTCCTTTTCACGCATGCCGACTGGAAGAAGCCGGATGAGTTCATGCACCATTGCAGCACGAAGTGGGCGGTGTTCCTACTGAGCATGAAAGGCTGGCTGGAGAGGTCCGAGGGGCGTCCCGCGCCGTATGACGTCAAGATTGAGATCGAGGACTGACGGCGGAGGGAAAGGTTCACCGCTGAGACGCGGACCCGCCGTCGCTGAAGCTATGGCGGGCGAGGGGCGCAGAGAACGACCCATGCGTGGGGGCACGGCAAAGGGAAGGCCAAGGCACAGGGAAGGTTAGCCGCTGATCTTCGCTGATGACCGCTGATCCGGCAGGCACTGCTGATCAGCAGGCTAAGGAACGTGAGTTTCAGGTTCCAGGTCCCAAGTTTCAAGTTGGGCCTGCCGAGCGCAAGGATCGCTATTCGCCCGGTAAGGGCGGCGTGCTGGTGCGTAGGTATCGCGGGGCGGTCCTCCCGATTGGGCGGGGACGGGCTCGCGAGCCGTTGCCGGATGGCTCAGACTTGCCTTCTGCCGGGAACTTGGCCACGGAGCTGACGTACGACGGCCTGATCCACAGATTTCGCAGATTCCGCAGATAAGGACAGGCACACGGCAACAGCCCAACTCACCAGCGGGCGGCGGCGTGTTTTGCTTGCCGCAGCGTGCGTGCGCACGGCTGATACGACTGACCCTCCACACCCGAGGGATTAAGGAGAGGCGGCCCAGGGGGCGCACGGCCTTGTGGTGACAGGGGGCTGGGCGGCACATGGCGGAGAGACCGGGGGATAGTTTGGTCTGGTGTTCGAGTGGCGTGCTGGCGGCAATCCCCGAAGCTCTGCCGGCAGGACGGCCTCTGTCATAGGCATTCCTCCTGCGTGAGAGCGGTTCAATTCTTATCTTCCAAATCCTCTCGCGGCTCGACTGGTGGAAGCATTTATTGGGCTTCTTCGCCGGTCGGGGGCCTACCACGAGCGCGCAGCCCGGAAGCAATCAGCTCTTGCTGCTTAACTAACTGGTCTGCGAGGTGGCCCAGGTCAGGGAAGAGCGTCGCCTGTGTGATCCCACAAAGCCGTAACACGTCCTGGATCCTCGGCTTCATCTCTGGCGGTATTATAAACCTCATCAAGAACTCGTCACTGTTCGGGAACTGTTCCAGAGGTTTGGCCGATCCGTGGATCGTAAACACTGACTGCTGCAAGAGCATCCGTGGATCGATCTCGCTGGGCAATGCTGCAAAGACTTGGTCGCTGGGCTTACCAGTTAAGAATGCTGCTTGCAGGGTGGAAGCCAGGGTCTGCTGTTTCATCTGAAATATCCTACCTTCTCCGCCCCACCGTCTGTTAAGCAGACCGGGGGCGAGAACGTAGATCACGCCTTCGTCCTTGGCATACTCGTCCTCGTCCACGGCGAAAAACGCTGCAACCAGAATTGACTGCGTCCAGTCCAGCAGGCGCGTCGGGAGCCCGTGGTGACGCATCAGGCATAACCAGTCCGCGATTGCCTCAAAACTAGGGCAGTTGGAGCTTCGAGAGGGTGCCTGTAACCGAAACCGGTTGGTCAGGTCGGCCTCTTGAGCGAAGTTGAACTGGCGGAACACATTGGCAACAAGTTGCCATCCTTCCCCGAAGCGTGGCTGGCCGCGGAACCATACAGTTACGTACCCGAAGTCGACTTCGGCTTTGGCAGAGGCATACACCAGCGTCTCCCAAGTAGAGATAGTTATTTCCTTCATTCGTTCGCCCCTGCTTCTGTTTCCCAATTGGCGCGAACAGATGCTATACGCTTCGTCCCACTTTATCCAGCGAATTTCATACGGTCTCACATGTCGTATTGCTCCTGGACGGAGGCAGTGTGGGCCTCACTCCAAACGGCTTCAGCAAGGTTCAGGAAGTCTAGCACGCGCTCTGTACACCAGCTTCTTGCCGCCTACGCGCACGCTCTTGAGATGACGAGACGGGGCCAGCTGTTGACGTGACAGTTGGGCCGCCCATGTTTGCGTCTGGCGAAGCACTCGCATTAGACTTGTTGCAGCTGAGGCGCCTTCGTTGCCGAGTGGAAGGTCACTTGCCGCTCGCTTGGTCTTTCGGGCCGCCCTGTCTTCGGGACTTCCTCCGCCAGTCGCCATAGACCTGCAGGGCTCTCTGGCGGTCGCCGATTGTCGCGTCCGTCATTATCTGAAGATAAGCCATCCGCCCGGAAATCACATCTGACTCGTCTACCTCTATCCCGTCGAACGCCGGGTCACTTGCCGCGTGGACGTTCACTGCAAACCAGCGGTCCACTTTGCCTACAAGTTCCCGGGTTGACGTCAACAGCTCAAGGCTGACGGACCGATCTGTGTCAGCCAAAAAGCTAACGAGCTCGTGCGCAAGCTCGTTGCGGTGGCGCCCTATTGAGTCAACGGTTTGCACGTCTGGGTCCCCGAGCACCTTGGCATCGCGGAGCCATAGGCACGATGCTCGCAGTGGGGATTTCGGGTCCAGGGACAAGACTGAGGTTCTGTAGCGGTCGTCAACCATCTCGTCTCCGTTCTGGTACACAAAGAACTCCTTCACTTGCCGGACTAAGCTGTCCATTAGCATCTCGTGTGCCGCAATGAACAGCCCGGCGAGCATGAGGTTCCGCCGCAGCGTGGCCGGGTTTAGAGATTTCTCCCAGCCTCGGGACACACTGTCGTCCATGCCAAACGCTCCTTTCACTGCTCCGGGCATTGGCCGCTGACAGAATGGCCGTACCGTCAGTTCTCACCTCCCGAGAGGTGGCCTATTGTACCGCATCAGCTTCTCTCGCGTGGACTCTTTGCCTCACACGTGGGCGTAGCGGCTGGACAACGGTAGGTAGAAGCGTATAATGCTGACTTATAATGAACACCCGGACCGCTGCAAGACCAAAGAGGCAACCGATGGATTGGCCAACACAGGTGGTAGGGAGTTGGGCTGATTTTGTCAAAGTTGCTAATGGCGTCAGTAATGCCCGCCCGCAGGAAAAGAACTTCATCACGCGCGGCCAAGCCGACAAATCGTGGACGCTGACACCGTCTCTACTACGCTGTTTGCCAGAGAACGTGACACCTGAAGATGCTTTAGACCTGGAAAGCCGCGCCTTGAAGGAGTTCAAGTCTCAGGGCCACCTCCATCTTCGTGCCGAATCCCTGCCGCACGAGTACCCGGATGCGCCTTTTGCAGATTGGTGGGCGTTGATGCAGTACTACGGCGCGCCCACGCGTCTACTCGACTGGACTTTTTCACCATACGTAGCAGCCTACTTCGCCGTCGAGCAACTTCCTGACACAGATGGTGCTGTGTTCGTGGTGCACTTCCACACAGCCATGGAGCCGTTCAGGCGGCAGTATCCCAAAGGCGCAGTCGTCAATGAGAACCTGACCAACCCTGGAGTACAGCCGGAATTGATGTTCTGGGAGCCGCCTAAGAGGACTGAGCGTTTTGTAGCTCAGCAGGGGGCGTTCAGCCTCAGTGTCAATGTTTTGGGCTTTCATGACGGCTTGATTGCCGAGCCGTGCAAGGAGGCGACAACGAAGAACACGAAGGCGCTCTTCTTCCAGAAGTTTGTGATCCCAGCAGAACTGAAGCCGGAGTTCCTGCACAGACTCCGTGTAATGAACATCGCAGCACACAGCCTGTTTCCCGGCGTGGACGGATTAGGACGATCAGTCGCGGAGTTCGTGCGGCTTGCAGCTCAGCCGCGTCCGGCAGAGTCGTAGGGCCGTTACTCTCTTGCCGCGCTCAGGGGGGGGCCTAATAAGCTGAAACGTGGGAGCCACGATTCACACGTAGGAGGATTCGGCTGGGCAGGCAGCTAACGCCGCCTTGCTTAGGACCGCCCGGTGTGCTGGGGCCGTGTGGTTGGTGCATCATCGGCTCAGAGCACTGGCACCGTGGCAGACACCGCGCTCCCCCGTCAAGGCGGCCGAAGGGATTGTGAAGGCCCGCCCTCGTTCCTGACAACACCTGGAGGCCATCGCCATGAGCACGCTGAAGACCTGTCTGTGGATCATCGGCGTGTTTTACGTCGGCGCAGCCGTCGCGCTCTGCATGCCCTTGCACTGGCTGGAGAGGTTCCTCAACGTTTTCGGCGGGTCGCCCCTGCCTGAAGCGGGCGCGTTTCTGCACCTGGCGAGAAGTGTAAGCAGTCTGATTCTGGGCGTCGGCATTTTCTACATCGTCCTCGCGCGAAACCCTGTCCGTCATTGGGACAAGGTCCCGTTTGCAGGACTGGGGGCCATCCTGTTCGGTATCGTAGTAGGCATCTCGGGCTTAGTGCATGCACTGCCGCCTTTCTACTACGTGAAAGATTCCCTTATTGCTTTGGTGTGTGGATCGCTGACCGTCGTGCAGTGGCGGCGGCTGCATTCACGCGAAACCATACGCGCAGACCCAGATGCGACTCAGTAGTCACCTACTCACTGTATCGCCCTCTTTGGCGGGCAGGAAAAGCACTATGCCGTTCCCGCGCATGGCCGCAGCCAGCCACCGTGCTTATAGTCTGGACCATGCAACGTAGTCCCGGCTTCTTTCTGGGCAGTTGGATTCCGGACGTCACTCGCCGGCTTTGCCCCTGCCTGTCTTTCATCTGAACTCTCTACGGGGCTTTACGCACTAATCTTGTGGCTCAGATAGAGTGTCGGACTGACGGCTAAAGGAGTTCTTGCCGGAGTGCTGGCATGAGAGGGCATCGGGGTAGATTAGCCGGACGCACGGGAGGCCTAACCAGAGAGCATTGGATATGCCTGGTAGCCGTGCTAGCGCTAACGCCCTTCACGTTCGGTGTATCTGACGCATGCGCGGGACTGCGCAGGGCGCAGTGCGCAGCTTGCCCATCTTGTGGTTCGGGTCCCTGCCAGGGCGCTCCTGTTAATGGCTGCCCCAACGTGCCGCCCGGAGCTCAGTGCGGGAAGACACCCGCTGCAAAGGAAGCCAGATCGTCGGCAAGCGACGACGGCATGAGCGGGGTCGCCCCTCCTTCGGGCGGTCTGCAACCGCCAGTGATCGTGCTTGCCGCTGGCCCGTTCCTGAGTTTGGCCCATCCCGGTATCTTGCTGTTCCGCCGCTACTGCCGTCTGCTACTGTGATCCTTCTTTCATCTCGTTGGTCCTGGCGGGCCCGGCCGCTATAGTTGGCCGACCGTTCGGGTCTCCGCAAGGCGGCGAGTACGTCGCGGCTCCGCCCGGTTCTCCCATCCGGCGTCACCAGTAGTGGCAATACGCAGGAGAATGCAAGATGCAGACACTATCCCACCCGAAGGAAACAAAGGAAGCACTGGAGCAGTACCAGAGGCGCATCCGGCTGGAACTCGAACAAGCCCGGCATCAAGGGGACCTATCGCGCATCGCTCAACTGAAGGCGATGCAATCTGTGTTGGCGATCAAGGCGCTGCCGATGGCATGCCCATTCACGGTCCTGATGGCCGGTCGTGCCGCGGTCGCCTCGCTGCGTGGCGAGGCAGAGAGCGAGTGCTGTGCGGAGGCCTACCGCCGGTACGGCCACTGTTCAGAAGGTAAATTCGAAGTGTCCGCGGCAATCCGGTTGCTCAAAGTGACGCGGTTGTGGCCCTGGGCCGATTCCGCCTGAGCTTGCGCGGGGACGGCTCACCGCGTGCTCCGCACGGGGCTTGTGCTCTCATTGGTTGCACTTGTCACTATCGCGAATTGGAGGTCTGACGATGCGATTAGGAATACTCACAGTGGTCGCTACGGCTGTCTTGTCCCTCGGAGCGTTGAGCGTGCACGCTCAATCTACTGCGCGGAAGCCTGAAAGCTCCGCGCCTGTCCGGGAGCAGGCCTTGTACCAGTGTCCCATGAATTCCGAAATACAGGCCACCTGGCCAGCCAAGTGCCCGAAATGCGGCATGACGCTTCAGAAGGTGTTAGACCCCTCCCGCATGATAGGGCCCCAGAAAGGCCAATCCAGCCGGCAGACCCCGAAGCAGGACAACACGGCGGGCCGGCAGAAGCTCACAGAGACAAGCGTGGGCAACGATGGCCCGGCCGCCTTGCTGAGCATTCGGGATCGGCTGAAACTCACGGATGAACAGGTCACCAACCTGGAGTCCCTGGCCAGTGAGACCGGGCAGAAGGCGCAGGCCTTTCTGACAGACGAGCAACGCAAAACGCTCGCTGCCATTGCTGAGGAGCCCCAGTCTGCAACGGGCAGCCGTATGATGGGTCGCGACATGGGTCAGCATGGCGCCGGCCAGGCAGAGCAGCCGCCGTCACATCCCCAGATCCACGAGGCCCACCAGCGACCATAAGTTGGTGCGGAGACCATAGGTCCGGGCCGCTCTTCAGCACAGAAAGAAGGTGCGCCAACTGGCGTGATACTCAGGGAACGAGGCTGCTCTGTGCTGCGCGGCCGCGACTGCCAGTTCGAGCCACCGCGTGCCACTTGCCTTCCGGCCTGACCATGCAGGCCAGCGCCAATACAGCTCGCTCAATGTCTTGGTGTATTGGCGGATCACGCTCGCGGCCGCACCTGGGCGAAGCACTCGCTCAGCAGGGCCACGGATGTCCGCCAGAGGCTGTCTTCCAGGTGGCATGCGCTCAGGAGGGCCGCCTCCAACGGAGACGGCGGCAGGAGAACTCCCCGTTCGCGCGCCGCTTGGAAGAACGCCCCGTACGTGAACACACGGTCAAACCGCCGCATGGCGGTTTGGCCGTGTCACCTCGTCACTTGGCTCACGGTGCGTGCCAGGTATTCATTCGCACGCCTCTTGCGTAAGACCCTTCGCAGAGCGAGAATGCACAAGTAGGGTCTTGGGATTCGGTGGCGGTCCGCGTCCGACAGGCCGGGTGAGTGTGCCTGTGCGCGAACCAAGGGGCAAACGGTGGCCGGCCTCCGGCGCCTGGCCGGCGGCCGCGCCCTTCAAGGGAGTTCTCCGATGCGCAAAAGGGGGAGGCGGAGATGATGCGAATAGGGCTTGCCGCATTCGCGGTCGTCGTGGGCGTTCTGTTCGTTGCGTCGGTGGGAGAGGCGGCGGAAGAGACGACTCTCGCCAGTGCTGCGCGGGGGCCTGGGCGCACGCGTCCGACGGCTATCCAGGAATAGAGAGGTCGAGATGACCGAGCGGGACGCGGTGACGCCCACAACGTTCGACGACTATCTGTTGAAGCACGCTGCGAAGGCCTTCTTCTCGGGCCCTGCTCTGCGCGGCGAGGTCGTCGCGCGACTGCCCCGGCTGCTTGCGCGCATGGTCGCGTGCCGGGCGATGCGGGCCGAACGCGCGAAGCGCGGGCTTCACACGCCGGCGCTATTGTTCCTCGCCGTAACGGGGATCTGCAACTTGCGCTGCGGCCACTGCTACACGCGCGGTTACCGAAGCGGGCACATGGACCTGGCGCTGGCGAGGCGGATTCTGACCGAGGCGCACGATCTCGGCGTGTCGACCATCGTCGTGTCCGGAGGCGAGCCGCTTCTGCACCGTGAGTTCTTCGACCTGGTGCGTGCCATGCCGAACGTGCCGTTCATCGTCTTCTCCAACGGGAAGCTGGTCCCCGCGTTCGTTGAGGACGGCCTGGCCAGCCCGAACATGCTGTGGTCTATCAGCGTGGACGGCCCGCGCGAGGCCAACGACGCCCGGCGCGGCGAGGGCACCTACCAGATCGTCTGCGAGGCGATGGCCGCACTTAAGTCGCAGGGGTTGCCCTTCGGGTTCGCCGCCACGCTTGCAGGCAACAACGTCGTGCCGGCGCTGTCCCTGGAGTTCGTGACCGAAATGGCTGAGAGGGGCAGCAGGACTGGCTTCGTGCTCGAGCAGATCCCCAGCCCGCCGGCCGATCCGCCGGTGGGCCGGCAGATCAGCGCCCGCCTGGCAGCCGTGCGGCAGAAGTCGCCCATCCCGCTGATCGGGTTCCCGGCGGACGAGCCGCTCTACGGCGGCTGCCAGGCCGGCGGCAAGGGCATGCTGCACATCTCGCCCGAGGGAGCGGTCGAGCCCTGCCCGGCCTCGCGCGTGGCGGTAAACTCGCTGACTGAAGTGTCGCTGGCGGAGGCCCTGGCGAACCCCTTCCTCCGTGATCTCCGGCGCAAGGGCGAGGAGCTTTCCGAGGATGCCCAGCCGTGCCACCACGTCGGGGACACCGCGCCGCTGCAGGCGATCATGGCCGACTACGGCGCCCGTGTGACGGGCTGAGGGTCCAGCGGGCGGACATCGCCGTTCGCCGCGGTCGGCCGCGCGCACCAGTTGGCTCAGGCGCTTGCGGGCCTCTGTTATGTTGACGCTGTCCACACACTGGCTGCCAAGGGACAGGCTTCAAATGTACGCGAAGGCCGCCAGATTTCAAGCGAGGCGACTGAGGAGTTCCAGGAGCTCGCCGGGGCTTAAGACTCTCACGGCTCCGCAGGCCTTCCTCGGAAAGTGACGGCGGTTACCTGTCACGAGGACGGCGCCTGCGGCAGCGGCCACCTCCAGGAACGGCATATCATCGGGGTCGGGAAGCTCAACGGGGAGGGGAAGCGCAGCGATGGGCAGGACGACCTGGCGGATGAGTTCCATCATGATCTCAGCGTCCGCCGGGGCGATGCACAGTTCCGTGCGGCGCAAGACGGAGTCGTACTCGCTCAGGATCCGGTCGTCCGCGCAAAGGTCGAAAGCACCGCCGCCCAGCATGTCACCGATCCTGGCGCAGTCACCATGCGCGGTCAGGAGCGCCGAGACGATCACGTTGGTGTCGAGCACTACATTCACCGGGCCGTCCGCCTCTCGCGCCGGACCTTTGCGATGACGGCGTCTATCTCAGCCATGCTCATGCGATCGAGGCCTTCGGCCTTCGCCTTCGCCCGGATGCGGCTGAGGGCGGCCTGCGCCCGGGCGCGGCGAATGGCGAGCACTTCCTCCTCGACCGTGTCCGGCTCAACCGGCGTCATCAGCGCGAAGGGACGGCCGTTAGCCGTGAGCACGATCTCGCGGTCTTCTTGAAGGTCCTTGCGGAGCCGCGCGATGTTGGCTCGGAGGTCCCGAATCGTCACGAATCTCATGGCCCCAACTCCTTGGAAATTGCATTTTCACGACATCGTAAGTGTACTCAGATATGCCCACATTGTCAACACGGCCTTTCCTGAAGGGAAGCCCCCCGGCAATGATGCCGGCCGGTCACGCGGCGGACCGCGGGACTATCCGCCGTTCGGCGGGTTGGGGCCTTCTCTCGGCCGCAGGAATGAGAATCCCACCCACTGGCGCGTCGAGAGCTGAAATGCGGAGACGGCCTTGACCACCTCGAGTTCACGCTGCAACTCGGCCGGCATGTCGGCAAGCCGCCGGCTCTCCGCAAGGCAGATGAACTTGCGAGTGGTCGAAACCTCATCCGCCACGTCTTGCCAGCTCCGCACGAACTTCACGTCCCGCCCGGCATAGAAGACGACCGAGGGTTCGTTGTACCGCAGGGACAGCACGCGGTCGTCGGCACGCAGCACGTCGGCGAAACCTGCCCTCATGCGGCCCGCCGGAAGTTCGGCGCCACACGCGGAGAGCACGGCGACCCAGACCGTGAGCACGACTATGGTCGCGCCGAGACTCAGGTCGAGGGCGAGCAAAGCGTTGCGCCGCCGCAGCAGGTCAATTAGTGCGAAAGCAACCATCGCCATCATGAGCGCGGCCACCGCGAGGAACTCCGGCGCATAGTGCCCGAACTCCGTGGCGAACGGATAGACGCAGAAGGCGCCGGCTACGGCGAGGGCGACAAAGGCGAACAGGCCGAAACCCAGCTTGCCAGTCCAGTGACCGAGGATCGCCTCCTTCTGCCGGATGGCCTGCTCCAGCGCGAAGCCCACCATGATCGCGAGCGCCGGGTAGCCCGGCAGCGTGTAGTGCGGCAGCTTGGTCTTGAGGAACGAAAACATAAGGAAGGGCGCGACTGCCCAGGCCACCAGAAACGTGCGAGTGTGCCGCGCCTCGGGGGCCTTCCAGAGCCGCCAGACGGAGAACGGCAGGACGGCCGTCCATGGGAAAAAGCTGACGGGCAAGAGGGCGAGGTAGTAGATGAAGGGCCCGCCGTGCCCTTCGAAGGCTTCCCCAACCGCCGGCCCCAGCATCTGGTGGCCGAGCAACTCCGTGACGAGCAGCCCCCCTGTCCGATGGTTGGCCAGGAAGAACCAGAGCGCCACGGGAGCCATAGAGGCCAGCAGGCCGGGCACGAGGTGCAGGCGGCGCAGCATGGCCCAACTCCGGTCCATCGCAGTGATGACGGCGACAGCCAGGAGCACCACGCCGAGCACCACCGGGCCCTTGGTGAGAGTGCCAAGCGCTATTCCCCCGTAGAGGAGCAGGTAGGCGTCCCACTGCCTCTCTCCGGTGTATAGCCGCCAGAGCTGTATGAAGCAGACCATGACGAGGAGGAGCTGGACGGAATCCACCGTGGCCGCGCGCGCAATGACCATGTGCTGAAGATTGGTGGCAGTGACGACGCCGGCAAGGGCAGCCGGCCAGAGGCTGAACATGCGCCGGGCGAGATAGAAGACGAGCACGCAAGTGCCCATACCCGCCAGGGCGGAGGGGAGCCGGGCGGCAAACTCGTTCACTCCGAAGGACTTGTAGGCGGCGGCGAGGAGATAGTAGAAGGCGATGGGCTTGTGGAGGCGCGGCGTGCCGTTGAAGTATGGCACCAGGTAATCGTGGCGCACCAACATCTCCCGGCCGGCCTCGCCGAACCGAGTTTCGTCGCGGTCGAAGAGCGGCACGTTTCCGATGCCGGGCAGAAAGCAGAGGGCCGCCCAGACTGCGACCGCCAACGCCCCGATCCTGACCTTACGGTTGTCCGCCATTGATAAGCCTCGGCCCCCACAATGCGGCCGCCCGCCTCGCGATCACCAGCAGAAGCACCGGCGTCATGACAGATGCGAGCGGTCCCGGCCAGTGTTTCACCAGAACGACCGAAATGACGAGCGACGCCATAAGGGCGGCCTTCACGACGGCCATCACCCGTGCGTTATCCAGGAATGAGAGCCGTTCGGCTGCGGCGATGCCAGCAAGCCCGGCCACCACTCCGACGGCCGCCCCGGCGAGCACATCGGAGGGGTAGTGCTTCAGCAGCAGCACGTGCGAGGCCGCCACCGCGGCCGCACCGAGGTAGAACGCGTACCGAAACCGCGGGAACCGCCGGGCCAGCACCACGGCGGCTGCGAACGCGCAGGCGGTGTGGGCGGAGGGGAACGAGAACGGGCCGCCGTCCGGCCTCACGCGCTGAAAGAGCCCTCTCAGCGCATCCGCCGTCAGACCTGCGGCGAGCGCACTTAGCAGCCCCGCCGCTCCAGTGCGCTCCTCTCCGTAGAAGGCCATGAGCAGGATGAACACGAGCCCCAGGACGACGCCCTGGCCGAGGCCGCCGGCCAACTCGACGATGATGACGGGCGCTCCCATCCTCAAGGTGCGGGCGAAGTCGGCCACCGAGTGGTCCACGGGCAGCGCGACCGTGGCGAGGGCACAGCAGAGCGCCGCCGCTAGCCATAGGCCCTTGCTTCGTGCGGCCGTGCGCCGCGGCAACTCCGTCATCGCGTCACCCCGCTCTGCGCGTGATCCGGCGGGAGCGACGTCATCATGGTCGGCCGCATGCGGTTCTTGCCGGCATGGGTCAGCCCCTGGACGACGTCGGTGCCTTCGGGCATCTCATGGTATTTCGAGTAGCAAATAGTCCTTATCTCCATCACGATGCCGACCAGCATGGTCATGCCCGCCATCGCAGTGATGTTAACCTCTGTGCCCGCCAGCCACAAGCCCACGAAGACCGCGGCCAGTGAGAGCACAAGCGCGGCCACCGTGAGGCACTGCGGCGCGCGGCGCCGTGGGTCCGCTGAGAATGGACGCGCGCAGCGCGAATCCACTCAGCTCGCACATTTGCTCTTTTCATACCTACGGCCGTAAGCCCTTGCCACTTCCCTCACGCGGGCATGGGCCACGCAGGAAGGGCGGCCAATCGCTCGCCCGGTGCCGCTTACCGGGCCTCAAGCCGCCGGCAGCCTGACGGTGAAGCAAGTGCCCTCCGGAAGGTTCGAAACGACGGCGATGTCCCCGCCGTGCCGTAGCGCGACCTCCCTGGCGATGCTGGCTGCCCCATGGTGCCCCGAGTCCGCTGCCCCACAACCCGTTGCTGGCGACCGGCCCTCTTCTTCTACCAGCATAAGGAGAGTCCCGGCAGTTTCAAGGGCGGAGGCTGCTTAGCGTATCTCACTGCATAGAGATATCGGGGATGCACGGCGGCCTTTCATTGTGCCTTCACGTTGCCCATGCTATACTGTGCCGCCTGCAGTCGGGGTGGGCCACGGTCAAGCCGATGCCATGGGAACGGAGCCACCGGCATTCTGCTGGCGGTTAGCATCTTCCTTATGAACGATGGCATCCGAACGGGTTGCGCCGGCGGACGAGCCCCCGCTGCGGAGGGCAGCGGAGCACTGTGGCATTCGCGTGGCTTCGTGAAAGCCCTGCCAAAGGCCCGATGAAGAGCGAGTTCCACGATCCATGATGAAGTTGCACGAGTACTCGTGGCGCCATGTTGCGCTCCTGCCCCCGGTGGCGGCCTGGTTCTTGGTCACCCATCCGTATATGGAGCCGCATTGGGTCCTGGTGGTTGGGGCTGCGCTGTTCGTTTCGGGGGAGCTTCTGCGCGTCTGGGCCACAGGGCATCTGCGGAAAGACGAGGTCCTGACCATCGGCGGGCCATATCGCCACATGCGCAACCCCATGTACCTGGGCACGCTGCTGATCGTCACAGGGCTGTTCCTGGCGGGCGGAGACCACCTGCTCCTGGCCTTCTTCCTGGCCGTCTTCTGCCTCTATTACATCCCGAGGAAGGAACGGCGCGAGGGGAGGAGGCTACTTAGAAACTTTGGGATGGACTACGCGAAGTACTTAGTCGCAGTCAACAGCCTTGTGCCGCGCCTGAAGCCATACGAAGCGGCCGGCGCGGCCAGATTCAGCTTCCAGCAGGTCCTCAAGAACAACGAGCACCAGACTGCGCTGTCGCTCCTTATCGCGGTGGCCATGCTTATGGTGAAGCTGATTTGGCCCCACCCGTGGCTAAGGCTGCCGCCGTGGCTGCTTGCACACCTGTAGGTGCCGACCGGCCGCCCCGGGCCGGTTAAGCCGCGACGACTTCTCCAAAGCCTCAGAAGTGACGAAGAAAGTGGGCGCACAGCCGTAACCCGAAGCAGGTGATGCTTGGCGAGCACAGCAAGGTGTTTTTTGCGGTCGAGTCAGGGGTCATTCATCCCTGGGGGTACCAGGTGAGGATGGAAAGGTTAGAGATGGAAAACAGTCAGGTGCAGAGATTAGTGAGAGGACCCTGGGCGCAGGTGACGACTGGGCGGATGGTGGCCCTGATAGTGTGCATTGCGATGGCGAGGTCTGTGGCAGCGGCCCAGCAAGGCCGCGCGGGAGGCAACCAGGGGCTCCAGGCGGGGCAGACGCCGGGTGTGGTCGTGCTCGACACGTTGAGCGTCTGGCGGATGCATAGTCAGCTTGCCCCCCCGGTACTGGATACGGGTGAGAAGGTGCCGTTTAGCTGCCGGTGGATGGCTTACGAGACACCGGCGGCCCCGCAGGACTGGATGAAGTCCGATTATGACGACCGGTTCTGGCACCGCGGGCCGGTGACGCTCGTCCCCAAGACGGCCCTTCTCTCAAGGGCGTGTCTTCGGGGCAAGTTCAGGGTGACGGACCCCACAGCGGTGAAGGAATTGCGTCTCTCGGCAACGTACAACGGGGCGATCGTCGTGTACGTAAACGGCAAGGAGGTGCGCCGGGACCATATCGAGGCGGGCCAACAGCTTGCCGAAGGGCCCGGGGGCGAGGAGCGGACGCTCGGCGATTGCGAAATCCCAGCCCAAATCCTGACGAAGGGGACGAATGTTATCGGCCTCGAGATTATCCGCGCGCCATATCCCAGGGCGGGGGCCGAGACAGGGGAGGACGTCTACAACGTCAACTGCTGCGAGATCAAACAGGTCAGGCTGGTGGCATCGGGGGAGGCGGGGCTGGTGCCGAACACGGCCCGGCCGGATGGGCTTCAGGTATGGCCGGCCGACCCCCTCGCAATAGATATGAACCTCGACTACGGGGATCGAGCGGAGCCGCTGCGTCCGGTGACAATCATAGGGACGCGAAACGGGATGTTCTCAGGCAAGGCGGTAGTGGGATCCCCAAGACCGATCCGCGGGCTAAAGGCGACGGCGACGGATCTGGCGGGCGAAGGAGGACGCATTCCGGCGGATGCAGTGCGTATCCGATACGGAATCGAATGGGGCGAGCAGCAGCCGAGGGAAAACACGAGGCTGAACTACTTGTTTCCTTACATCAAGCACAACGCGGTGCAGTTCAATGCCCTGGCGCCTGAGGCCCCGGGGGAGGCAGCAGTCAAGGCCCTGACCACGGCATGGTATCGGGAGAAGAACCTGCCGGAGGCGGTGACGCCTGTGCCGGGGGCGGTGGTGCCGGTTTGGGTGACGGTAAAGCTGCCCGCAAACGTCAAGGCAGGGAAGTACACAGGCGCCGTGAAGATAGAGGCGCAGGGGGAGACGCCGGTTGACGTGCCGGTGGAAGTGCGCGTCGCCGATTGGTCCCTGCCTGACACTCAGGACTTCCGCACCTGGGTAGATATGATCCAGTGCCCGGACACGCTGGCCCTGGAGTACGGTGTGCCGTTGTGGTCGGACAAGCACTTCGAGCTGATAGCGGACTCCTTCAAGCTCATCGGTGAGACCGGGAGCCGGACGGTCTATATCCCGCTCATTGCGCACACGAACCTCGGCAACGAAGAGTCTATGGTCCGCTGGATCAAGAAGGGCGACGGGTACGACTACGATTTCTCCACCATGGAGCGTTACCTGGACGTGGCCGAGAAGAACATGGGGAAGCCGAAGCTGCTGATATTCCTGGTGTGGGACGTGTACATGCTGCCGAAGTCTTCGCTCGAGAATCCGCACGGAATCACGTTCCGGGTGCGGGATCAGGTTCAGTACATGGAAAAGATAGGCGGTGAGTACGGACTCGGTCCCATGGTGACGGTACAGTCTGCTGGAGCGGACGGAACGGTCACCAGAGAGAACGTGGTCATGCCGCCCCACCTGGACGCTGCGGCGAGCAGGCCGCTCTGGCAGCCACTGTTCGATCAGCTTCGCCAGCGCCTCAGGAATCGCGGGATGGAAGACAAGATGATGTTGGGGCTCTTCCATGACTCGTGGGCCACGAAGCAGGAGGTGCAGTTCTTCCAGGACATCACCGGCGGGATTCCCTGGGCGATGCATTCGCATGGCGGCCCTGCCGAAGGCCAGTTGATGTACGGCATTACCCCGATCGGGTACCAGGCAGTGGTATGGGACGTGAGGTTCTCCGACGACGGGGCGGACACGCACGGCAAGGGCAAAGGATTCCTCGATAGCTTCCACGGCTGGGCCCGGAAGGTGCTGTGGTCGCAGTTTGACCGCTTCAGCCGGGAGAACCATCCGTGTACCCGGTGGCTGCAGCAGGCGGAGGTCTGCATCACAGGGGCACAGCGGGGTCCCGGGCGGCTGGGCGCAGAGTATTGGATGGTGCTGAAGGACAAGAGGGGGAAACGCGCTGGAAGGTCGTACGAGCGATACCCGGAGAGCAACTGGCGCAACCTCGTCATTCCAGAAGCGCTGATGGCCCCAGGGCCGCACGGGGCGGTTGCCACCAACCAAATGGAGGCTCTGCGGGAAGGCGTGCAGGAGTGCGAGGCGATCATCGTCATTGAGCAGGCGTTGATGGACGAAGGACTCAAGGCACAACTGGGGGCGGACCTGGCCAGGCGGTGCGAGGAATACCTGCGCGCACGGCACATGATGCTCTGGCTGAGCCTGAGCAACCTGCAATTCTACTACACGGCGCCGGGGAGCAAGAATTCGTGGGAAACGACATGCCTGGCGCGCAATTGGAGGAACGCTCCGAATGTCGCGGGGCAGAACTGGTTCCTGAGTTCAGGATACCAGGAGCGAACTGCTGAGCTTTTCACGCTTGCGGGCGAAGTCACAACGAAACTGGGGAAGCAGTAGCAGCGCAGATCCCAATATGAGCAGAGCGGCTCCGAACAAACCGCCTTGAGAGCCCGGCCGTGCCCGAGCCCTGTTGTAGAGTCCCCCTGAGACGGACCAAGGGAGCGCGGGCGAGAGGCTGTGCCACCTACGTCTAAGGACGCGGCGGTCTCGGCTGCGCCGAGCACATGCCGAGCATGGTCGCCACATCGGCAGCGGTGACCTCGTCAAGGCTTTCTACGACGCGGTCGGCGGAGCGCAAGTCTTCGGCAGGCCGCGTCGTAGTCACGGCGATGCATTTCATGCCGGCTGCATGAGCAGCCTCTATCCCCACCGGCACGTCTTCAAAAACCAGGCAGCAGTGCGGATCCACGCTGATGCCGGCAGCAGCCTTCAGGAAGACTTCGGGATCGGGCTTCCCCCGCGTGACGTCCCACCCGCTGACAACCGCCCCGAAGTATGCGGCGGCGCCCAGCGTGCGAAGGACCATCTCAATATTCTCTCGCGGCCCGGACGAGCCGACGGCCAGGCGGAAGCCACCCGCGTCGAGTTCTTTGATAAGCCTGACGACGCCCGGCAGGGGCTTCAGGCTCTCACGCGCTATTTCGCGGAAGGCGGCCTCCTTGAGGCGGTCTATCTCCTTCACTTCTTCAGGAGTCACCTGCCGGTGGAGCAGGATGCGGATGCCTTCGTGGTTGGGGCGGCCAAAGGCGAGGCGGAAGTCGTCGTAGCTGACTCGGACGCCCAAATGGGGCTCTATGGCTAGCCAGCTCTGAAAGTGCTGTGGAGCGGTGTCGGCCAGGACCCCGTCCATGTCGAAGATGACGCCGTAGGTATCGCGGTCCACGTCCGCCCCCAAAGCCCTTCGGCAGGCCGGCGGCGCGCCTCGCACCGGACGGCTTCAGCCACCATTCGCGGGGAGCCGACCTCTTAGCGCTTCTTGCCCGTGAGCATCCCGGGCAGCCTGAACGGAAGCGTCACAGGGTAGAACAGGATCTTGAAGAAGGTCTTGGTCCCTTTGACGAGCGAGTCCCAGTCGAGCACGACCGGGCTGGCAATGTAGATGCTGGAGTAGGTGCCCGTGATAACGCCGATGATGAGCGTCAAGGCGAAGCCCTGGAGGCTTGACCCGCCAGCCAGATAGATGACCACCACGGTAAACAAGACCGTCAGGGAAGTCAGTATTGTCCGGCTCAGAGTCTGGTTGACGCTGGCGTCCAATATGTCGGACGTGAGCACCTTCTTCCCCTGAAGCGCCATGTTCTCGCGGATCCTGTCAAAGACCACAATCGTGTCATTGACGCTGTAGCCAAGTATGGTCAGGAAGGCGGCGAGGCTCGGCAGGCCGATCTTCAGGTTCCCAAATACGCCCGCCCAGTCGGCGAGAGCTATGCAGCCCGCTGTTATCAGGATGTCGTGGACCAGGGCCACCACGGCGCCGACGCCGAACCGGAGGGCATGGAAGCGCAAGCCCAGGTAAGCGACAATCATGACGCAGCCCAGCAACACAGCCACCAGCGCACGCAGCTTCAGTTCCTCGGCCACCGTAGGACCGATGTGGGTGATCTTCTGCACCGGGCGCGCCTGGCTGAAGGCGTCGGCTATCTGTTTCTGGATCTCCGCGGCCCCGTCCTTCGGCAGGCTCAGTTTCAGATCGGACACGAGCATCTCCGGCGCGTAGTCGGTCTCCCCCACGATGACTTTGCCGGCCTGAGGATCTATTCTCGCTGTTTCGATGAAATGCTTGACCTCGGTGAACGACATCGGCTGCTTGAGCTTCATGTCCACCTGTACGCGGCCTGCCGCCGGTGCGGCAGGGGCGGCCGCAGCATCAGCGGCCCCGGTCGCCGGATCGACCGCTTTAGCGGGCTCCTCAAACGTCACCTGTCCGGCACGGCGGGCCAGGTCGCCGAAGATGGTGTCCATCTTCTCGCGAATCGGCTCATAGCTCAGGTTCAGCCGGAACTCCTTGCTTTCCGTTTCCGTCGGTATGACGGCAGCGCCGACCAGATCGCGCTGCTCCAGCAGCGTCTGTATGTCCTGCACAGTGGACTGTTCGGTAAGAGTGCCTGTCACTGTCAGGCCCTCGATCTTCGCCACGGGCACGCCCTGCAACTCAGAACCGGCCGGCAACTCAGTCTTGAACTGGTCGAGCACTTTGCGGTCCGCTTTGAGGGTGAAATCGGTGCCCGCCGTCCCGGATGGGGTCACCTGGATATCAGGGAACTGGCGCTTGTCAAATTCCAGGGCAAGCAGTTGCCCTTCGATCGGCTTATCGAGCGACAGTTCGAGTTCAGCCGGTGCGTTCGCGGCAGTTTCCTTCAGATCGCACTTGGTGATGGAGTAGTTTGTCTTCTGCAGACCGGCCCAGACGAGCGCGCTGACGGCTTTGCCCAATGCGGAGCGCTTTTCTGCAGCGAAAGGCACGTCGCGCAGGTGCACCAGGAAGGTCCGGGCGCGGTGCGTCTCGGGCGGGACAACGGAATCCAGCCCAGGCAGGTTGTAGACATCCCCGTCGGAAGCCAGCGCATCCCGAACCTTCATCTCCGTCACGGCGTTCTGCAGGTCCAGGTCGAGTGACCTGCCGTCCGAAGTGGCCTTGAGAATGTCGCCCTTCTGGAACAAGCCCGCCTCGGTCAGCTTCTGCTCCACGGTGGCCTTCACGCCTGCCGTGTCCACGCCCGTCCCCCTGATGCGGACCCCGAAGTCGGTCAGTCCCTCGGCGGTAGCCGTGGCGGTGCGCAGGCCTTGCACCTCCGCATCGGGGACCCCGCCCTTGGCCAGACGGTCGCGCACCTCGCTCACAGCCGTGGGCTTGGCCAGCGAAAGCTGCACCAGCGATCCGCCGGTGAAGTCAATGTCGAAAAGCGCGTGGCCGCGCGCGAAGAAAACGATGATGCCGATCAGCGCCAGCGAACCTGTGCCGATGTAGCAATATTTGCGGACGCGGGCAAACCCGATCTTCTGCCGGGTCAGCAGTCTGAGCATCTTGAACTCGCGGAGCACGTTGTTCTCGACCATCGTCTCCAGTGCGAGCCTCGTCACTACCACAGCAGTGAACAGGCTGAGGAGCAGGCCGAGAGCGAGCGTGACCGCGAAGCCGCGGACCGGGCCGGTGCCCACCAGGTACAGAATCGCGGCCGTCAGGATGGTGGTGACCTGGGCGTCGAAGATGACGGTGAAGGCCCGGTCATGGCCGGTCCGCAAGGCCAGCCGAACTCCTTTTCCGGCCTCGGACTCCTCCCGGATGCGCTCATATATCAGTATGTTGGCGTCCACGGCCATGCCGATGGTCAGGGCGATGCCTGCCATGCCGGGCAAGCTCAGGGCAGCGCCCAGGACGCACAGCGCGCCCAACAGCAGCAGCAGGTTCATGGCAAGAGCCCCGTCAGCCACCAGACCACACCACATGTAGTAAATGGCCATGAACAGGAACACCAGGCCGGCGGCAAAGGCCAGCGCCACCATGCTCCTCTGGATGGAATCCCGCCCGAGCTGCGGGCCGACGGTGTTCTCTTGCGCGAGTTCGATGGACATTGGCAGGCTGCCGGCTCGCAGCACATTGATCAGGTCGGTGACTGACTGATGCGTGAAGGTGCCCGTGATCTCGCCCCGGCCCGCAATCTTCTCCTGGATGACGGGCGCGCTCTTGAGGATGCCGTCCAGGATGATCGCCAGGCACCAGCCTCGGTTCATCTCGGTAACCCTGCCGAACTTGGCGGAGCCGATAGCGTTGAACTGAAACCCGACGGCCGGCCGGAGGTATCTGTCGGAGATTTCAGTCAGGCTGCCCGGATCCAGGTCTTCGCCGGTGACCTCAGCTTCACCCTTCCTGACCAGGTAGAAATCTTTGGAGGGGTCGGCGTCTTCGTACATCTTCACATAGCCTTCGGGGACCTTCCCGTGGGCAGCGTCGTCGTAGTACCGCCTGAACTTGGGATCGTCGCCGCCGCGGGGCACGCCCAACTTGAACTCCAGCTTGCCCATCTTCTCCAGGCGGGACTTGAGTTGCTCGACCTCCACGACCGTAGCATGAGGCACCTGGATCAAGATGCGGTCACTCTCGACCGGCTGAATCCGGTACTCCTTGACGTTGGAGGGGTCTATCCTTCTTTTCAGGACGTCAATGGAATCGGCCAATTTCCCGCCGAACTTTTCGCCCTCCTGCTGCGCCTTGAGCTTGTATACCAACTCTGTGCCGCCGGCCAGGTCCAGACCAAGCCTGATCCGCCCCTGTACGTACGTCGTCTTGTCCTCGATGATCGTGCCGTCGTCCCTGCGTTCCACAAGGCGGCTGACAACGTCCCGGCGGCCCAGCGCAAGCGGCAGGAACCTCTTCCAGGTCAGATCGGTGGAGACGACGTACTGGTCGCCGACCGACACATGGTGCCGCTGGGCCTCCTCAGGTGTGCGCGCGGTCCGCTTTTCGACCCGTTCGACGCTGATCGGAACGGCGACGGGTGGGTAAAGCGCATAGAGAGAGACGACGACGGGAATGACGACGAAAAGCATCCATTTCATAAAGCGGGCAGACATTGCTGAGGCACTTTCTCCACAGGGATGCGCGGTGGCGGCGTTGGGCAGGAACTACAGGGCCCGGCTCGAAAGACCATCATTCGCCGCCTTGAGATTCGGCAAACTGCCTTACGATAGGCTGATGATATCATTTCCCGCTCATTGACTCAAGGGAAGGTGCCGGACCTGCCCAACGCCAGCGCTCCGCAAGTGAAAGGCGAGCCCCCGGAAAGTATAATCCGTTCTTGTAGCCGGGGTGCCCAAAGAATACTTGGAGTGCCGATCCATCGCCCCGTGGGTGCACTGTCCCCTCGATATGCCGGAAGGCGCGCGCATGACCAGGCTCTGCGTTCCACTAACCGAGCCGGACGCTGACTCGGCCCTGACGGCCATGCGCTCTTTGCCGCGCGAAGTCGAACTGGTCGAGGTCCGGCTGGACTTGATGGCGCGCCCGGACGTTGAGCGCATCTGTGCCGGGAAGGATCGTCCCATCATCGTGACCAATCGCCCGGTCCGCCAGGGAGGTCGCTACGAGGGGCCGGAGCGCGCTCGCCTGGACACACTGCGCAGAGCGGCCGAACTGGGCGCCGAGTACGTGGACGTGGAACTGGACGCGGTCGGCGCGCTCGGCGAGCTGCCAGGCAGTGTGAGAAGGATAGTCTCACATCACGATTTCTCGGGGACTCCTGCCGACCTGGAAGGAATCTACCTCAGCATCCGACAGACCGACGCCGACGTCACCAAGATCGTAGTGACGGCAAAGGACGCGGCCGACCTGGCGCCGGTCATTGCCCTCCTCGAACGGCACGTCGCAGAGGGGCCGCTGATAGCCCTTAGCATGGGAGCGGAGGGCGGACCGAGCCGGGTTCTGGCCGGCAAGTTCGGCTCCTTCCTCACCTTTGCCAGCCGGGCGGCAGGCCGGGAATCGGCCCCGGGACAGGTACCGATCGAGCAGATGTTGGGAATGTACCGGTTTCCGCGGATAGGCCGCAGCACGGCGGTTTACGGGGTCGTGGCGAACCCGGTCGCGCACAGCATGAGCCCGGCCGTCCACAATGCGGCTTTTGCAGCGCTGGGGCTGGATGCCGTTTACCTGCCGTTCAAAGTCACGGACGTGGGCTCTTTCATGCGCGCTTTTGAGGTCTACGACCTGAAGGGGCTCAGCGTAACGATCCCCCACAAGGAAACCATGCTGGGCCTGGTGCACGAAGCGGACGAGACAGCGGCCAGGATCGGCGCAGTGAACACGGTCGTCATCCGGGACGGGCGGCGTTTCGGGTACAACACCGATGTGGGGGCCGCCGTGTCAGCCATCACGAATGCCGTTCGACGGGCGGGACTGGAGCCGCTTCGTTCGCGCACGGTCTTGCTGGTGGGCGCGGGCGGCGCGGCACGGGCAATCGCGTATGGCTTGCACGGAAAGACGGCCCGCCTTATCATCGCCAACCGCACGGTTGCCAAGGCGCGACGGCTCGCAGCCGAACTCGGGGCGCAGGCTTGCGGCCTTGAGGAGTTGGAGCGGTTTGCGCCGGACGTGCTCGTCAACGGCACTTCAATCGGCATGTGGCCGCAAGTGGACGAATCGCCGGTGCCGTCGCGACTGCTTCGCAAAGGCATGGTGGTCTTCGACTCGGTCTACAATCCCCTCAAGACGCGGCTGCTGGCGGAAGCCGAGCGAGCGGGCGCCGTGACGGCCTCAGGCCTTGAGTGGTTCGTCAACCAGGCGGTGGCGCAATTCGAACTCTGGACCGGGCGCAGCGCGCCGCGGCAGATCATGGAAGAGGCGCTGAAAAGCCATCTGCCGCCTCAGTGACCGGGCGCCGGGCGAGTGCGCGCTTGCATGGCGACCGCTCGTAAGGTGCGCGCCCGCAGGGCGGGCGCTCGGCGGGCGCTCTCACCTGCCGAGCACAATGCGCGCGGCGTTCGTGAGCGGCAGGCCCGCTGCGACCATCCGTTCCGAGGCGGCGTGCAGGTCGTATTCAACCCTGCGCACGGAAACCCGCCCCTGATCGGCGTCCCAGATGACGTAGCAGGCGCGAGGGTCCAGATCGCGCGGCTGACCGACGCTGCCGACGTTCACAATGACGCGCCTATCCGGGGGCAGGTCAAGCTCGGCCCGCAGGAAGTAATCCACGGGCTCCGAGTTCAGGAACATCACGGGTATGTGGGAATGGCCCACAAAGCAGATGCGGGTGCGCAGGTGGTCGAAGGCGAGCCGAACGTCGTAGAGAGTCTGCACGTAGTCGAAGTATTCGGGCGAGAACGGGCTGCTGTGAACAAGGGTGACGTCGTCCAACGTGTTGACGAGCGGCATGCGGTTTAGGTACTCGAGGTCGAGGTCGGAGAGCTGCTCGCGCGTCCACTCGATGGAGTCACGGGCGTCGGCATTGAAGTATTCGATGCCGACCTTATCCACGGCCGCCCAGTCGTGATTGCCGGCTACGACGGCGGCGTCGTGCTCGCGCAGCAGGTCTATGCACTCCTTCGGGTTGGCCCCATAGCCGATCACGTCGCCGACGCACAGGAGCCTCTCCGCGCCGGCTTCGTGCGCGTCCGCCAGAACGCCGCTCAGAGCCTCCAGATTGCCGTGCACGTCACCGAGAACGCCGTATCGCACTCCCCCTCCCGACGAACAATGCTCACCCATCTAAGGCTATTTTAGCCTACAGCGGGCGGGCGGACAAGCGCACGGTCGGCCGGCGCGGGCGCGCCTGCCCAAGCTCGCCGAGCGAGCGCATTTGACAGCCGGGGCCTCGCTATGACAATATCAGCCCCATGGTCTTGTTCGCGTTCGGTTCGGACTCCTGCGCCCGGCACAGCAAATGAACGAGCCCTTTGTTTCTGTCGTCATCCCGGTAGGCCGTGACAATGAAGGCCTGGCCGAGTGCCTTGACGCCGTGGGTCAGCAGGACTATGCAAAGAAAGAGGTCATCGTAGTATTCGGACCGGACGCGGGCGACTCTGCCTCATCACCTCGGGCCTCAGAGAGCCTTCGCGTCATCAGTGAGAAGCAGGCCCACGCGCCCGGCGCCCTGGCAAACTCAGGCCTGCGTGCAGCCCGCGGGCAGGTGAAGATATTGCTCATGCCCTACTGCGTGCCGCTGGGCACGGCCTGGATGAGCAGCATGATAGGTCCTTTCGAGGATGACTCGGTCGGCGTCGTCGTAAGCCAGTGCGTTGCGGCGCAGGGGAGCACGAGGGGCCTCATCCCTCGGCTGCTGGACTCGGTCAGCACGCCGGAGAGGCGCAGCACCGGCCCGGCCCCCCTGCGGCAAGACACGGTGAGCCACCTCTGCGATGCCTATCGAGCGGGGCTCCTGGCCGACGTCGGGCATCTCGGAGGCGACGGCCTCACGGAAGCAGCCCAGCCGCTCGACATTTCCGTCAAGGTTGCCGAGGCCGGCTATTCCATTGTGTTGAGCAACGCCGCCGCCGTCGCGTACAACGTGCCCAGGAGCCGACGGCGCCTGGGGGACGCGGTGCGCAGAGCACTGCAATACGGCCTTGCCGACGCCCAGTTGGACAAGCTGCATGGGCTGCGCTGGCTGAACGCCGGCGTGCTGGCGGCTACGTTCTTCTCGCTATTCCTGCTGCCCGTAGCGGCATACAACCTGCCGCTGGCTGTGATCCTCGGCGCGGTGATCTTCGCGTGGAGCGCGTTCCTGTCGCTGCGGCTGCCCGTGCTGGGGTGGGAATGGCCGCTCTTCATAGGGAACGCTCTGGCATTCGTGGCGATCATCCTCATCGTCCGGCGGGATTGGTGGCCTTCATTCTTCGGCAGGCAGCTTCATCCGGCGATCATTCGACAGTGGTGCTGGCTGGCGGCAATCCTGGCGTCCGACCTCCTGGTGCTGGGCAAGACTGCGCTGGCGGGTGCGGTGCGGACGGTGCGCAGACCCGTGGATTTGCTGTACGTCGCGCCGGTGTTCGCGCTCGGGTTGCCGTTGCGGCTTCTCGTTGGGGTCGGGTACTTCTTCGGACCCCTGGTGCAGCGTTCGCCAAAGAAAGAGAAGCCGCAGTCAGAGTAGCTCTTGCGCTCCCGCTCAGCAACGCGGCCTTTGAGTTCCTGGTGCTGGCCGCCGCCGAAGGCCAAGTGGGCCTTTTCCTCAAGCTCTTTGCGCCAAGCCTTGGCCTGCTGGGGCAGGACGCGGTGTTGGGTGCAGACCTCGGCCTGCCTCTGGGCCCCGCACAGCAGGGCGAGTGCCACGCGAGCCTTGAATTCCGGAGTGAACCTGCGCCGCTTGGACATGACTGCTCCCTCCTTTGCCAGGACGGTACCTCTGAATAAGGCACCTGTCCAGTTTCAGGGGTGCAGCAGGGAGCTGTATGAACTCGTCGCAGGGACGACTCTGACCGTCAGCGAGGTGGGGGCGCTGGTTCTGATGGAGACATCCGGGGTGCTGAACAAGGGATTGTTGGAGATCCTCGAAGAAGGGGGCAAACTTGAAGCCCTGGACCCGCCTGAAAGCCGAAGGCCGGGAACCTTCCCTGACAAGGACCTACATGTGCGATTCAGGCAATAGGGCCGGAGCGTCTCTGGCACGGGTCGGAGTTTGAAGCCAGAGCAAAGCCCCGGGCGGTTCTGAAGCGAACGTTCCGGGGCTTGCTGACCGATCCGAGGACGCTGTCGTTACTCGGTACCCAGTGGCTTGTCAGTGAAGTACAGCATCGGCTTCCCGTTGCTGAGGATAAACTTGTAGCAGTACCTCCCAGCCCTTGGTCCCCACTTGAGTTCGCCCTTTCCTTCCTCGATCAGCTGCTTTACCTCGTGCCATACTGCTTCTTCAATCCCGAGGTACGGGACTTCTCTAGGCAATCTCTTCACGAAGCCGTCGACCAGAATGTACTTGTACTCGAAACGTCTGGTGCCATTGGATTCCACTATTGCCACCAGTTCTCCTTTGCCCTCGTCAATCTGGTTCTGCACCTCCTGAAGGACATCAGCCTCGCTGCGGGGGTAATCCAGGGGCCATCCACAGCCTGGAGTCACCACGCTCCCATCCGAGAGGACAAACCTGTAGATGTACACTCGCCCGAGATCGCCGTCAATGACTTTAACTAACTCGTATTTCTTTTCCGCGATAAGCTTCTCGATTTCCGCGCTCCGTGCGCGTGCCTTCTCCTCGGTCAGGGTGGGGTCACCTACCACGACTGCGGACACGGTGGCGGCCTTGCGATACACAGTCCCTCTCCTGCTGTTGAGCGTTATGCTCCGAGACCTATCATGCACAAAAACGACTCCCAAGTTGAAAACTCTGTCGGCTGCCCAGGCTATGCCCGTCACAGCCAACGCAACCAGGCACGCCAACGCAACCTTCTTTTTCCATCCCGTTGATCTTGCCATCTGCACGTGTTCCTTTCTTCGCATATCTTGAAATAGCCGCTGCCTGAGCTGCGCGCAAAAGAGCGCCTGCCGTCAGTACCCTCCTTCAAGCAGGCATCAGGCCGCGGCCATGTCCTCTTCGGCGCCCGACCTCCAGAACTCGGCCTGGGCCTCCACGTCCATCGGCGCCCTATCCACGCTGATGGTGTTTTGCTGCCGGAAAGTATATCACAAAGGAACGACTGCTGGGAACAAGGGCGCTCTGCCCGCCAAGGTGTGCTGGGAGCGCTGGCGGGCGGTTGCCCTCCGGTGGTTCAGCCCTGAACCTCTGGCCGCCCAAAGCAAAGCCCCGGCCCGCTCCCTTCAGAACGTTCCGGGGCTTCTTGACCGAACCCTACGCCCATCTCCTACTCGCCACCAAGCGCCGTCTTTGTGAAGTACAGCATCGGCTTGCCGTCGCTGAGGACGAACTTGTAGCAGTACCTCCCATCCACTGGTCCCCATCTTAGCTCGCCCTGTCCCTCCTCAATAAGCTGTTCGATCTCCTGCCACACCGCCTCCTCAATCCCGAGGTACGGACCCCTTCCCAGAGTGGTGATTAGCCCGTTAGAGAGGGTATACCTGTACGTGTAATACCTTGCTCCTATGTCAGTTTCCCCTACCCCAATTAACTCCCCGAGGCCAGCATCAATCTGGTCCTGGACCTCCTGAAGATTATCCGCCGGATCCCCTCGCGGCAGAGGGGCGGAGCCAATCTCGGTCGTGGAGCCGTCAGGCAATGTAATCCTATATGTGCATACCGGACCGTAGTCTCCCTGCACCGTTCCGACAAGTTCATACTTGCCCGCCGCGATCGCATCCTGGATCGCCTTATCTCGCGCCTGCGCCTCCTCCTGGGTGCTCGCTGGGTAGTTGGCGGACCGCCTCAGGTGATACGTCATGGGTCCGTTCTTGCTCTGTACGGTTACCGCCCCCAGGTCCTCCCGGACAATATAGTCCCTCACCACAGTGGTTCCCCACGCGACTCCCAGCGCGCCAATGCCCAGCAGGCACGCCCAGACTACTTTCCTTTTCCATTCCTTTGATCGTGCCATCTGCCCGTGTTCCTTTCTTCGCATGTCTTGCATCAGACGCTGCCTTAGCAGCGCCCGATGAGAACCCACCACGACTTCCGGCCTTGGAGTACTTCTCAGATAGTCTTCCATCTGTCATTCCTCGCTTATCAGGCGGCCACCTGGTTCTATCACTATTAATGCGCCAGTCAGGGAAACGTTGCACCGTTTTTTTGCATGAGCTTCCGTAATCTCTGCAAGCCGCGATGTATGAGCGACTTTACCGTGCCCACCCGTCTGCCGGTGACTTGTGCAACTTCGTCTATTGGAAGCTCTTCGAAATACCGGAGCACAAGGACGGTCTGGTACTTGTCAGGTAGCGCACTAAGGCATTCATGAAGGCGCGCATACGTCTGCATCTTCTCCCGCAGCTCTTCGGGAGATTCAACCGGCGCGTTATTGAAGTGGAGGCGGTAGAGGTGGTCCTCCCAGTCCGGAACCTGCACCCGGCGACGCCGCCACCAACTGCGCGAGCGCATGCGGACCTCGTTCATCGCGATGCGGTAGAGCCATGCGCGGAAGGGCATGCGGGGATGGTAACTGGAGAGGCCGCGGAGGGCCTTGAAGAAGGTGTTGGACGTCAACTCTTCCGCTACGTTCACGTCGAGCGTTTGGCGGTACAGGTAGGTCAAGATCGTTGCGTAGTGCGCCTCGTAGAGGAGGGCAAAGGCCTGGGGATCACGTTTCGCGCGTTGGACCAGTTCAGCCTCGTCGCGCAAGCGTTGGAGCTTCTCGGTATGCTCCCCTGCGCGTGTGTCCTCGGCGGCCATTGCAGGTTCGCTCCATTGAGAGGCACCACATCACAGCATATTAATGCATGAGGTCGCGGAAAGTTGCAGGAAATCGGGGGAACGTTGACAAACCACGCTCAGTGCTCCGTTGCCGTCCTCCTTCGCTGAGGCTTCGGAGGACCAAGGGCTATTGAGCATTGGGCGTGGCACCGGGCTGTCGCCGAAAGGGCGACAGCTGGTCGAGGTCAGTTAAGGAGACCGCCCTCGACGGGATGGGGCCGCGTCCGGCTCGCCCGGAACCCTCGGTGAGTCATGCGGTGGGGTTTTCATGCACGGAATCCCGCAGTGGACTTTGACAGCATCTGCGGCTGGTGCTATCCTTTAGCCTCTTTTGGTGCATGCGCTGGTTCCTGTAGCCTGCACCTCGCCGGGGTCTGCAGCAGTTCCGCTTCACCGCGCGTCTGCCGGTGCCTGATTCTCCCTTTTCATTCAATTGCCAGGTGGTCCTGAAGACGGAGGTAAGCAGATGAGCCTCATTTGGGTCGTGCCGGTCTCGGGGTTGCTCGCCCTTGCGTTCGTAATCTACCTCGCGTACACGGTGCTCCGGCGCGACACGGGCACGAAGGAGATGCAGGAGGTCGCGGCAACCATCCATGAGGGCGCGGTCGCCTTCATCTTCCGCCAGTATACGACGATCGCCATCCTCGCCATCGTCACCGCCATCGTCATCGGCGTGCTGGTGGGGGCGTTCGAGAAGTTCTCCGAGACCGGCATCGTGGGCACCGCCCTGGGCGTCAAGACGGGCATCGCGTTCCTGGTCGGCGCTGCGGCCAGCGCCTTGAGCGGCATCATCGGCATGTACGTCGCCGTGAAGTCGAACGTGCGCTGCGCAAGCGCTGCGCGCGGGGGCGTCGCCCCGGCCCTGGCCGTGGCGCTGCGCGGGGGCGCAGTGAGCGGGTTCCTGGTGGTCGCGCTGTCGCTGATCGGCGTGTACCTCCTGTTCATGGCCTACGGCGGCTTCACCCCCGGCCACGAGAAGGACGCGCCCTTCCTGATCGTAGGCATGGGCTTCGGCGCCAGCTTCGTGGCCCTGTTCGCTCAGTTGGGCGGCGGCATTTACACGAAGGCTGCTGACGTGGGCTCCGACCTGGTGGGCAAAGTCGAAGCTGGGATCCCCGAGGACGACCCGCGCAACGCCGGCGTCATAGCCGACCTCGTCGGCGACAACGTGGGCGACTGCGCCGGCCGTGGCGCCGACCTGTTCGAGTCCACGGTCGCCGAGAACATCGGCGCAATGATCCTGGGCGTCGCCATCTACGCAGTAACCAAGGAGCGGGCGTTCATCTTCTTCCCCCTGGTCGTCCGCGCATTCGGTCTCATCGCCTCCATCGCCGGCATCTTCGCGACGACGAACCTGCCGGGCTTCCGGCTCCGCCCGGGAGAGTCCCCCATGGACCCGATGTTCCGGGGGTTCGCGCTGACCGTCGTAATCGCCGGCGCGATGATGTGGTTCGTGGTCAACAGCATGCTCCATAACGTGTTCTTCTTTTACGCAGGCTGCGTCGGCTTGCTGACCAGCGTCGCCGCCTTCGTGATCACGATGTACTACACGGAGTCGCGGTGGCGCCCCGTCCAGACGATCGCGCAGGCCTCCGTACGCGGCACCGGACCGAACATCATCACGGGCCTCTCCGTCGGCTTTGAGAACACCGCCGCGCCCGTCATCGCCGTCGGCGCGGCGCTGATCGCGTCGTTCCACCTCGGGGCTCACGCGGCCCCATCCCTGAACGTGGCGCCTTACGTCGGCGGCGTGTTCGGCACGGCCGTTGCGACGATGGGCATGCTGATGCCGGCCGCCTTCATCCTGGCCATGGACACCTTCGGCCCGATCGTGGACAACGCGGGCGGCATCTGCGAGATGTCCGGCGCGCCCGAGGACATCCGCAAGGGCACCGACGCCCTGGACGCCGCCGGCAACACGACTAAGGCGCTGACCAAGGGCTACGCAATCGGCTCGGCGGCGCTGGCCGCCTTCCTGCTCTTCAGCGCCTACTTGGACAAGGTGGAGGCCGTACGCCGCGCAAAAGGGCTGCCGGAGGAACTCATCAAGTCGTCGCACATCGTTGACCTCGGCAAGGTCGAGGTGTTCGTTGGCGCGATGCTGGGTGCAGGACTGATCTTCCTGTTCTCCTCCTTCGCCATCCGCGCCGTCAGCAGGGTGGCCGAGCAGATCATCGAGGAGGTGAGGCGCCAGTTCCACGAGATCCCGGGCATCATGGAGAGGACGGCGAAGCCGGATTACGCCCGGGCCGTGGACATCACGGCACGCGGCGCCCTGCGGGCCATGGTCGTTCCCGGCCTGCTGGCCGTCTGCGCGCCGATCGTGGTGGGCATCGTCCTGAGGGCGGAAGCCGAGGCGGCTCTCCTGATGGTGGGCACCATCACGGGCATCATTCTGGCGACGGTCATGAACAACGGCGGCGGCGCCTGGGACAATGCCAAGAAGTTCATCGAGTCCGGCGCCTTCCGCGACGAGAATGGCAACGTGCAGGCGAAGGGCAGCCCGGCGCATAAGGCGGCCGTCGTGGGCGACACCGTAGGCGACCCGTTCAAGGACACCGCCGGGCCGTCCGTGCACGTGCTCATCAAGCTGCTGGCCACAATTACGCTGGTGCTGGCCCCCCTGTTCATTTAGTGCGGCCGGGGGCGTGCGGCTCTTGCCGGGGCGCTGCGGATTGGCGGCGCCCCCGGCTCAGGTTTCCGTACCCCCGGACAGCCCAACCGCGGCGGCAATAGCAGTTGCCAGTTCACCGGCGGCCCTTCGAATCTTCTCCGACGGCTCTTCTCCGAACCCACGGGTCTCCGGCTGGATGCCGACGACGATGACCTCACATCCCGTGGACCGGAGGAGGTAGTCAGCCAGCATTGCGACGGGCAGCCCGTGCGTGGAGACGGACGTATTCAGGCTGAGGGCGGCCACATCCATCACTTCAATGGAGCCCGGCTCCCTGCCCATGTCCGCCGCGTCTAAGATGATCAGGTGAGTAGGCTGGAACTTCTTGATTTCGCCGGTCAGGTTCTCCGGAGCCGTGCCGCCCAGGAAGACGGCCACCTGCCGCTGCGCCCGTTGATGAGCCGAAAGCCCCGCGAGTTTCTCGCCGGCCAGCATCCCCGCCGCGTCGTCGCCCCTGAGCGCCGACCCCATGGCGAGGACGGCCACCCTCTCAGCCCTCCGCAGCTTCTCCCCCAGAATCGCTCTCAGGCTTGTCATCGCTCGTTTTTGCGCCGACGGCTTTGGGCTGCACGCTGTAAGTGAGCTTAAGCGTCTCACGTTTGAGCTGCGCAAGCTCAAACTCAGAAGTCATCTCGAGCGCTTTCTTCAGGCATGAGTCCACGCACTGGCCGCAGCAGATGCACCGGGACATGTCTATCTCGGCCTCGAACTGCTTCTCCCCCACCTTGCGGATCTGGATCGCATCTGCGGGACAGTCCCTCATGCAGAGCCGGCATCCGACGCATTTCTCCGGGTCGAAGACCAGCTTGCCCCGAAACCTATCCGGCATCTTCACCTTCACACGCGGATACAGGACGGTGGCGGGCTTGCGCAGCACCGACCGCAAGACTTCCGATATCATCTTTCCCGGCATCTTCATAGGGCAAGCATCCTCTTGGCGACAAGGTCTATCAGCACCTGCCCGAAGGCAATAGGCGCAACGACCCCTGCGCAGAAACGAAGCATCTGGTCAATGCGGAGACGGGCGAAAACGGTCCGGAACAGCGTCAGAAGGCAGATGACGGCGAGCGCCTTCACCAGATATAGGCCGAAGGCAGCCGGCGCACCAAGCTCCAGCCCGAACGGCAGGAACACAGCCGCCAGGAGCGTCGCGCCCACAACCATCTCCACGCTGATCGCCAGACGGAACAAGGCCAGAAGCCTGCCGCTGTACTCCGTGAAGCAACCGGCGACGATCTCCGTCTCGGCCTCCGGCGTATCAAACGGCACGCGTTCCAACTTGCCGAGCAGAGCTACCAGCGAGACGCCGAGACCGATGACGTTGAGCAAAGCATACAGGGGATGCAGAGAGTAGAAGCGCGCCATCCCGCTGAGCGACCACGTGTTCGCCAGAAGCGCCGGCGCCAATATGCTGAGGTACAGCGGGATTTCGTAAGCGAAGAGCTGCATTATCGAGCGCACCGCCCCCAGCATCGAGAAGACCGACCGCGAATACCACCCGCCGAGAAAGAACGTGAGCGTCGGGATGGTCAGGAGGTAAAGGACAACAATCACGTCTCCATTGAACTTGAACAACGCGTCAGGCCCCCAGATCGGGATGTAAAGGACCGACGTGATTGAAGCCGCGAGCGCAACGATGGGCGTGTACCTGAACATCGTGCGATCCACCAGCATCGGCACGACATCTTCCTTTGCTGCAAGCTTGATAAAGTCTGCGAACGGCTGGTACCAGGGCGGCCCCACGCGGTTCTGAAGCTTGGCGCAGAGCTTCCGGTCCACGTATTCCGCCGAGAGGGCGAAGACGACGAGGAACAGGAAGCCGGGAAAAACCAGCATGTAGAACAAGCTGAGCGCCATCAGCCGCCCTCTCCGCACTTGAACGTCCTGTTGAGCCGCGTGAAATCCACGCCGCGCCGACGGTACCACTCAATGCCGTGCTGCCGCACCTGCTCCCAGGTCAGGACGCCGGGCTGCAGGCTGTGCGGGTCCGCCATCGCAATAAGCCTGTCCGTGCAGGAAAAGCAGGGGTCTATCGCCGCAACCACGATGGGCATGTCGGCGAGGTAGCCGTCTTTGAGCATATGTGCCACAGCCTGCACGTTCGCCAGGGTCGGGGCCCGCACTTTCACCCGCTCCGGTTTGTCCGTTCCGTTGGCCCGCACGTAATGCACGTCCTCTCCCCGAGGCGCCTCATAGCGCATGAAGCACTCGCCTGCGGGAACCCTCCGCGGGAACTTCACTGCGATGGGGCCTTCCGGCAGGTTGTTCACGAGCCAGCGTATCATGTTGTACGACTCCATCAGCTCGCCGACGCGGACCAGCGTTCGGCCGTAGACATCGCAGTGGTCGCTCGTGATAACGCTGAAAGGCATTTCGCCGTAGGCAGCGTATGGGTCGTCCTTCCTCGTATCCCTCTTCACGTCCGAGGCGCGCGCGGTCGGCCCCACGGCTCCCACCCGCACCGCATCAGCATGGGACAGCGTGCCCACTCCGGAAAGCCTCTCGATCAAAGTGGGCTCTTCCGAGGCGACGCTTATGTAGTACTTCGTGCGCTCCTCAAGCAGGTCCATCCCCTTCAGCAGGGCCGCCTTCTGCTCCGGGCTGACGTCGCGCCGCACCCCGCCGAAGGTATTGATCCCGTAGTTGACGCGGTTGCCCGTGAGCGCCGCCAGGAGGTCCATCACGGTCTCCCGGTCTCGCCACGTGTACATGAGGAGCGTGTCAAAGCCTATCTCGTGTCCCGCAACGCCGAGCCACAGGAGATGGCTGTGCACGCGCTCAAGTTCGGCGACGAGCGTTCGTATGTATGCGGCCCGTTTCGGCAGCTCAGTCCCCGCAATCTCCTCCACGGCCATGCAGAAGCACGTCGCATGAGAGTGCGAGCAAATGCCGCAGATCCGCTCCACAAGGTAAAGGTCCTGGATGTACGTGCGCTCCTCGCACGCCTTCTCGATCCCCCGGTGGTTGTAACCGAGCCTCACCCCCGCCTGAAGGATCCGCTCGCCCTCCAGCGCCAGCGAGAAGCTGGTAGGCTCTTTCAAGGCCGGATGCTGCGGACCGATCGGAATCCTGATGTTCTCTCCATCATGCATCTTACGACTCCTTGCCCCCTTCGGGCTCCAAACGGGCACCCTTCTTCCAGTCTTTTCGCAAAGGACACTCGCCGGCCGGCCAGTCGTCAGGCAGCGGATACCGCGGCCCTGCCGGCAGGCCTTGCACCTGAAAACCCAGCAGATCAACAAGCTCTCTTTCGTAGGCGTCGGCGGCGGGGAAGTAATCGGTCACTGTGCCGAGGGCGGGCCGCTCTTTCGGCACGCTCGTGGCCAGGTTCAGCACTATCCCGCTCTCACGGGCCAGATGGTATATGACGCCCAGCGTGGCGCCTTCGTCCAGACCCGTGATGGTGCAGAGGATCGGGAAGTTCATCTCGCGCACCAGGTAACCGAACACCTCGCGCACGTCATCGCTCGGCACCTGTGCGAAGAGGCGCCTGACCCGCTGGACGCGGACCTTATCCTTCAACAACGGGAACTTCGCCGTCAACTCCTCCAAAATCGCCTGCTCTTCGGCCATCTACGCCTCTCCGTGAACGGCCGGCGCGCTCTCCTCGTGCGGCTCAAGGCTCCCGAGCAACGCCACAACGCCGTTGATGATCGCATTGGGGCTCGCGGGGCATCCCGGGATATACGCCGCCACCGGCAGCACCGCGTCAATCCCCTCCATTACATTATAGCAGCCTTTGAAAACGCCGCCCGAGCAAGCGCACGTCCCGACGGCAACAACGAACTTCGGCTCCGCCATCTGCTCGTATATGCGCACAAGCCGGTCCTTCACCTGACGCGTCACCGACCCCGAACACACGAGCACGTCGGCATGCCGCGGCGTCGCCTTCAACACGATGCCGAAGCGCTCCAGGTCGTACTGCGGAGTCAGCGAAGCAATGATCTCTATGTCGCACGCGTTACAGGCGCCCGTGTTGAAGTGCAGAATCCAGGGGGACTTGATCCGTGCCCACGTCACTATGCGCTCAAGCAGGGCCATGTTCCTATTTCCCGTATAAGACAGACAATGCGACCACCGCACCCATGATATAGACCACGGCGATGACGAATGTCGCCGTTGTGGCCGCGGGCACCGTGATCACCATGAGGGCGGCTACGTGCAGGATCGTGAAGAAGAACGCAAACGGAAAGAACTGGCTGTAATCGGGCTGCATCATGTGGCTCGGTATGTCCTCGCCGCAGGCATACGCCGCGAGGCCCTCTGTCGCCCTCTTGGTCTTCAAGGCCAGCCTGGACAAGGCGCCCGAAAAAGCCACCACCGCGAACAGGATAATCGCGAACGCCACAGGCGGCACCAAGAGTGAGGACCCACTCATAGCATCAGCCCTTCAGGTTCGTGAAAAATGTCGCATCAAGGGACTTGTTGTGCCGGTAAATGCACAGGACCACGCCTACGGCGACCACGATGACGGCCACTTCAACGACTATCAACGTTATCGCCAGCGCCTGTGCCAGCGCAATCTGGCCGCTCACGTACCCCGCCACAATGATCAGAAGCGTCGTCGCTTTTGCGAGTATCTCAACCCCAATCAGGGCGCGGAGCAGGTTCTTTGTCGTGACCAGGCTGTAAAAGCCCACGACGAAGGTCAGGGCCGCCCCAATGGCAAAGATCGTGAACAGATGGCCGAGGTCATTGCTCATGCCGGACTTCCATGATCAAAACCGCCACGCCGAAGACGCCTCCAAGCAGCACCACGATCTGTCCCAACAGATCCGTGTGCCGCAGAGCCCACAACACGCTGCGCACGTCTCCTGCAGGCGCGGGCGCCAAAGCCGCTGCCGTCTCCAGCGGGATGTGCACGCGGCTCAACGCGATCCCGGCCACGATCACGATCAGGGGCAGATACCAGACCGTCCTGAGCCGCTCCTTCCTGCGGACCGCCAGCGCCTCCGGAGTAAGCCGCTGCGTCAGCCCGATGCTCGTGATGAAGATGGCCGGAATCAGGCCCGCGCACACCGATAGCTCGAACACCGCGGCAATGTTCGCGTTGAGCCGGAACATCAGCAGCGCAACAAAGACGCTCGTCACAGCCAATGCGATGACGGCCCTCAACAGCCGCGCCGTCATGACCGTGGCCATGGCAGATAGCACCAGCGCGCCAAGAAGGACCATGTCAATCGCCGTCATTGCCCCTGCTTCCGTTACAGGATGCCGCCAATCGGCAGCAGAAACGTGTTGAACAACCAGGGGAACAGAACGCCCACGCCCACTGTCACACCCGCAAGCGCAACCGAGGCGACCACCAGGCCGAAACTCGCTTCACTCGCCTGGGCCAGCGCCTGCGGTACCTTGCCGAAGAACACCCTCCGCTGCATGAGCAGAAGGTAAGCCAGGGTTACCACGCTCAACAATATCGCTACCACCGCATATGCGCGGTAGCCGGCCTGCCAGAGTGCGACGACGATGATCAGCTTGCTCCAGAATCCCGAAAGGGGCGGAATGCCCGCGGTCGAAAGGCTCGCCAGCACCGACGTGGTGCCCGTGAAAGGCATCCGCGAACCCAGGCCGCCCATCTGGTTCATGTCTGTGGTGCCCAGGCGTTGTTCCAGGGCGGCCGAATTCACGAAGAGCAGAGACTTGAAGACGGCGTGGTTGAAAAGATGGAACACTGCGCCCACGATTCCCAAAGGCGTGCCACATCCAAGCCCCAGCACGATGTACCCGACCTGGCTGATGCTCGAATAGGCCAGCATGCGCTTCATGTCCCTCTGCCCCAGCGCCGCCAGCGCACCCACCACGATCGAGACGACGCCGACAAACAGCAGGATGTGATTCAGCGACTGGCTGCCGGCGAAGACGTGCGCCACCAGCCTTATGAGCGCGTAAATGCCCGTCGCCTTCGTGCTTATGCCGGCGAGGAGCACCGACACTGGCGCCGGCGCCGCGGCGTATGCGTCAGGCACCCATCCATGGAAAGGCACCAAACCGCCCTTAATGAGCAGGCCGCAGACGAATGCTCCCATCGCGATCTTGACGAGGACGTTGGAACTCGACGCGTGGAGCGCCTCGCGCACGACGCTGAAGGAAGTCCCGTGCGCCACAAGGAGCAGCAGCGCCACCGAAGTCACCATAAGGACAGTCGCCACCGCGGAAAGCATGATGTACTTGAACGCGCCTTCCAGCGCACTCTTCTCGCGGTTGAATGCAATCAGGACGAATGAGGAGACGGTCGTCACCTCTATGAACACGTAAAGCGAGAACACGTCGCTGAGCAGGACAGTCCCGTTCATGCCGATCATGGCGACGACCAGCACATTCGTAAAGCTGAACCGCTGCCGCTTTCCCTCGACCAACTGCCCCACCACCAGGAGCGTCACAAATACAACAATCCCGATGGAAAGCAGCATCACCAGGCTCAGGTCGTCCGCCTTCAGCCCGAAGTCGCAGAAGCGGTCCAGCCCGCCCGAGCCGCTCCAGAAACCGGCCGGATGGAGCACGACAAGGATGATCTGCAACAGAGGCAGCACGGGCGCAAGAATGGTCGCCCGATTCCTGAGCGGGGCCGCGAACGGAAGGCTCAAGAGCATCAGCCCTGCCAACGGCACCAGTACCAGCAGAGAGAGCACAGAAGCGCTCCTAAAGCAGTCCCATGAGAAAAACGATGATTGCGCCTGCGCCGGCCAGCGACCAGATGAGATAAGTCACGTAATTGCCTGTGTGGGCGGACCGCACTCCGGCCGTAAACGATTTCCCGAGCCCGACAATAAGCGTGTCGTAACACCAGTCGGTCCACCTGTCCAGCCGCCAGAGCGCCGACGACGCAACTCCGGCAACCCGCAGGCCGATGTTGTAAGGATCAAACTCGCCCTTCTCCGCCTTGTCGTAGATCGGCGAGAGCCCCTCGGCGTAGCGGATATGGTCAACAGCGTGGAGGCCACTCCCCGCGGCCTTGGCTCCGGCCAGGTGGTTCACCAGCGCTCCTCCCAGCACCACGATCGTGACGACCGTCAGCATCATGTTGGCCGGCATGCCCGCGAAGCTGTGCCCTTCCAGCCGCGCATGCCCCAACACCGGCTGGATCAGGTGGTTGATCGGAAGGCTGTTGTAAACGCCGAAGAGCACGCACAGCGCCGCGATCACTATCATGGGCACCAGCATGGACACCGGCGCTTCCTTTACCGCGTCGTGGCTCGCGTCCCGCTTGCCCAGGTACGCCGCATGCCCGAGCTTCAGGAATGATGCGGCCGTAAAGAACGAACCGACCAGAGCAGCAAGGTAGTAGACCACGTGCCGCTCCAGCGCAGCGTCGTAAACCAGTTCCTTCGAGAAGAAGCCGTTGAACGGCGGCACGCCCGAGATGGACACGGCGGCGACTATGTAGCACCCGAACGTGATGGGCATCTTGGCCGCCAGTCCTCCCAACTTCGACAGGTCCGTCGTGCCCGCCTGCTTCTCGACCGACCCGCCCGTCAGGAACAGGCAGCTCTTATACATTGCATTGTTCAGCATGTGGAACAGCCCGCCCACGATGCCCGCAGGGATGCCCGTGCCCACCCCGAGCACCATGTAGCCCACCTGGCTGATGGCGTGGTAGGACAGCAGCTTCTTGTAGTCCTTCTGGACCAGCGCCATCATCACGGCGAGCACGATCGTCACCGCCCCGACGATCATCAGCAGCGTGCTCAGCCAGCACCCCGGCGTGAAGGCAAACAGGTCCAGCGTGATCCTCGCGAGGAAGTAAATCCCGAGCAACTTCTCCAGGCTCGCAGGCAGGACCGCCATGAACGGCAGCGGAGCGTCCACTGCGGCGTCCGGTATCCAGCTATGGAACGGCATTGCCCCGGCCTTCGACACCGCCCCGATCATCAGAAACAACATGGCCAGCGACGCGAGTGAATCGAGCGGCAGGTGAATCTCAGAGATGGTCAGCGTTTTTGCCAGCGAGCCGGCAAGCACCGCGCCGAATATCATGCAAAGGTCCGTGATGCCCACGATGATGAAGGCCTTCGTGGCCGTCCTGAAAGCGCCTTCCCGGCCAATGGCGATCAGGCCGAACTGCACTATCAGCAGCCCCTCCCAGAAGAAGAGCAGCACGACCAGGTCGTTTGCCAGGACGGCGCCGTTGACCATAGCGAGCGCAATCAACAGGTACGAATAGAACTGATTGCCGGCCCCCTTCCCACGCATGAACTTCCAAGAGTAAAGCGCCACCAGGAACGCGAAGCCGGCGACGGCAAGCATGATGAAGGCGCTGAACTGGTAGAGCCGCAGGGAGAAATGCCACCCGAAGCCGCCCCATGGCGCCGTGTACGCCAGGTTCTGGTTGAACACCATGATGGCAAGCGCAAGGTTCACCAGCGTCACCAGCAGCGTAATCGCTTCCCGCGCCGGCGCCACGGTCTTCCGCAGCCCGAGCACGACCGCCCCGGCGGCCGCCGGAAGAAGGATGAAGGCCAGCAACACCGAATCGCTCATCTAACGACCCCCAGCATCTGGTGAACCGCCGACAATGCGAACTGCGCAGGCCAACTGACGAAGATGCCGCTCGCGAGCGCCAGGGCCGCAAGCACCGCCACGGAAGCTACCATAACCGGTGCTCCCTCCTTCGCCGGCGCCGCCCCTGCCTCGCCCATGAAGACCCTGTTGAACAGGCGGAACAGGTACAGGATCGTCAGGAACGCGCCTACCACGAAAGTCAGCGCGATCGCAAGCTGGCCCCCCTGCACCGCCCCGCTGATGACCATGTACTTGCCGAAGAAGCCGCCGAACGGCGGTATCCCCATCACGGAGAACGCGCAGAACAGGAACGATACCGCAGTTATCGGCATGGTCTTGATGAGCCCGCCGAGCTGGCGGATGTCCCTTGTGCCCGTGTTCTGCTCAATGATACCCGCGCAAAGGAACAGGCCGCCCTTGGCGATGCCGTGCATCAGGATGTACAGCAGCGCCCCCGCAATCCCCACTTCGCTCCCGCTGGCAAAGCCCAGGAATATGAACGCGATCTGGCTCACCGTGCTGTACGCGATGATGCGCTTCAGGTCCGTCTCTATCAGCGCCGCCCCCGCGGACACAAGAGCGCTCGCGGCCGCAATCACCAGCACAATCGTGTCCCACGACTGCGTGATCCCGAATGTGACGATGAACAGCCTGGCGAAAACGTACACCCCAATCTTGACCAGCACGGCCGCATGCAGCAGCGCCGTCACCGGGGACGGCGCCACGCCGGCGTCAGGCAGCCACGTGTGGAAGGGAAACGTGGCGGATTTCGAAAGGATGCCGACCAAGATCAGCGCCACCACGAAATCCGGCAGCGGGCCCCCCAACCGTGCCTTGATAGTCGCCATGTCGAACGATCCTATCTGCGCGTAAATGCTGATGAAGCCGATCAGCATCGCAACCGAGCCGAACACGGTCACCAGAAACGCCTTGTCCGCCTTGACGACGTGATCCTTCTCCCGGAAGAAACCGATCAGCCGCCAGCTCGCTATCGCCGTGATCTCCCAGAAAACGTAGAGGAGGATCAGGTTCGCCGAGTACACGAGCCCCATCATTGCTCCCAGAAAGAGCACCACCATCAGGTAGTACTCGTTCTGATACTTGTAGTGGCTGATGTAGCTCGTCGAATAAAGAACCACGATGGCGCTGATCAGGGAGGATACGATCGCCACGAAAACGGCCAGGGCGTCGGCAGTGAACGACAGGTGGAGCGGCACCGCAAAGGGCACCAGGACCGTCGTCGTCTTCCCCGAGACCACGGACGGCACGAGCGCCAGCGAGCACACGAGCGACACGGCGATCAAGACGAAAGCGAGCGCATTACGAAGGCGAAGCGACGACCGCCCCACCAGCGGCAGGAGAAAAGCCCCAAGTGTGGGGGCGAAGACTGCTAAGAATACCGCCGTCGCGTTGCTCACGAGGGCGCTTTCTGTGCGAAGAATCGAATCCGGAGGTCACTGGTCGGAGGACCCACCGAATCTGGGCTTGCGGCGGAATAGGTTCGAAGCGCCGTAGCCCGCCCTGGCCGAAATGCCCAGAGCAAACAGGCCCGCCGATGTGCCCGCCCTCGCTGCCTTCTGCATAGGAGCGTCAGGCGGCCCCGTGTCTCCCTCCGGGGCGTGGCACCACACGACGAATCCTTTATTATAGCCGATCCATGCCTTCCCGTAAAGCGACCGAATCAAGCCGTCTGAAGTATCACGAGGAGGACCTGGTAAGCCACAGCGGCCCCTCGGCCAGGGGCGAGTTCGGCTACTCGGTGAACCTTACGGACGTGTATCTTGGCTGGTGCCAGACCCGCGCCGTGCTGAGCCGAGGCGAAGAGGGCGTAGTTCGAACTACTGGAAGAGAGATAGCATAATCGGCGGACGCATGGCAAGCGCCGACTGTGCGGCCTCACCGTCGCGGAAGGAAGAGAGAAACACGGGGATGCGCAGCCAATTGAATGGTCGGCCCTCAGCCCAGCGGCGTGCAGCGAACGCCGGATGCCCCAGCAGGGCGCTTCACCGTGGGGCCCTGCAGGCACTCATGACGAGGATCAGGCCCCCAAGCAAAGCAACCGCGGCCGTGAGAAAAGCCGCCCCCGTGTGCCCGACCCCCGGCGATATGAGCGCGTAGACCCCCCACAGGGCGAGCCCGCAAGCAGCTAGCAGCAAGGAATACCCCAGAGCCAGCAGGACGCACGCGGCGAACAGCCGAATGATCCCTTGCCTCAGGGCCGCCATTTGGGTCTGAAGGAAACGCGCGGCTTCATCCTCCAGAAGTCGGGCTTCGGTCTGAACAACGCCGCCCAGTAGCGAGAAAAGACCTTTCAGGATGCTCACTCTCGTGACCGCCTCAGCAGCATGCCGACGACAACCCCCGCAAGCAGCGCAACGAACACTGTGGTGAGCGGGTATTCCCTCACTTTGTCCCTACCCTTATCCAGAACGTTCTGGCTGCGGTCGCGGATCCTCTCATAGGTGCGCTGGATCACCTCGCGCAACTTGGCGCTGGCGCCAGCCGCAGCTTCTGCCTCGGCGACGGCCTCAGAGCTACCTGTCGCCCTGGCCTCGAGCAACCGGCCCAGGTCGGTACGGAGCGCGGTTACGTCTTCCTTCAGCGCCCGCAGTTCACTCGCCAGATCCTCTGCCATTTCCCTTTCTCCTTCGCGAGTCCTCACGCCTGCTGGCCCAGCGGGGCCGCCGGGCTGCGCCGACGGCCCCTGCCCTTCTTCACCCACCCCCCCGACCAACCGGGCGGTCCGGCGGCGAGCCCCCCAATATGCTTTAGAGCCACCGACCCGACCCGGCTTATGACGCTCCCACGCCCTGGAAATCTCGCTCGCACATTCGCGTGAGCACATGCCTCTTCCCCCGGTGAAACAATAGGCTACCGCCGCGCGCGCAATTGCACAATCGGGGATGTCCCTACGGAGGGATGCGCAATCCCCTACAAGCATCTCCAGGCAATAGGATGACCCACGCAATGTGGGACAGGACAATGGTGGGGGAAAAGAGATCCTGGAGAGCCGGAGAGTCGCACGACAAATCCCCCCAAGAGCCGCTCGACCGCACGAGGCATGGGAACAGCCGCCAGAGGACGGCTCTGCCGGCACCAATGTAAATCAAGAACCGTAGATGTAAAGCCGATTCTGCAGGGCCGGGCCACGCCCTTTGACTTTCGTGCGATGGCGGAGCATAATGGCCGCGGTTGGTTCGAAAGCCCGCGCACTCAAAGGCAACTCAGGTGGTTCTCGTCATAGACAACTACGACTCGTTCACATACAACCTGGTGCAGCGCCTCGGGGAGATCGGCGCCGACATCAAGGTATACCGCAACGACAAGGTCACGGTGCCGGAGGTCGAAGCGCTTGCGCCGGATCACATCATCGTCTCGCCGGGTCCCTGCACACCGCGCGAAGGCGGAGTCTCCAACGAGGTGATCCGCCACTTTACGGGCAAAGTGCCGATCCTCGGCGTCTGCCTGGGTCACCAGTGCATCGGCTACACGTTCGGGGCGACGGTCGAACGTCACCGCCGTCTGATGCACGGCAAGACGAGCCAGATATACCACGACGGTAAGACAATCTACGCGGGCCTTGCGAACCCCTTCGAGGCCACGCGGTATCATTCGCTGTCCGTCAGGGAAGAGACGCTGCCGGACTGCTTCGAGGTGACCGCGCGGGCAGAGCCGGACGAGGTCATGGGCATCCGGCACAAGGAGTATCCCTTAGAAGGCGTGCAGTTCCACCCCGAGTCCTTCCTGACCACCGAAGGACCGAAGCTGCTGGCCAACTTCCTCCGCATGCGAGCCCCAGCCGGGCAGACCACAGCGCTTTAGACCACGGCCGCGCTGCGGCAAGGTTCCTGCCCTCTCTTCATTGCGAGCGTTTGGTCACTTCTACGACGCTCGTGATATCCCGCGGAAGGGCCTGGGGCCGGCGGCTCTGATTGAGGCATGCGAGGACGACGCGGCCCTCTGCGACCGCGTGCCCTGCCTTTCGACGGACACTGTAGCCGAAGTCTATGCGCGTCGGGCGCAAGCGGTCCACCCAGGTAGTGACCTCAAGCACATCGTCATAGCGGGCCGGGCCCAAGTACTTGCAGTAGGCCTCAACCACAACAAGATAGAAGCCCTTCTCTTCCAGGTCGCGGTAGGCCGTGCCGAGCTTCCGGAGGTACTCCGTGCGTGCGACTTCGAAATACGTGAAGAAGTGCGCGTTGTAAGCCACCCCCATCTGGTCGGTTTCCGCGTAGCGTACTCGTATCTCCACGGTATCTGTTTTCATCGCTGCCCACCCCTATTGCTTGTGGCACCTCCGCCGTGAAACCTGAGCCTCAACGGTCTTGCCAACGTGAGTGTAAAGCAGGCGGTTCTGCGCGGAACGACGGAGACGGCTGAACTCTCCTGCGAAACAGCAGCCGCCGCAGACGGCAGAGGCGCACCAGGCTGCGACCTCAGCCAATCCGGGAAGCCCCGGCGGGTCGTTATCCCCTCGGGTGATACTTTTGGTGTATTGCTCTCAGCCGGCTCCGATCCACATGAGTGTAAATCTCGGTGGTGGCGATATCTGCGTGGCCAAGCATCACCTGGATTGACCGAAGGTCTGCTCCGCCCGCCAGCAGGTGCGTGGCGAAACTGTGGCGCAGAGTGTGCGGATGCACGCTCGCGCGGACTCCGGCTGCGCGCGCTTGCTTTCGTACAATCTGCCACAAAGCAGTCCGCTTAAGCCGGCGGCCCGTACGGTCCAGGAACAGCGCGGTCTCATCCCCGCCCCGGACCAGCAGCGGACGACTGCGTTCGAGGTAGCCGTGGAGCGCATCCAGGGCCTTCCGCCCCACCGGGACCAGCCGCTCCTTCATCCGTTTCCCGTAGCAGCGGACGAAGCCGTATTCGGCATTCACGTCGCCGACATTCAAGGCGCATAGTTCGCCGGCCCTCGCCCCGACGCCGTACAGCAACTCAAGCAGTGCTCTATCGCGCAGGCCCAGCGAAGTATCGCGAGGAGGCGCAGCGAGGAGTCTGTCCACGTCGTCCACGCTCAGCACTTCGGGCATCCGCTTCCAGAGGCGCGGCGTCTGAAGGGCTTCGGCCGGGTCGGTTTGCACATGACCCTCAGATTGCAGGAAACGGTAGAACATGCGCACGGACACGAGCCGGCGCCACACGGTGGACGCAGAGAGTCCGCGGCGCCTGCAGTCGTCCACGTATTCAATGAGGCGCGACGCGCCGAGCTGCTCCAGAGCGGCCCCGTCCTTCGCGCCGACAGATCTCAGGAAGTCGGAGACATCGTTCTGGTAGGCCTTGAGCGTGTTGCTGCTGAGGCCGCACTCAGCGGCGCAATAGTGGAGAAAGAGTTCCAGGAACTGAGCGGAGTCTGCCATCGCGTTCCCTCGAGCGGGCGTTCCGGCGCCGTTGTGCGTCAATCGGTCGCGCCACGCTGACTATGTTATTGCCGGCGGCACTGCAAAATCAAAGGGTCGCACGAGGGTAGTTCGGACACCCCAGCGGAGAACGGCCTGAGCTCACCGGCCAGCCCGTGGAAAGCGGTTGTGTTGACGCCGCGGGTCGCATAAAATGTTGCGAACTTCGCCAGATGGTAGCATTCCTCTAAGTCGCCCGCGGGCAATCCCCTATGTCTGACGAGAAGCCAACGAAGAACCGCCTTGGGAAGTACGAAGTGCTGAAGATGCTTGAGGATACCGCGTCCGGCCAGCTTTACAGCGCGCGTGACGCCGAAACCGGGCGTCTGGTGGTGCTCAAGGTGGTGGCATACGACACCGGCGCAACGCCGGTGGGAACCGACGCAGCAACCACGACACCAACCCGCAGGCCGGAGGGTCGGGGATCAGCCGCCGCCGGGCCGGCTGCAGTTCAGCCTGTTCACGATGCTTCGAAGCCCGTGGGCTCCGGCAGCATTCTGTCAGCCGCGCGAGTGGTTGTTCTCCTGCTTGTCATAACGGCTGCTGGGGCCCTCGGCTACTACGTAGGATATGGATGGCCAACTGGCCGGACGAAAGCCGTCAAAGCCGGGGGGACATCCCGAACAGGCGCCGTGCCGGCGCAAGGGACGGGACAGGCGACTCCAAGCATCGAGACGGCAACGGGAGCCCCTGCGCAACCGCCGAAAAGCCGCGAGCAGTTAGCCAAAGAGGCTTATGACAAGGCGGCGGTCGACTGGGAGCGCTACAGTCGAAAGGAAGACTACGAGCTTGGCCTGGCCGCATTCGATAAGGTGACCAAAGACTATGCGGACACCTCGTTCGCTGCCAAGAGCCACGATGAGATGGCGAGAATTTACACAGAATGGGCTCGCGCCGAGGCTAAAGCGGGCAAGCATGCCGAAGCGGTGGCGAACTATGCGAAGGCCACCGAGATGGCGCCCAAGGGGAATGCGGCCGGCGACATAGCGCGGGCCAGCATGCCTTTGGAGATGGTTGCACTGGCAGACCTACTGGCGGCGGAAGGCGAATACGACCGCGCACTCAGTACATATGAGGACTTGGCGCGGCAGTATCGTGGGACGAAGGAGGCCGCCCTGATCGAGAAGCGCAAGCCCGAAATCCTTGTGCAAAAAGGCTTCAGCGCCTGGAAGAACGACAAGGACTGCGACAAGGCGATTGCTGCGCTGTCGCAGGTCGTCCGTGACTACGGGGGCACGGCCTCCGGCCGACGCGCCAACGAGACCCTGCCCGACGTATATGCGGACGCGATCCGCCAGAAGCTGGACAAGGGCCAGCCTGAAGAGGCTCAGCGTCAGCTCGGGGCGCTGGTTGCCGCCTACCCGGAGCGCGAAGCCGCCGCCAAGACGGCCGACCTGGACGCAGAGATCATGTTCCGACTCTTCGAGAAGGCCCAGGCAGCGGGACGAACCGATGAAGCGGCCCAGTACAGCGACCAGCTAACCAGGCGGCATCCCGCAAGCCCATGGATCATCAAGTCCGGCCGGATGAAACTGAACTTGGAGGGCAACGGCGTTGCTTCGCTCGCGGCGGGCAGCGCACAAAATGAGATGAGAAAAGCCCAAGCGCAGTATGACCGATTGGACTTCGCGCAGGCCGTGGCCACGCTGAAGGGGGTGATCCGCTCGGCGAAGGAGGATTCGCCCGAGGCCGTTGAGGCGCTGGACAAGTTGCCGGGCTGGCTCTACGAGTCCGCCCTTTTCCAATACGGAACAGGGTCAGGGCAGAAATGGGAAGCTACGTTGCGCGAGCTTTCGGCGCAGTTTCCCGGCAGCGTCTGGGACAGGAACGGCGCCGAGGCTCTGAAACGTGTCAAGACTGCGCCTGAGGGCATGATGTACGTGCCGGAGGGACGCTTCTGGATGGGTACGGACGCCGCGGACATCATAGCGCTGCTGCGCAGCGTCAAGGCCAGCGGGCTCGAGGGGGACGACGAATCTCTGAAGCTGTTTGCCGACCTGGCGGGGCTTCTGTCGGAGACGCCGCGACACGTTGCCACTACCGGTGCGTTCTACATTGACAAGACTGAAGTTACGAATGAGCAATACAAGAGGTACGTAGAGGCGGCAGGGGCTCCAGCACCGCGGCATTGGAGGAACGGCGCGTTTTCGGCAGGCGACGGCGCCCTGCCGGTGACCAACGTGACGGTTGCCGAGGCCGAGGCATATGCAAAGTGGCGCAAATGCAGGCTGCCCACGGAAGCCGAATGGGAAAAAGCTGCGCGCGGGGCGGACGGCCGGGCCTATCCGTGGGGCGAGAAGTTCAGCGAGAATTGCGCTCAGCACATGAAGCCCGAGGCGGCGGGCCCTGTGTCCGTGGGCACCTTCCCCAACGGCGCGAGCCCATATGGGTGCCTGGACGCGATCGGGAATGTGCGGGAATGGACGCGTTCGCCGATGGAACCCTATGCCAACAGCGAATGGAAGGGCAGCCCGGACATCTTGGGGCTCGCGGTAGCCAAAGGCGGCGCGTGGCATCAGGAGGAACTCGCACCCATCCCTGCCCGTTGCGCCAGCCGCTATCCGCTGGACCCGACGAAAAGCGACAAGGCCACGGGGTTCCGTTGCGTCCGCGATGTCACGGAGACGGCGGCCGCAGGGGCCCCGCTGCCCGTTCCTGCACACTGAGGCCCGGAAATCTCGCGAAGCCGGGGCAGCCTGACAGTGCGGAGAACTTGCCGACGATGCAGGGCCCCCTCACAGAGTTGCTCCCGCCAGCCGCGACGCGCCCTGACGGTCGAGTGGTCCTCTATGTGAACCCCGACTATGACGGCACCGTGCCTCGCGAGGACCTGTTCCGGCTACCGGCGATCCTCGAAGGGTTGCCGGGCAACACGTCTCGTCTGCCGGGGACGCCCACCTGGTGGGAGTGGAAACCGGCCTGGCATGTGGGGGCCGGCCTGGTAGTGCGCGAATACTGCCATGGAGGCGTCTTCGGCGCGATGGCCGGCACGATCTTCCTCGGCGATGGCCGCATGCTTGACGAGTTAAGCCTATCCATGTGTGCCCGACGCCGCGGCGTCCCGGTCGCCATTCCCGTGGCCGTGCGCGTTCAAAAAGCATGGGGGCCCTTCGTGAGAGCACACTACGTGAGCGAAAAAATCGCCGATGCTGTAAACCTGCTGGACCTGCTTGAGGATGCAGGCCTGAGCGACGCGTTGCGACCACCGGAACGCCGTCGCCTGTCCGAGGCCGTTGCCGCCGCCATTGCAGCCATGCACGACGCGGGCATCGTTCACGCCGACCTGAACCTTAAGAATGTCCTTGTCCGAGACGCATTTGGCCAGCCGGAAGCCTTTGTCATAGATTTCGACAAGGCAAAGCTGACGGGACAGCTCACGCTTGAGCAACGGATGGCGAATCTCATGCGCCTGGACCGGTCCATCGCCAAGTGGGCGGCGGCGCGCCGGGCAGTCCGCTCGGCAGACCGTCTGAGGTTCCTGCGCGCCTACCTCCGGCGCTATCCCCAGTGGTCGGGCCAATGGAGGGAAACCGCACGGAGGTACGCCAGCCGCCATCTGAGGCATTACGCCTTCCGCCAGCGCGCCTGATAGCAAAGGGGACGGCACGCCGGACGAGCTTTCGAACTGCGGAGGATGCAAAGCAATGGAGAAAGTCAACGCCAACGAACTGGAATACAGGAACAGGACGAGCGGGGCGAAGTACCTCTTCCGAGGCCCGCGCATTGACTGGGGGCTCATTAGGTTCCTGCCCAGGGAGCAACTCGGCGCCCATTTTCACGAGCAGGTCGAAGAAACGTTCTACTTCATGAGCGGCACCGGGCTCTTCTTAGTGGACGGCCTGGAGTACGACGTAGCGCCCGGCGACGCCTTCCGCCTTGAGCCTCGGGAGGTGCACAACGTGATCAACACAGGCACAGTGCCCCTGGACGCGGTCTTCATCAAGCACACATACCGGCCGGACGACAAGGTGGACGTAAAGAAGTAGGCCCGGGCCGCTTAGGCATGGCTGCGTGAGGTGAATCAACTCCTTCCAGGGACCTGCAATGCGTTACAGCGGGCGCGACATCCTGGCCCTCACGGGGACGCCCGTCGGGAGGGCGACGCTCCTCCAAAGTGCGAACCGCGCGTGCTGGCCGGTCCTCCAGCAGCTTGCGGCATTCCACAGGCGGACGTTCGTCCGAAGGTGCCGCTTCGCAGCCATTGTGGGCTCCTTCGGCAAGACGACCACGACCCGCGCCGTGGCTGCAGCCCTCGGCACCCCCATGCGCTCCCGGCGCCACGCAAACTGCTGGAGCCATCTGGCGGAAGCCGTCCTTGGGGTCCAGCCCGGCCAGCGGCACGCGGTGATCGAGGCGGGCATCAGCGATACGGGGCAAATGGCCGCGTATGCGCGGCTGATCCGACCGGACATCGCCGTGGTTACGTGCATCGGCTCGGAGCACCACCGTTCGCTCGGCACGCTTGAGACGACGAGGGCCGAGAAATCACTGATGGTGGGTGCCCTCCCCTCGCGGGGAGTCGCCGTCCTGAATGGCGACGATCCTAACGTCGTCTGGATGGCGGGGAGGACGCGGGCGCGGGTGGTGACCTTCGGTCTGGGCGAGCAGAACGACGTGCGCGCCTCTGAGATCAAGCTCGATTGGCCGCGCGGGACGCGCTTCTGCTTGCACGCAGCGGGTCGTGAGTTCGCCGCTCGGACACGACTATTCGGTCGGCACATGGCCTATCCGGTGCTCGCCGCCGTGGCGACGGCGCTTGCCGAAGGCATTTGCCTTGAGGGGGCACTGGAACGCCTGGAAAAGGTCGAGCCGACGCCCGGCCGCATGCAGCCCATCAGGCTGGCGAACGGAGCCTTCCTGCTCCGCGACGACTTCAAGTCCTCATACGAGACGATCGAGACAGCGTTCGACGCGTTCGCCGAGATCCCTGCCAGGCGCCGCATCGTCGTGCTCGGCGACGTGTCGGAGCCGCCGGGGAAGCAGGGCCCGATCTACCGGCACTTCGGCGAACGCATTGCGCGCACGGCTTCGAAAGCCGTCCTCGTCACTCGTAACTACCAGTGGTACACAGCCGGGGCAGTCAGGGCGGGCATGCCGCGGCAGGCGCTGGTAGGCGTCGGCAAGAGTGCGGTGCGCGCGGCGGAAGCGGTGCAGGGCGACCTCGGGCCGGGAGACGTGGTGCTCATAAAGGGACGGGACACCCAGCGCCTAAGCCGAGTGGCTCTGGCGCTCCAGGGACGGATCGTCCGGTGCGACATCATGCCCTGCCGCGTGGACAGGATGCCTTGCGAACGCTGCCCAATGCTCGAACAAGGTTGGAACGGCATGCGGGTCGTGACCTGAGCGCCGCCCTCGCCCTGCCTCTGGCACGCAGGCAAAGGTTGCACCTTAGTCTGTAGCGGGATATAATCCGCTGCTCGAAAGTCTCCGGCCGTGCCGAATGCGTTCCGCCGAGCCGCCCCATGAACCACATCAACGAAGCACGACAGATCATTGAAGTGGAAATCGCTGCTCTGAAAGCGATGCAAGAACGGCTCGGTCCGGACTTCAATCGCGCGGTCGAGATCATCCGGAACTGCAAGGGCCGCCTCGTCGTGACAGGCGTTGGCAAGGCGGGCATCATGGGTCAGAAGATCTCCGCCACGCTCGCCAGCACTGGCACGCCGTCTCATTGGATGCACGCTGTCGAGGCGCGTCACGGAGACCTGGGGCGCGTCCAGCCTGACGACGTCGTCCTGATATTGAGCAATAGCGGCGAGACTGAAGTCACCGAGCTTCTGCCCTCGCTCAAGAAACTCGCCGTGCCCATCATTGCCATCACCGGCAATGCCAGGTCCACGCTGGCTCGGCACAGCGATGCCGTGCTCGACATCGGCGACATTGAGGAAGCTTGCCCGCTTGGGCTTGCCCCCTCATCCAGCACTACGGCCATGGTCGTCATGGGTGACGCCCTGGCTCTATGTCTGTTCAAGGTACGGAACCTGAAGCCCGAGGACTACGCTTTCTACCATCCCGGAGGCGACCTGGGGCGGAGGCTCATAAAGGTTCACCAGGTCATGAGGAAGGGCGTGGCGAACCCCGTTGCGCCCTCAGGTGTGACGGTGCGCGAAGCGTTGCGGGTCATGGGCGGACGCGGCGGCCCGGGTGCCGTGAGCCTCGTGGACGCCGAGGGCAAGTTGACGGGCTTCTTCACAGACGGCGACCTGCGCAGGCTGCTGCGAGAAGGGGACGCCAGCCTCCTGGACTCTCCCGTCAGCGAGGTGATGACGCGCAACCCAAAGAGCATCGCGGCCGGGAGCCTCGTGGCCGAAGCCTACAGCATGTTGCGCGAGCACCGGATAGATCAGGTGCCTGTGGTGGACGAGCAAGGCAGGCCCGTGGGCATCCTTGACGTCCAGGACTGGCTTGACGTGGAACGGGGCGCGGCCGCCCCCGAGCGCCTGCCTCGCAAGCAGCGGCGTGGTCACAAGACCGAGAGGAAGCCCTGACATCCGTGGGCAAGAAGGCCGGCCAGACGTCAAGCGAAGCGCGCAGGATGCCGGGGCAGAGCGCCCGGCGAAATGCGTCCGCACGGGGGCGCACTGCGAAGTCCAGGGCCCGCAGGATCAAGATGGTGGTCATGGACGTGGACGGCGTGCTGACCGACGGAAGAGCCTTCTGCGCCGGCGGCGGCTTCGAGGGTGTGTTCTTCAACGTCCACGATGGAACGGGCATAACGTATTTGCACAGGAGCGGCATCCGGACGGCGGTCATCACGGGCCGGGAGGTTGATGCCGTGCGAGAGCGGGCGAGAACGCTCGGCATAGCCGAGGTCCTCACAGGCGCAAAGGTCAAGCTGCAAGCCTACGAAGGCATCCGCGAACGCGCCCAGTTGCCGGACGACGAGATCGCTTACGTGGGCGACGACCTGCCCGATATCCCAGTGATGCGGCGCGTGGGCCTGGCAGTGGCCGTCCCAAACGCAGCACCTGAAGTCTTGGCAATTGCGGACCTCGTGACCCTGAGACCCGGCGGCAACGGCGCCGTGCGGGAACTGGCTGAGTTCATACTCAAGGCCCAGGGCAAGTGGGATCAAATCCTGGACCGCTACGGTCTGTAGGCGGTTCGTGAAACGGAGTGCACCGATGCCTGGAAAAGAACTGGAAATTGATCTTACCGGAGAAGTGATTGCGGTGACCGGCGGCGGAGGCGTTCTGTGCAGTGGGATGGCCAAAGCATTGGCCGCAAACGGCGCCGCAGTGGCCGTCATTGATGTGTTCGAGGCAGCCGCCACGCGTGTCGCCAACGAGATCAAGGCCGGAGGCGCAAGAGCGGAGGCCTTCGCCTGCAACGTGCTCCAGAAGGACGAGCTTCAGCGGGTGGCTGAGGCGATTTCGTCCCATCTGGGCGCGCCCACGGCTCTCATCAACGGTGCCGGCGGCAACAAGGCGGAGGCGACCACGGGCCCCGACCGGCCGTTCTTCGACCTGCCAAAGGAAGCCGTGCAGTGGGTCTTCGATCTGAATTTCATAGGCACCTTCCTCCCGTGCCAGGTCTTCGGGCAACTCATGGCCGCCAGGGGCAAAGGCAATATCATCAACATCTCTAGCATGAACGCCCTCCGGCCGCTTACGCGCATACCCGCTTACTCCGCGGCCAAGGGGGCCGTAAGCAATTTCACGCAGTGGCTGGCCGTGCACATGAACCAGGCCTACGGCCCGGGCATACGGGTGAACGCAATTGCGCCCGGGTTTTTCCTTACGGAGCAGAACAGGTTCCTTCTCACGGACAGCCGCACGGGCGAACTGACGGAGCGCGGAAAGGCAATCATCCAGCATACGCCGATGGGGCGGTTCGGCGAGCCACAGGACTTGCTCGGCACCGTCCTGTGGCTGCTGAGCGATTCCTCACGATTCGTCAACGGCGTGATAGTGCCCATTGACGGCGGTTTCAGCGCTTTTGGCGGCGTTTAGAGAAACGCCGTGTGAAGTGTCCGACACGCTGACGGCAAAGGGAAAGCAACATGAGTCTCGAGAAGGTCAGCGAATGGATAAGGGGCCGCCGAGAAGAGATGGTCGAACTTCAGAGGGAGTTGACGTCGCGTCCCGCCATCGGACCGGAAAACGGCGGCACCGGCGAGTGGGAGCGCGCCCGCTTCCTTGAGGACTATGCCCGCCGCCATGGACTCGAGCAGTCAGAGCATTGCGACTGTCCGGATGAACGCGTTGCCGAAGGGACAAGGCCGAACTTCGTGGTGACGGTTCCAGGCCGCGTGGAGGAACCCCGCATCTGGGTGCTCTCCCATATGGACGTTGTGCCTCCGGGGGAAAAGCTGTCTGACGGCACCTGGAAGGGCTGGGACTCCGACCCGTTCACGCTTCACCGAGCGGACGACCTCATTGTGGGGCGCGGCGTCTCAGACGACCAGCAAGCCATTGTCAGCTCGGTCTTCGCCGCGCGAGCGCTGCTGGAGAATGGCATCGAGCCCGCAAATACCGTAAAGCTGCTTTTCGTTTCCGATGAGGAGACGGGCAGCCACCACGGGCTCTTCCACGTGCTCCAGGAGCGCGGGGACATGTTCTCGCGTGCAGACGCAATCCTCGTGCCCGACTCGGGGAAGGAAGACGGCAGCGCCATAGAGATCGCCGAGAAATCGCTGCTCTGGCTTCAGTTCCGCGTCGAAGGCAAGCAAGCCCACGCGTCGCGGCCCGACCTGGGCATCAACGCGTTCCGGGCTGCCTCGTGGCTGGTGAACATGCTCGATGAGGGGCTCAAAGCCAGGTTCGACAACGTGGACCACCTTTACGAAGTGCCGCACTCGACCTTCGAACCGACTGTGCACGAGGCCAACGTGCCGAACATCAACACCATCCCGGGGGAGGACGTCTTCTGCCTCGACTGCCGCATCCTGCCAAGGTACGGCCTCGAGTCGGTGCTTGCTTTCGTGAACGCAGGATGCCGGCGCGCGGACGGCATGTACGGCACCAGGACTGAGGTGACGGTCAGGAACCGGCAGGACGCCCCATCGCCCACGCGGCCTGATGCGCCGGTCGTGAAGCTGCTGAGGCGCGCGCTTCAGGAACTGAGGGGCATTGAGGCGACAACCATAGGCATCGGCGGCCTGACGCTCGCCTCGCCCTTCAGAGAGAAGGGATTCGATGCGGCCGTCTGGATGACGACTACGCCCGTGGGCCATCAAGCCAACGAGGTCTGCCACATCGAGCACATGGTCGCAGACGCGCAGGTTTTCGGGCACATCTACATGAACGGGCTCTGAGGCGGGCCTCAACCCGGCACATTGCAGCCCAGGGCGCTGTAGGCCTCAGCCCCTCCGGGAGACCAGGTTCCGGGAAGTTGGCCCGCATCGTGCACCCCGTCGCCCGTTGGTCGGCCCAGGTGGCCGAGTGGTTCTTCGGCAGGTGCAGGGCACAGACTTTCCGCCGTCCGGGTGAGCGCAGCTCGCGGCAAGCGCGCCACGGGACAGGCGAGTCCAGAGGTAGAGGGCGCACGTGCAGAGCCCCCGCGTGCGAAAACATCGGCAACAGGAGATGACGGGCTTGAACGTCAGGATGGGCGTGCTACTGAGCGGCAGCGGAAGGACCCTGCAGAACTTCATTGACTTAGGGAAAGAGGGGCTGCTGAAGGCCCGTGTGGTGAAGGTCGTCAGCAGCCGCCGCGATGCCTTCGGACTGGAGCGCGCCCGGCAGAACGGCATTCCTGCCGCCATTGTGCGGCGCCGGGACTTCGCAACCACCGAAGAGTTCAGCAACGCTGTAACGGCAGAACTCCACGCCGAAGATGTCGCACTGGTCGCTATGGCCGGCTTCTTAAGCCTTTACCGCGTCCCCGAATGCTACGCCGGCCGGGTGATGAACGTCCACCCTGCCCTTCTCCCGTCCTTTGGGGGCGAGGGCTTCTACGGGGACAAGGTTCACCAGGCAGTGCTCGACTATGGGTGCAAGGTGAGCGGGTGCACGGTGCACTTCGCCGACAACTCGTATGACCATGGTCCGATCATTGTCCAGAAGGCGGTGCCCGTCGAGGAAACCGACGACGTTCACGCGCTTGCGGCGCGCGTCTTCGAGAAGGAGAAGGAGGCTTACCCCGAAGCGATCAATCTCTTCGCCGAGGGGCGTCTGGTCATTCGGGGGCGGCGGGTGGAGATAAGGCCGGCGCAGGAAGGATAGATGCAGGTGCAGCACTAAACGTGATCCGGAGCCGGCTGGCGCCGTGGGCACGGCGCGCTTGCAGAGAGGGGCACGGCCGCTCAAGAAGCCGACGCGTGGTTCGTGCGGCCGAAACAGACAAGGGTCAGGTCGTCGCTCTGAGGGGCGCTGCCGGTATGCTTCCGCAGGGCCTCCTGGATGCTCTTGACCACTTCGACAGGGGACGCTGCCGACTCTGCGATTGTCCGAGACAGTTGCTTATAGCCAAACAGTTGCCCCTGCTCGTCCATCGCTTCGACGATGCCGTCACTGAAGGCGCAGACAATCTCCCCCGGACCGATGGTCATGCTCGCCTCGGGGAACTCGGCTTCGCGAGCGATGCCGACGGGGAAGCCGTTGCCCCCCTCGATGCGCTCCACCCGGCCGTCAGCCTTCCGCAATAGCGGATAGCAGTGGCCGGCGTTTGAGAAGGTGACTGTGTGGCTCCCGTGGTCAAGGTACATGACCAGGAGCGTGACGAACATGTCCGTCTCAGAGCGAAGGGCCATTTGATTGAGCCGGTGCAGCATCTCCGCAGGCTGCGGTCGGCCGCCGGCGAGGAACCGCACGTTGCTTGCCATTGTGGCCATCATGAGGGCGGCCGTGATGCCTTTTCCGCTCACGTCCCCCACGACGACCAGGACCTGGCTGTCCGAAAGCTGTATGAAATCGTAGAAGTCCCCCCCAACTTCGAGCGCCGTGCCATACCAGTCAACGAACTGATAACCGTCCACTTGCGGCGGCTCTTGGGGGAGGAAGCTGTTCTGGATGCGGCGCGCGTTCCTGAGGTCTTGCTCCAGCCTCTCGCGCCTCAAAAGCTGCGCGTGCAGGCGTGCGTTGGCAATCGTGAGTGCCGCCTGGTTGGCGATCCCCGCCAGAAGCGTAAGCCCTTCCTGGTCGTAGTTGCTCGCTATGCGTTGCGTGTCCAGCAGGATGAAGCCGAGCACCTGGTTCCTGTACATCAGCGGCGCGCACATGACCGACCGCATCTCGAAGTCAAGTATGCTCTGGCTCGTGGGGAACCGTTCGTCGCTCATGGCATCTGCGCTCAAGACGGCCTGCTTCTGTTCAAGGACGTATTCAAGGATGGTTCCGCTTATCTGAAGCTTGTCGTCCTGGGGACCCCCCGCCTTTGCCATTTTGGCGGCACGAGGAGTGAGCTGACCTGTATCGGGGTCCCGCAGGATGATAAAGCCTCTGGCCGTCTCAGGAAAAACCTCGAACAGCTTCTCCAGGATCTTGTTGAGAAGCTCGTCCTCGTCCAGCACCGTCCCGATTGATTGGAAAATCTCAAGGAGCGTCCGGAGCCGGTAGTTATCGCTGGAAAGGCCCTCGATGGTGGTCTCGCCGCCCGCACGCACGCCCGTGGTCTCAAGGCCCACGTTGACGGCGCTCAGGACGGAAGTGCTCGTCCTCTCATCCCCTATGTCGAGCATCGTGCGGTCGGCAGCAATGACCGGCGTTTCCTTGCCGCCCGTGAAGAACTTGAAGGCGTTGTTGCCGATGCGGATTACGTCGCCTTCCTTGAGCTTCTTCGTGGTCACCTGCTTGTCGTTGAGGTAGGTGCCGTTGCTGCTGGCCAAGTCCTCAATGATGAACTCCCCCCGGTCGTTGCTTATGATACGGGCATGCCGTTTGGAAACGGTCAGGTCGTCGACCCTCACGTCCATGTCGAGACCCCGGCCGATGCAGGTCACCTTCATCAACGGCACCGTTGTGCCTGCACTATCGCCGGCTGTGATGACCAGGTACGCCATAGGGCTGAGCCGATGACCGTTGTAGTGCCAGCAGCGAGGTCGTACGAAGGAGCCGCAAAACAGGGCCGATGCTCACAGCCCTGACCAACCGCGACCCGTTGGCGATTCTACCAGCGGCACGGAATCATGCAAGGGGAAAAGGGTACACCGTCACTTCCCACGCCGCATTGACTCACTCGCAGGGCTCGCTGCCTTCTCCTTCGCGCGCTGGTCCGCCGAGCCGAAAAACGTATCGTAAACGATCAGGACGAAACCCACGCAGATCGCCGCATCGGCCACGTTGAAGGTGTGCCAGTGCAGCGACTCACCCCAATGAAGGTCAACGAAGTCCCTCACGACGCCCAGCACTATCCTATCCAGAAGATTCCCGAGCGCCCCTCCCGCCAGCATGCCGAGGGCTATATGTGCGAGCGTCTTGCGCGAATCCGTGGATAGAAAGAAAATCGCGACTGCGGCCAGGCCTGCAATTGCTGCGATGATGTAGAAGAGCGGCCCCGACGGGCCGAGGCCCAGCGCCCCTCTCACGTTGCCGCCGTGGCTGATGATCCGGAGGACGTGCGGCACGAGCACGATGTCGGGGCGGGCGCCGCCGGGTTGCTGCCACAGCAGGAGCTTGGTCACCTGGTCAGCGACGAAGATGCCGCCGGCCAGCGTCCAGAAGAGCTTCCGCCTGCCCTCAAACATTGTGCGGAAGACACCCAAGATGCCCCCATGTAAAACGGGCCTTTGGCGACCTGGAAGAACGGAGGACGGCCCGGTTACCGGCACGGCACGAGCCGCCCCGCGACGAGGACGTTGCGCACGTCACGTGGAGGCGCGCTGACGCTCCTCTTCCTGCTTGCAGTCCATACAGAGCCGGGCAAAGGGAAGCGCCTTCAATCGCTTTGTGGATATCTTGCCGGAGCAGTTCTCACACAAGCCAAATCTGCCGGCGTCTATCTTCTCAAGCGCCAGGTTGATGTCGCACAGCTCGGCGTCACTGTCTTGCAGGATACGTATCATCAGGTCCCTTACGAAGGTGTCCGAGCCTCGTTCGGCCATGTGCTCGGCTGGCACGTCGGAGAGTTCGTCAACCGTTTCGCCAGCCGACTTCAGAGCATCGTTCTGCAGGTGATCAATATTGCCTGCGAGCTTGTCCTTGAGCTGGATCAGCATCCGTCGAAACTGGGCCAATTCCTTCGCGTTCACCAAATGGACCTTTGCCCTGAAGAATGGAAGCACCCAATACTGAAACGGCTCCGCAAATCAGCAAGTTCGGAGCGCTCGGCCCACTGCCTTTCTCTCACAGGGGTCAATAACCTGCTCTCCCTGTTCAGATTTGTGCATACGGCAACGCCCGACCGGGCCAGCTTCCGCAAAGCTTGTGCCGCAAGCCTGTATCACTGCCGCGCAGGCCACAGCCGATGTGTCCAAAGTCTTCCACACACCAGGCCGCTACAGGCGTCGCGAGCACAGCAGCGACAGTCCCGCATTGTAAACAAACGCGCGCCGCGGTTCAAGCCGTCGAAGCGCTGCACCCCTCCATGAAAACCCCGTCGCATGGCTTGACGTGCCTGCACCAGCCGGCCATACCTCCCCCGAGGGAGGCGCGTGGTGCTCTGCGAAGCAGCGCTTCGTGGCGGAGCCAAGCTTCGCTCCGAAGCACGAGCCGTCGCGTCCGCGTCGTTGCCTTGCCGGCCCTTGGAGGGACCCGCTCTGTCGGGTCCGGGAAGTCATTCGCGGCCACGACGAAACGTGGCCCTCCATGACCACCGGCCCGCAGAGTGCGAAGCAAATCTCATGCACCACGGGCGGAAAAAGTATTGACAAACACTTGGGGGGGTATACTGTTACCGGTATTAGGAAGGCGCACGGGAGATGGCCGAGAATCCGCAAGCCAGTCCTGCCGCCGGGAGGCCGTTCTGGGGGAGGTTCGTGCCCCTCGCATCTCTTGGCCTCGGCATCTTCCTCATCGGCACCTACTTCGGCGTGTATATTGCCCGCGTCCGCGGGCAGGCCCCCGATTGGGATCCCTCCCGTAGCCTCGTGCCCGGTGTGCGCTGCCTCGACGCCAATCAGGACCTCGGCGCCGTCTATCAGACCGATGACTTCCAGATCAAGTTCCACCTCGTCAACGACAGCAAGGCCGAGACGTTTGACATCAACCCATTGCACGGCGGCTGCGCCTGCACGAAGGTGGAACCCCAGAGCCTGAAGCTCGGCCCAGGCGAGAAGGCGACTGTCACCGCGTTCATTGACCTCGAGGCCGGCCTCGCCCGGGAATCCCTGCCGAAAGAGTTCTCCGAATCCGTCATCGGCATCGCGAAGACAGCGCAGGGCGACAACCTGCCGCTGAAGATGAGCGCAAAATGCATCGTGCAGGGCTCGTATCGTGTGGCGCCGGAAGCGTTGGCCTTCGGCGAAGTCGTTAAGGGGGACCCGGCCGAAAAGGGCCTCGAGGTCGAGTGCCTCTCCCTTCAGCCGGTGCAACGGATGGATGTTGTCTCGGCGCCGGCAGGCGCGGCAGCGAGTATACAGATGGCCGGCGAGGATGGCAAACGGTTCCGGCTGACGGCCCGGATCAAACCCGAGGCGCCGTACGGCCTCCTGCAAGGCCGCATCCGGTTTCGCGCTGTCCTCGCCACAGGACCGTTTGTGACCCGTTCTGCCGCAATCATGGCCATCGTCGTTGATGATCTCTACGCCTTGCCTTCCGCGGTCCTCCTCGGGCCCGTCACCGTGGGTGACGTGAAGACCGTCCTCGTTACGCTTCAATCACATCATGGTGAAGCATTCGTCATCGAAGGGGTCGAGGGAACCACGAAATCCCTCACCGTCCAAGAAAAAGACTCGCCCTCGGCCTCAATCCACAGGTACGACCTTTCTCTGAATCCGACCACTCCCGGACCCGTTCAGGAAGTCATAAAGTTCCAATTGAAGAGCGCTTCGGGGCGTCAGTACGTGCTGACGCTGCCTGTGGCGGGGTACGCAGCGGGGCCGCAGGCCCCTTAGGAAGCAGGCTTTCTCGTGCAGCGATTTGGGAATATGGTCTTTGGGCCCGGTTTGATTTGACTCAAGAGTTTAGGAGGCAAGGTCTATGAGAGCTTTCACGGCATTGGCCGTTGGTGCGTTATTGCTGGCTATAGGCTCTTGGCCGGCGCAATCGGCGGCGATCTCAGCGGGAACCGCGGCGGCTCTTCGAGGCGGCGACTGCCAGTACCTCCGCCAATGCACGGTGTTGCACTACCGTTTGCAAAACGATCTGGGGACAACCGGCTGCAAATTGTACGTCCCTGATCAGGCCGCGGAGGTGTACTCGACGAGCTTTGTGCCTGGTCATCCTGACCCAGGAGGCCCCGACTGCTACATCCGTTACAACTGTTACGATTGTCACTCCGAATGTGCGGGGCAACCAGGGCCCTGGGCCGTGGACAGCGCGGCCACAGGACCCGGATACCCACCACCCGGACAACCGAACTGCGACGCCGTCCCCGAGGACTGTCGTGGCCATTACGTCTGCCATTGGGGCGAAGGAAGCCAGGTTTCCCGTTAGCAGGAAACACAATGCTTTTCGCTCCCAAGCCCGTCAAGGTAGAAAACGGATCCGAGGTACTTGCGTGATAAACGCGAGACTGGCTCAATGGCTGGCCCTTTGCATTTGCTCCGCCGGTCTATGGAATGTTGTCGCGGCAGGGGCGGAGCCCGCCCCTCCCGCGGAGCTGGATGAGGCCCTAAAAGAGATGCTATCGTACCAGGCGAGCGTGAGGTCCCTCAGGTGCAAGTGGACTTCCAGGGGGGTTTACCCCAAGGGCTCAATGAAATTCGAGGCCTCGGCGACGGCGAGGGGGGAAGCAGGGGAAGCGTATGAAGCTCCATCGGAGGATACGACTGTCGAAAGCGTGACCACGTTCGCCATGGAGGGCCAGAAAGTCTTCTCCGAGGTTCGCGAAAGCGTGTGGAGTCATTCCGCTCGAGCCTTCCTTCCATTCGAATCAACCCATTCCATTGTCAGTGGGGTTTCTCGCGACAAGAACCCTAGGGACAGCTATGGCATCATCGACCATGGCGGGGATCTGCGGAGCAGTTCAGGCTATTCGCCCATCTGGATTGCATACCGATTGTTCGATCCTGTGTTGGGGAAGGCAAAGCCGGAGAACCTCGTCCCTGTTGGGTCCGCCGTGCACGACGGACATCGCTGCATCGTAGTTGACGCTTTCGAGCCAGATGGGACCGGGTACCGTACCCGCTACTGGATCGCAGAGGACATTGGTTGTTGCGTCGTGAAGTGGCAGCAGATCTGGCCGGACAGCTCGGTCCGCCGCGATTGCGACATGCGGTACGCCAGAGATGAAAAGGTTGGATGGCACCTGCAATCCTGGGAGTTGAGGAGCATAAGGGTCCAGGGCTCTTCCACGGACACTGTCACAGAGGTCCAGATCAACGAGCCCATTGATCCGGCCGTCTTCGAGATCACCTTCCCGGTTGGGATGAAGGTCTACGACAGGATAAAAGGAACGGAGTACATCTCCGACGGGGAGGGGCCTACCCCTAGTGCAGCGACACACGTGAAATGAGGCACATTCTTGCGTTTGCCTTTCGGCGCCATGTAGGCTCCTTTCGGCTCTTTTCGAAAGGAGGGGGGCTTTGCCGAAGAAGCTCTACGTCGTCGAGTTA
>Ga0315282_10000131_pt1 | contig 148234 bp, 112 predicted proteins | sample YL17G07_20_MG_FD_203693 | JGI IMG/M metagenome (GOLD analysis project Ga0315282, IMG submission 203693) | Sediment microbial communities from Yellowstone Lake, YNP, Wyoming, USA - YL17G07_20 | ecosystem: Environmental > Aquatic > Freshwater > Lake > Sediment | place: USA: Wyoming | collected... | reverse complement strand
CGTTCTGAGGAGGCTTCTTGAGGGCGCAGAGGCGAGGGAAGTCGTCTTTCTCAACAGGCGGCTCCGCATCAGGGTCGTACAGCGGCTTGATTATGTGGATATCAATCACGACTTCTTCCTGCATGCCCTCGCCGGGAGGCATGGGAAGGCCAACGTCCGTGTCGGGCGGGATGAGGTAAACGTCTCCGGCGTCCGGAATGGCCGCATATGGAGACAGGGAATAGCTTGCCCCAGGCCCCGCATATGCCACAAGCCGAAGTGCGTTCGCCACGGCGAACGCGGACGAACCGTGTTCGTCAGGCGGCTGTGCCACATACAGCTCTGGCGCCTGCCCGGAGACAATTCGAACGTGGCTAAGCGCCACGGCCGCAAGCACGGCGGCGGCGCAGAGAGAAAGGGAGAACGAAACGACGCCCCATGCACGCAAAGCTTGACTACCCCTTCGAGTACCCATGGAGGGACCCCTTTTGTCTATAGACCACGACCAGCCTTTAACAGGCCCTCTGCAGACAATCCGGGCTGACAATGGGTGCGGCTGTTCTTCTGACCTCCTCTCTCGGCCTTCCCCGGCAGCCAGGGGCAAATGACGGTGGGCGATGACGCCCGGCGTTGGCCAACCCTGCGGAACCGCCGTTCCGCCCACCGCTACCCGCGGCCTTTGCTGCTCCGCGTTCCGACCGCCCGGAAGCAATCTGGCCGTGGCTCGCCGTTGGCGCTTGCTGTGGGAAAGCCGCCCCCTCCAGCGGCATTTCCCTATTTGCGACACCAAGTGTACCTCACAACACGCGTCTTGTCTATGCGAATTTTTCGCATTCTCTCGTCCATTTTTCGCATATGGCGTGGCACAAGACTTGCGATGGCGCCGGCCACGACACGAGGGTGCCTCTCCAGGCGCCGGCCACGACGGACCGTGGCCCTCCAGGCGGCGACACGAGCGCCCTACCGCTGCTGAGCAAGGGCGCACCCAGCAAGGTCGCTCGTGGCGTGGCAGAGACATCCGCTGCGAGCAACTTGCGAGCCCTGCAAAGACCCCATATCATCTGTCCACCGGGGCCGGCGCCCGGTCTGGCAGGACGAATTGCTGATCTCTGGCGAATAGAAGGAATGATCCGCGCATGCCGAATGTGCTGATTGACGGGCGTTTTCGGTGTTGGACGATTGCAGCAACTTCGCCAACTCTGTGAGAATGAGTTCGCGCCCAGCAGTGCTGCGCAAAGATGCGGGCAATTGCCTTGCCTTTCAGGCGTCCCCACCACAGGCGGGCAAGCCTACGGGACGCTCCCGAAAAGCGTCTTCGTCTTCCCAGCGATGAATCGCTGGGCTATTTGCAGCGGCCCCTGACGGGGCCGACGTTGTGAGGCGCGCGTCAGGGCGATGCACACCGCCTTTGTCAAATGGTCCCCTGATAGGGACAAAGGTCAATAGGACATATAGCCACGTGGAGGCAAGGCAACTAATGGGGACAGTAAAGGAGAGGCTCTGGATTTGGGGGCACGAGGCGGGCAGCCACAACGGCTCGTTCGGCGTGCAGGGCCCGTCCCGCATGACGCCCGCTGAGGCGGCATACTATCTGGGTGTGCCGAACGTCGTCATGGTGACCTTCGCCGGTAAGCCTGAACCGCCGCTGGACCTTTACGCGCGGGCTCTGATGCCGCTCAAGCGGGTGGTCTGGTCCATTATCGGCGACAGCTCCTCGACGCGGAATGACCGGGCGACAGACCTGGAGGAGGTCATCGCCCTGTCGGCCCAGTACCACAATATCGAGGGGGCGATCATGGACGATTTCTTCCATCCCCCCAACGCGCGGGGAGCGGTGAGCCGCGTGGGAGTGGATGACCTTGCATACTTCCATTCACGCCTGCGCTCGGCTCCCAGACCGCTCGACCTCTGGGTGGTCGTTTACACGCACAACCTCGGGCTGCCCATCGCGCAACACCTGGAGCACTGCGACGTTATCACGTTCTGGACGTGGCGGGCCGAGGACCTGCGGGATCTGGCCGGCAATTTCGCCGCGCTGGAGGCGCTCGCTCCGAAGAACCGCAAAATCCTGGGCTGCTATATGTGGGATTATGGCGCCCATAAGCTCATGCCGGTTGAGACTATGGAGCACCAGTGCCGGCAGGGCCTGCGGTGGCTCCAGGAGGGAAGGATCGAGGGCATCATCTTCCTTGCGAGCTGCATCTGCGACCTCGGATTCGACGCAGTTGAATGGACCCGCGCATGGATAGGCGAAGTCGGAGATCGGCCTTTGCCGGAGGTGCCGTTCTGGGTCCCGAGATCCCTCGGGCAAGCCAAGTGAGGGGTGGGTTTGCACGGGCTGATGGCCGCCACTGCTCAAATCTGATTCGCGCGGTTTACGGAGGGCAGGCTCAGTGGGCGGCGGCAATGAGGCCGGGCGCTCCGTTTGCCAGTCCGGGGCAGCTATGATAGGCTACATGGGGGCCAGATGAGGGCGCGTGGGCTGACCTGCTGCCCCGAGAAGGCCCGTCGGGGCGGCTGCAACGGCTACCAAAATCCAGAGACGATGCCAGAAGAGATTACGATAGTTGACTACCATGCCGGTAATCTGACGAGCGTCCGCCTCGCGGTCGAACGGTTAGGTTACGGCGTCAGGGTGACGAGCACCCCGGAGCAGGTGCGGGCGGCGACGCGGCTCATCTTCCCCGGCGTGGGCGCGGCGGGGGCCGCCATGGCAACGCTGAAGACGCTGGGGATAGATGCTGCCCTTGCGGAGTACACGCGCTCAGGCGGCCCACTGCTTGGCATCTGCCTGGGGGCCCAGATCATATTGGATTACAGCGCGGAAGACCACACTGACTGCCTCGGCCTGGTTCGCGGCCGCGTGCAACTGCTGCAGGCGCCCGAGGGCGTCAAGATCCCCCACATGGGCTGGAACGAGGTGGTGCAGGTCCGCAAACATCCTATCTGGGAAGGCGTGGAAGACCGGTCTCAGTTCTACTTCGTCCACAGCTACGCGCCGGTGCCGAACGACCCCGCTGCGCCTTTGGGACTCACCGATTACTACGGCCGGTTCGTCAGCGTGCTGGGGCAGGAGAACATCGTCGCATGCCAGTTCCATCCCGAACGCAGCGGGCGCGTCGGCCTCAGGGTTCTTGAGAACTTCCTTCGCTGGAAGCCGTGAGATGCTGAGCAAGCGAGTCATAATCTGCCTGGATGTGCGCGACGGCAAGACAACCAAAGGCGTCAAGTTCCAGGACAACATAGATGTCGGCGACCCGGTCGAGATGGCTGCGGGGTACTACGAAGGGGGCGTGGACGAGCTGGTCTTCTATGACATCGGCGCGTCGCCCCGGCACAAGGAGATCATGATTGACGTTGTAAGCGCGGTGGCCAGGCGCATCGCCATACCGTTCGCCGTGGGCGGCGGCCTCCGCACGACGGAGGACATGCGGCGCGTCCTCCTTGCAGGGGCGGACAAGGTGAGCATTGATACGGCGGCGGTGCGCAACCCCGCCCTCATCGTGGACGGGGCGGCACGGTTCGGCCGCCAGTGCATCGTGCTCGGCATGCAGGCCAAGCGAGTCGGTGAGAGCGCTCAGACGCCGAGCGGCTACGAGGTCTACATCGAAGGGGCGCGCACGCCGACCGGCCTGGACGCCGTGCGGTGGGCGCGCCAAGCCGAGCAACTCGGCGCCGGGGAGATATGCCTCAACTCCATTGATGCCGATGGGACGCAGGAAGGATACGACCTCAGTGTCACAAGGATGGTGAGCGAGGCCGTCAGGATTCCCGTCATCGCCAGCGGAGGCGCAGGCACGCCCGAACACCTGCGGGCGGTGCTGACCGAAGGCAAGGCGGACGCGGCTCTCGTCGCCTCCATGGTTCACTTCGGCACTTATACGATCGGGCAGATCAAGCGCTACCTGTCGGACCGCGCGGTGCCGATGAGGATGAGTTGGTAGTGGGCGGGCTGTCGGATTGTCGGCGAGGCCGACAATGTAGTCGAACCCGCTCGAGGAAAGCGGCTTCGACGCAATGGAGCGACAGTTGGTCGAGGCCGGTTCTTGCGCGCCTTGCGCCCGGCGAGCACATCGAATAGAATTTCCGCATGGGTCTTTCCTCCGTCCTCCTTGCTCCGGCGTCGCCATGACCAAGCACATATTCGTTACCGGCGGCGTTTGTTCGTCCCTTGGAAAAGGCCTCAACTCGGCCAGCATCGGCCTGCTTCTGGAGAGCCGCGGGCTGAAGGTGAGGCTGCAGAAGATTGACCCCTATGTCAACGTAGACCCGGGAACGATGAACCCATACGAGCACGGGGAGGTCTACGTGACGGATGACGGCGCCGAGACCGACCTGGACCTCGGGCATTACAGCCGGTTTACGAATGCCGATCTTGACAGGGACTGCAACATTACGACGGGCAGCGTCTACCAGGCGGTCATCGAGAAGGAGCGCCACGGCGAGTTCCTCGGCAAGACGGTCCAGATGATCCCGCACATCACGGAGGAGATCAAAGCCCGCATCCGCAAGCTCGACTCGCCCGACGTGGACGTGGCGATCACCGAAGTCGGCGGCACGGTGGGCGATATAGAAGGCCTTCCGTTTCTGGAGGCGATCCGCGAGTTGGGCCAGGAACGGGGGCGCAATAACGTGCTCTACGTCCACCTGACGTTGCTGGTCTACGTGCGCGCCGCGCAGGAACTGAAGACCAAGCCCACGCAGCACAGCGTCGGCACGCTCCGTCAGATCGGCATCTTCCCTGACATACTGATCTGCCGGACCGAGATACCCATGGAGCGGGACCACGCTGAGAAGATCGCCCTCTTCTGCAACGTCCCAAAGGAATGCGTGATCGAGGAACTGGACGCCAAGCCGAACATCTACCAGATTCCAGTGATGCTTCATAACCAGACGCTCGACGAGATCATCTGCCGCAAGCTGGGCATTGAGCCGCGCCAAAGCGACCTGAAGGAGTGGCGCCAGATGCTCGCGGTGCTGGACAATCCAGAGCATTCGGTGGAGGTTGCGGTCGTCGGCAAGTACATCAGCCGCCAGTCAGCGTACGAGTCGGTCTACGCTGCCCTTGAGCATGGCGGGATTGCCAACGGCAGTCGCGTGCATGTGCGCCGGGTGGAATCGGAGGAGATCGAGACGAAAGGCCCGGCCCAGTGCCTTGACGGCGTGCATGGCGTGCTTGTGCCCGGCGGGTTCGGCGTGCGTGGCGTGGAGGGGAAGATTGCGGCTGCGCGGTACGCGCGAGAGCGCGGCATCCCCTATTTCGGCATCTGCCTCGGCATGCAGGTGGCCGTCATCGAGTTCGGCCGTAACGTCTGTGCGCTCGAAGGCGCAAACAGCACAGAAGTCAACAAAGAGACGCCTCACCCTGTTATCAGCCTGCTCGCCGAGCAGCAGCGGGTGACGAAGCTCGGCGGCACGATGCGCCTTGGGGCGCAGCCATGCGTCCTCATACGAGACTCAGAGGCGCATCGTCGGTACGGACAGGACGTGATCTCCGAACGCCACCGCCATCGTTACGAGTTCAACAACGCCTATCGGGACCTGATGGCCGGCAAGGGGATGCGGTCCACGGGCCTCTACGCGGAGCACGACCTTGTTGAGATCGTAGAGGTAGTCGGCCATCCCTGGTTCGTGGGCGTGCAATTCCACCCGGAATTCAAGAGCAAGCCGACCGCGCCGCACCCGCTGTTTGCAGGGTTCATTGGAGCCGCCCTGAAGCATCAGCACGGCGGTTGAGAACTCTGGTTCGGGGAGGGGACCACAAAGATTGCCTTAGCTTCCGGCGGCGCCGAACCGGGGAGGAGTGGTGGGCGGTACAGGACTCGAACCTGTGACCTCCAGCGTGTCGAGCTGGCGCTCTAACCAACTGAGCCAACCGCCCACAGCAGAATTGATTCTACTGACGCCGGGCGGGAGAATCAAGGCGCCAACTGCTGCCGGGATGCGGGCGGCCTTGCCATCGGCGCGTGCAGGTGGTAACATCCACGGACCTCTTGAGCCGAGAAGTGCGGTATTGGTTCAAGAACATCGAATTTGACTTTTCATTGAGGGCGCCCACCGACGCGCTCCTGACATCCCTGCGACAGGCGCGGACTCTGCCCCGATGAGTGTGGCAAGCCGCCTCTGGCAGGCGGTCCGCGAGCCAACTTGACCATCAATCAGAGAGGACTGCTATGGGCGACGCATATCCGATTGAGCCGGTTTCCGTGCCCAAGGTAAAGACGGAGTGGCGGACGATCCAAACCCCCATCCCGCACCCGGAGTCCGTGCCGACGCTGCAGAAGCTGCGGGAGGTAGAGCCCTGGTGCATGGAGGGCCAGCCTCCCATCGTGTGGGATCGGGGCGAGGGGGCGAGCGTCTTTGACGCCTACGGCAACAAGTGGATAGATTTCTCCTCGGGCGTGCTGATCACGAACGCCGGCCACGGGCGGCGCGAGATGATTGACGCCGTTGCCCAGCAGGCGCAGCACGGCTTGCTCACCAGCTACTGCTTTCCCAACCCGGCGCGCGTTGAGCTGACAGAGATGCTGCAAAAGCAGGCCCCCCGGCCTGACGACAAGGTGATGCTGCTGAGCACGGGTTCCGAGGCGGTGGAACTGAGCATCAAGCTGAGCCGTGAGCACGCCCGACGCATCGGCAAGAAGAATCCGGTTCTGGTGAGCTTCTCCAACGCCTTCCACGGCCGGACGATGGGGTCGCAACTCGCGGGCGGCATCCCGGGGCTGAAGGAATGGATCGGATATCCGGACGAGCACTTCGTCAACGTGGCCTTCCCTGACGGCGGCGTTCGCTGCACCCCGGAAGAAAATGAGTTCAGGGCTTTCGAGGCGGCATTGGCGCGCCAGGGCGTCAGCCCGGACCGAGTCTGCGGCGTGCTTAGCGAGACGTACCAGGGGGGCAACTCGAGTTTCGCACCACCGGCTTACATACAGGCCCTGCGGAAGTGGTGCGACCGACACCAGGCGGTACTGACCATGGACGAAGTCCAGGCCGGATTCGGGCGAACGGGCACCTTCTGGGGATTCGAGCATTACGGCATCGTCCCGGACCTGATCGCCTGCGGCAAAGGCATCACCGGATCGCTGCCGCTCAGCGCCGTGATCGGCCGGAAGGACCTGATGGATCAGTTCCCGCCGGGCTCCATGACGAGCACGCATAGCGGCAATCCCATCTGCTGCGCCGCGGCGGTCGCCAGCCTGAAGCTGATCTTGAAGGAGAATCTGCCCGAGCGCGCCGCCCGACTGGGAGAAGTGATGCAGCCCATCTGTGCCCGCATCCAGAAACGATTCGCCGACGTAATCATCGCACACCACGGCAAGGGCCTGGTGGCCAGCCTGCATTGCGTGAAGAAGGGCACACGTGAGCCGGACGGCAAGGTCGCCTGGCGTGTCGTCGGCCGTGCTGTCCAGGGCGGGGTGATGATGTTCGCGCCGGTGGGCTTCGCAGGGGCGAGCGTGAAACTGTGCCCGCCGCTGGTGATCGAGGAAGCAGCTCTGCGCGAAGGGCTCCAGGTTATCGAGGAGTCCTTTGCTCACGAACTGGAGCCCGGGCGAAGAGCATGACGGGCGTTCAGGCTCAAGCACGCTCGGAGAGCTTCCGACGGCACCTGGTTGATCTGCTGACCGAGGTCTGCCGGATAGATACCACGCCGCAGGCAGACATTGCCCTATCGGCGAAAGCCGAACGTCAAGTGTTCGGCATCGTCCTGCGGGAGTTCGAGCGCTGCCGCTTGCCGCAGGCGCATGCTCAGTTCGTCCCAGTAGACCCGGCCATCGAACAGCACCCGTTCTTCTCCCGGCTGTACTACACCATCACACCGGAGCGTCCGGGCGGGCTGTCGGTCCGCGACTGCTACCGCGACCGCGCCAACCTGCTGCTGATGGTGGACGGAAACGAATCCGGGGAGGGCGCAGGGCAGGCCATCAACGTGCACATTGACGTCGTCAAACCCTATATCCCCCCGCGAGTCGAGGCCGGCAAAGTTTTCGGCCGTGGCGCATGCGACGACAAAGGGCCGCTGGTGGTATTCCTGGGCGCACTGAAGTTAATTGGGGACCATCTGCGGACCACCGGGCGGCGCCTGGGCCGGAACCTCACAGGCATGATTGTCATCGAGGAGGAGACCGGCGGGAATGGGTCGTTGTCTTTGGCTCTGGACTCGTCTCTCAAGGAACGCTACCAGAGCCTGATGGTTCTGGAGTGCTGCAGCAACCGCATCTACCCGGGCAACCGAGGGGCACTGTGGTACAAGGTCGAGGCCAAAGACAACGCGCGCTCGCTGAACCTCTTCGAGGCGGCGGCATTCGTCATCGAGGAGCTGGAGAAGGAAGGCAGGGCCATCAAGGCGGAGAGCCGGCATCCCCTCTTCCCACATCGCCCAGTGCAGACCTGCCACGGTGTGATCGGTCCCTTCGGCGAGCATCCGTCGCGCATCTGCGGGCGCGTTGATTTCGAGGTTCAGGTGCCGGCAACGTCGAACGCGCGATTGCTGATAGCGGACATCCTGGACTCCGCCGTAGCCGAGTACATCGGCCTCTATGGCGACAAGACGAAAGTGCTGGATGCAGAGGGTCGGCCGAAAGTCCATCACCACTACGATCTGATTGACGCGCCAGGCGGCCTGCTCGTCCAGGTGTACGGGGCAACCGGCCACATGGGGTCCATCCTTGAGAACGACGGTGCAATCACCAAAATGGCCACGATAGTCCGGGCGCTCGTCCACAGCCGCTCCGCAATCGAATCGGCCGCGGGCGGTCCAATGCGTCTCGGGCTGGCCGGCTGGCAGGATCCCGCCCGTCTGATTATGGAGGGTGGCCAGGGATTTCTGCCTACGCACGACCTGCCGCAGATCATGGGTCGCCTGCGCCAGGCGGTGCTCCGCGGGGCTGAGGCCTATGGCCGCCAGGCGAAGTTGAGCGGCGCCGTTCATCCTTCGGAGTGCTTCACCGTCACCTACGATAAACTCCATAATGCGGCCTTCGCCGGCGACCCGGAGTCGCTGGACATGCGCAACGCCGCCGACGCTGCCAGGGTCGCCGGCATCCGGGCTGATGATCCGGTGCGGGGGTGGGATTCAAGCTGCGATGCGCGGATCTTCGCGTGCGAGTACCCGGGCCTGCCGGTCCTGACCAGCGGCCCCGGCTTGCTCGCCCACGCCCACGGCGACCAGGAGCAGATCGAGATTGACGATATGGTGAAGTCCGCCGAATTCCTGGCGCATTTCATCTTGAAACAGACTGGAACGCCTGAGTAGGCACGCGCCACTGATCGTAGGTGAGCGGCCGTCTCTCTGCAAAGCAGGTCCCCATGCGTCCGCCATCGTGCGGCGTTCCGGAGAACGGGCTGGGGGACTGACGACTTGACTGGAGTCTGCCATGGACAAGCTTCGCATCGGCGTCATCGGCACGGGTTCTGTGGTACGCGAAATCTATCAGTTCCTCTACTTCCAGAGCGAGTACTCGCGCCTGCTGAGCATCGAGGCGGCGGCGGATCCCAACGAGAGGGCGCTGGCCGACTTCTGCGATCCGCACGAGATTCCAAGGGACCGCCGGTTCAGCAGCTTTCAAGAGATGATCCGGGCCGTGAGGCTGGATGCGGTGCAGGTGAACACCCCGGACAGCCTGCACGAAGCACCGGCACTCCATGCGCTGAAAGCGGGATTGGACGTGCTGGTGCCCAAGCCAACGGCCGACACCATCGGAGCCGCACATCGGATGATCCAGGCGGCACGGGACGCCGGCCGCCTTCTGGTAGTGGACTTCCATAAGCGCGAAGACCCGCGAATCAAGGAGGCGACTGCCCGCTTCCAGAAGGGCCAGTATGGAGCGTACCAGTGTTCGGTCTGGTACATGCTCGACAAGCTCTTAGTCGCCGATCCCAATCATGTCCCCCGCTTCTTCGCCTCGGCCGACTTTGCCGAAAAGAACTCGCCCGTCTCGTTCCTCACCGTCCACATGGCGGACGCACTGCTGCGCATCGTCCGTTTGCGCCCCATTCGGGTGCGCTGCACGGGATGGAGCCAGAAGCTGCCGAGCCTCAGGCCCATTGCCGTCAAAGGCTACGATCTGTGCGACACCGAGGTAGTCTTTGAAACGGGCGCCAACGCCCACATTATCACCGGGTGGCACCTGCCGAACATGGCCCACGCCACGACGGTGCAGTCTGCCCGCTTGATTTGCACGGAGGGCGTGCTGGACCTGGGCCTGGACACTCCGGGCTATCACGAGCTGACCGCCGAAGGCATCACCGAGCGCAACCCCTTGTTCCGCAACTTTGAGCCAGACGGCTCGGTGAGCGGGTACGGCATCAGCCATCCGGGCCGGCTCTACCAGAAACTGCTGAAAGACCGACAGGGCGCCCTGCCGCCCACCGAAAGGGCGGCGCTGCACGATCCGGTGGAGCTGGGTTTCTGGACCACCGTGGTGCTGGAAGCAGCGGAGCGGAGCCTGAAGTCAGGCCGAAAGAGCGGCCTTGGCGCCGTCGCTGGCGACGACGTGGATGTGCCGGCACTGCTCAGAGAGACGCTGGGCGACGCAGCGGAGCTGTATCTGTAAAGGGCGCGCCGGTCACACGCTCACGAGACGCCGCTCAGAGGTAGGTGAGGCCATAGTTGACGACCGGCAGCGGGAAGAGCGCCTCCAGCACACGCGCCAACCCAGATTCCGCAGGCAGGCCCAGCTGAAGTTCGTGCCGCCGGGCCGGATGCTCCAGAACCAGTCGAGTGAAGGCCGTCATATCGTCGAGGACGAGTTCCGCCGTCCCGTAGCCGATCTTCACCGGGCCGTCAGCGCTGAATCGGAGCTGCCTGAACTTGTCCTGGCCGAGGCGATCCCGGAACAAGTCGGCGCATGCTTCCCAGAAACGAGTCGGGTTGATTATGCCGACCGTGCCACGGAATCCAAACGGTTGGACGGGCCATCCATAGGCCTGGACCATCGCCGTGAGTTCCTCATCCCAGCCCCCATAGCGAAGTTCCAGTGACTCCAGGCCGCGTCGCTCAAGAAGGAGCGGCAATGCGTGCAGGACAGCCCAACGCGAGCCGGCCAACTCCACGATCTGAATGGCTTTCGAGTCTTTCTGATGCCCGGCCTGTCCCGCGAAAAAGGAAGTCACGTAAGCCACCGGCCGCGCTCCATCCTGCGGGCAGACGACCAGTGTCTCGCCCTGGCCGTTGAGCACCCGTGTCCTGATAACGCAGTTCATGAGTTCGTCCGGCGTTCGCACAAAGCGCACAGGCTCAGCCAAGTACATCCGGAACAGGGCAGGCAGGTCCTCTGGAGCCGGCGGGCGCACGACGTACTTATTGGTCCCCTCGCCCATGTCTGAGGGCAGGCGGTCCCTGCTGACCGTACATATGCTGTAATCTCCGACGTGGACGTAGCCCTGCCGAACATAGATGCCGATCCGGCCGGAGATGAGCACAATGTCCGCGCCGTCTCGTATTGCCTTCTGTTTGCAGTCTATGAGCAGGCGGCTGGCAAGCTGTTTATCCCGATAGTCCGGGTCGGTGCAGACGCCGCCGAAGCAGCACGCAAGGTGCCGCGTGCCCATCAATACGATTTCCCGGTAGTTCATGGCAACGACGGACACCACTTTGTCTCCGTCGGTGAACACACGCAGGTTCTCGCGCACCTCGTCCGGCGCGGGGCTTGGGAGTGGTCTTGCGGGCATGCGGGTGCCGCCCGGGTTGAATATCCGGCTGCCCAGTTCGCCTGCCGACCGTATCTCAAGTCCGCGCGCTGCTTTGGGCCCTTCAAGGGTCATGTGCTATGCACTCCGTTCCAAGGGGGGACTCCGCCCCAGACATGGTCGTTTCCAAGGCCAACGGGCCAGCCGTGAGAGCCGCACGAGCGACCGGCCTATCCGTCTTCTGCCTGGCACATGAAACCTTCAATCCTATGCCCGCCTGCTTTCCACGTCAAGGAACTGGACGCTTGGCAGTCGGCGCCCCTGCTGTAAAATGTCAGCCGGTCCGCACCAACAGAACGGAGCGCCAACTTGAGCGGGACCCCGGATGGGACGGCAATCGCGCAATCGGCCATGCGAGCCCTGAGCGCCCGAGCAGTCGTGCTCGGCGGCGCCATGTGCGTCCTCATCGGCCTCGTCGGCCCCTACTGGACCTTCTACCTTCACAGTTCGACACTATTTCTGGACTACAGCGTCGGCGGGGCGGTATTCCTTCTGTTTGTGCTGGTGATTGCGCTCAACGGCGGGGTGGGCAGACTATGGCCCGGCTCGAGGCTCACGCCGCAAGAGTTTATCGTGGTGACGGTCATGATGCTGGTCGGAGGGGCCGTCACGGAAATGGGGCTGGTCGGCTATCTGATACCGAACATCTCCGCCCCCTACTATCTGGCCACGCCGGAGAACGAGTGGCGGACAAAGCTGTGGCCACACCTGGCGCGCTGGATGTCGCCGCTGGACCCGAGCGGCGGGACGAGCGCGATCATGCGATTCTTCAACGGAGTCGGGCCGGACGAGCCGATCCCGTGGCGGCCATGGGTGAAACCGCTGCTCCTGTGGTCGGTCCTGTTGATGGGACTCTACATGTGCATGACCTCCCTGATGGCGATCATGCGCAAGCAGTGGGTGGACTACGAGCACCTGAGTTTTCCGATCGCACAGGTGCCGGAGGAGCTGTGCGCGGCCGCAGCTTCGCCCTGGAGGCGCCCGTCCGTCCTGGTGAGCGCGCTTTTCTGGGCGGGATTTGCGGTACCTTTTGCCGTAGGGAGCATGAATGGGCTCCACTTCTACTTCCCGGCTGTCCCCGGCATAACCACATCGAAGGGGATATCGGACCTGACTCCGATACCCATAGAGGTCTACCTGAGCTTTGCCGTGCTCGGGTTCACCTTTCTGATTCCCAACCGGGTAGCTTTCAGCTTGTGGTCCCTGAACATCATCTCCTTCGCGATCCGCTGCTGGACCAAGTCATACGGGTTCGAAATGCAGGAGAACCTCGCTATCTACGGCGCGGCACCATATCCGATGATGGCGCACCAGGGGATGGGGGCCATGCTCGTCTTCATCGGTGCGAGCATCTGGTTTGCTCGCGGACACCTGGCGCGGGCGTTGAGGTGCGCGGCCGGGCGCGGCGACGATGGTTACGACGACGGGGAGCCATCCTCATATCGGATGGCGCTGTTGATGCTGGGCGCGGGCTGTCTGGCCATGGTCCTCTGGATATCCCAGGGGGGGCTCGATCTGGTCCACAGCATTGTCTTCGTGCTGACGGCGCTCCTGATCTTCTACGGGCTGACGCGCGTAGTGGCCCAATGCGGAGTGTCGGTCACGATCGCCCCACTCATAGCGCCGACCTTCATGTCGAGCACGTTCGGCTCGGCAAACATCTCGCAGCGCGGCCTGGGGATGCTCTCGATGAGCTGGGTCTGGAGCAGCGACATACGGACGTCTGTCATGGGCTCAACCGCGCATGGGATGTACCTGGCACGGCACACGGCGCGCCGCATCGTCTGGGTCATCCTTCTCGCCGCGGCCGTCACGCTTGCGACCGCGTGTGTGTTCACGATCTGGCTCGGGTACCGACACGGCGCTGCCAACCTGCATGCATGGTTCTTCCTATCCGGCCCGAAATATCTGTTCACCTGGACCGTGCGGCAGACCAGTGCAGGCACTCCGTCGAACATCGCGGGCCTCGCCTGGACGGGCGTCGGGGCAGCCGTCATGTTGGCCCTTGTGGCGGCGCAGAGGACGCTGTTCTGGTGGCCGATCCATCCCGTGGGATTTATAATCTGTTCCGTCTATTGGACTGACGTGCTGTGGTTTTCGATCTTCCTGGCGTGGATCACCAAGCTCGTAGTGGTAAGGGTCGGAGGGCCGACCACGTATCGGAAGGCACGGCTCTTTTTCCTTGGCATGGTGCTGGGGCAGTTCACAGTGGCCGGCGTATGGGCGCTGGTGGACACATGCACGAACTCTTTCGGCAATGCCATTTTCTGGATCTGAAGCCGCTATGATACCAGGCGCCGGAATGCACATCATTGTCTGCATCAAACAAGTGCCCGAGACAAGCAACGTCCAGATGGATGAGCGGACGGGAACGATGCTTCGCGAGGGAGTCGAGAGCATCATTAACCCGCTCGACCTGTATGCGGTCGAACTGGCCCTGCAACTGAAGGAGGCGCACGGAGGACGCGCGATCGTTCTCTCCATGGGCCCGCCCAGAGCGGACAAGGCGATCAGAGAAGCGATCTCGATGGGTGCAGACGGGGGCGTCCTGCTATCCCACCGAGCCCTGGCCGGGTCCGACACCTACGCCACTTCCCTTGCACTGGCCAAAGCGGTTGCCAGGCTTCGCCCATTTGACCTCATCCTCGCGGGGGTGAGGGCCACCGATGGTGAAACCGGCCAAGTAGGACCCGGCGTAGCGTCTCTGCTGCGACTACCGCTCTCGACGTACACCAGCCGCATCTTGGCGATGACGGACGGAAAGATCACTGTGGAAAGGCTGGTGGAAACGGGCTACGAAACGCTCTGCCTGCCGCTGCCCTGCCTGCTGACCGTCGGAAAGGAGATCGGCTACCCGCGGCTTCCTACGCTCAGGGGGAAACAGAAGGCCAGGGAGCAGCAAGTGCCCGTGTGGGGCCCCGCAGAGCTTGGCATAGAGGAAGACATGGTGGGATCGGCCGGATCGCCGACGCGAGTCGTGAGGATTGCGCGTCCACAGATCGCAAGGAAGGGGCAGAGAGTGGAGACTGCCAGGCTCGGCGCCACCCGTGCAGCAAAGGAGTTCGCCGACTTCCTGGAGGAGCACGACCTCTTGTGAGCGCTCCTGTCGGAACCGATCGAGCGCCCAGCGGCGCGGTGTGGACTGTGGCCGAGCAGGCGGATGGCGGGCTGAGCAAGGTTTCGTTCGAGCTGCTGGCCTGGGGACGAGGCCTTGCAGACAAACTGGCAGCTATCGGACGGGCCGACGCGAAGCTCTGCTCTGTCGTCCTGGGTAACAAGCTGAATCAAGCGGACCTTGAGGAACTCATCCTGCGCGGGGCCGACAAGCTGTATGTCGCCGAATCTCCCGCCTTCGAGCATGCCTTGATTGAGCCCATGTCGTGCGCGCTGGAGTATCTGATCCGGCGGCACGGACCGGAAATCGTGATTGCTGGGGCCACCAGTGTGGGCCGGACAGTGATGCCGTACGTCGCCGTAAGGATTCCGACGGGATTGACCGCGGACTGCACCGGCCTCGACATAGATGAACAGACCGGGAACCTGGTCCAGACCAGGCCCGCCGTGGGCGGCAATGTGCTCGCCACTATCCTGACGGCCAAGCACCGGCCTCAGATGGCGACGGTCCGGCCTCGGTCAGCCGCCTCGCCGCCTCGGATGGCAGACCGCAAAGGCGAGATTGTGAGGGCCCGCATCCCGGAGGAACTCCTTCAGAGCCCAACCGAATGGCTGGGGCTGCGCAGCTTCGCAAAAGATGAGGTGAACATCCAGGATGCCGAGATGGTGGTCTCCGGCGGCCGGGGCCTGAAGAAGGGCGAAAACTTCGCCCTCATTCGGGAGCTCGCCGGTGTCCTGGGCGCAGCGGTCGGGGCCTCCCGAGACGTTGTAGACCGTGGATGGATCCCGTACCCGCATCAGGTCGGCCTGAGTGGTAAGACCGTAAGCCCGAAACTGTATGTGGCCGTGGGCATTTCAGGCAGTATCCAGCACCTGGCGGGCATGCGGACCGCACAGTACATCACGGCCATCAACACGGACCCAGAAGCGCAGATCTTCCAGACAGCCGATTTCGGAGTTGTCGGCGACCTGTTTGAGGTCTTACCGGCCCTGGTGGAAGAGGTCCGGCAAAGGAAGAGTAAAAAGGAACGCAGTCAATGACCGCTTACGATTACGCGCCGGTCACCGAGGAGGTCGTACGCGAGCTGGCCGGCATTCTGGGCGACCGCTTTGTCATCACGGATCCGGAACGGATGGCCGCATACTCGCACGACGAGGTGGCAGGACAGGAATACGCCCACAGTCCGGAAGCTGTCGTCAAGCCGTGCAAAACTGAGGAGATTTCCGAGGTGATGAAGCTGGCAAACCGCCGTCGGATCCCCGTGACTCCGCGCGGCGCCGGCAGCGGCCTCTCGGGCGGCGCAGTGCCGGTCCACGGCGGCATCGTGATCGCCACGGAGCGCATGAACCGGATACTGGAGATAGACCAGGACAACATGATCGCCGTCGTCGAACCGGGAGTCGTAACGAATGACATCAACGAGCGCCTGGCGCCATTGGGACTCTTCTACGCCGGCTACCCGATGAGCGTGGAGACCTGTTACATCGGCGGCAATGTGGCCGAGAATGCGGGAGGCGGGAGGGCCGTAAAGTACGGCGTAACGGAGCGCTACGTGCTCGGCCTCCAGATCGTTATGCCGACTGGCGAGATCGTGGAGCTTGGCGGCAAGCGCCTTAAAGACGTGACGGGCTACAACCTTGTGAAACTCATGGTGGGGAGTGAGGGGACCCTCGGCATCATCACACGCATTACCCTCAAGCTGCTGCCGCTTCCTCGGAACCAGGTGGCCCTGCTTGTCCCTTTTGCGGATGCCGGGTCGGCCATAGCAGTCGTGCCGAAGATGATGACCCGCGCGGGCGTGATCCCAGCAGCGATGGAGTTTATGGATCAGCTTTCCGTGCGGACTTCCTGCGAGTACTTGAACGAGAGCCTGCCCCACGCGCACGCTGGTGCGATGCTCCTCATCGAGATGGACGGTAACGACGAGGAAGCCGTCAGGCGCGACTATGAGAACACCGGCGAGCTTTGTCTCCAGCAGGGCGCCCAAGAAGTCTACGTGGCAGACAATCACACGACGCGGGAACGTCTCTGGCGGATTCGGCGCAACATCGCGGAGGCGCTCAAAGTCGCCAGCCCGCATCAGAGCCTTGAGGACATTGTGGTGCCTACTGCGAGCATCCCGGAGATCATGCCTGGCCTGGAGCGAATCGCCGCGCGCCATGGCGTGCAGATCCCCTGTTACGGTCACGCGGGCGATGGCAACCTGCACGCGACTGTCGTCAAGCTCCCCGGGGACACAGTGGCCCAGTGGCAGGAGAAGCTTCCGAAGGTCTTGACGGAACTTTACCTGGCTGCAAGAGCGCTCGGCGGAACCATCAGCGGCGAACATGGAATCGGCTCGAAGCGAAAGGCATTCATGAGCTTGGTTGCCAGTAACGAGGAGTTGGAGCTGATGCGGAAGATCAAGCGCGCGCTGGACCCGAACAACATACTCAATCCGGGTAAGATATTCGACGTGTGAGGGGGGCGACCCGCTGCTTCAAGAGCCCGTTTGCCGCGATCCGAGCCGGCGCCCAAGAGACCGAAACGCAACTACTTTCAGCAAGAGGAGGGCGAGTCATTGGCAAAGTCTGGACGACCAGAAAAGAAGACGGCTGAGGCAAGCAGTCTGCCCGTGCGCGGCTTGCACGTGGGCGCGTACGGCAAGGGCGACATGGACTTGCGCGAGAAGTTCATACGGGAGGCCCTGCCGGAGGAAGGCGTCAACCTGCTCGTGGTGGAGCTGAACTACTCGTATGCCTTCGACTCATATCCTCAGGTTGCCGAGAAGGACGCTCTGACGCTGCACGACGTGAAGCGGCTTGTCCGCGCGTGCACGGATGCGGGGGTGGAGGTCGTGCCGCAGATAAACTGCCTGGGGCATCAATCCTGGGGAGGACGCAGCCACGGGTTGCTCAAGGCGTTCCCGGAGTTCGACGAGCGGCCTGATATCCCGCAGGATGCTGACTCGAAGGCCATCTACTGCCGCAGCTACTGCCCGCTGCATCCGAAAGTACACGAGGTGCTCTTTGCGTTGATGGATGAGATAGCCGACGCCTTTGAGGCACGGCAGTTCCACGTCGGGATGGACGAGGTTTTCCTCATTGCGGAAGACAAGTGCCCCCGCTGCAAGGGAAAGGGTCCCGCACAGCTCTTTGCCGACGAGGTGTGTGCGCTTCACGACCACCTCGCAGAGAGGGACCGCACGATGTGGGTGTGGGGCGACCGCTTCATCAACTCAACGGAGTTCGCGACAGGACTGTGGGAGGGCAGCGCCAACAACACCTGGCCTGCCCTGGACCGTGTGCCGAAGGACATCGTCATCTGCGACTGGCACTACGAGCAAGCTTTCGAGACGCCGGGCTTCTTCGCCCGAAAAAGCTTCCGCGTCGTCGCCTCTCCCTGGCAGAAGGAAGGCGTGGCCCTGGCCGAACTGGGCGTCATCCGCCGTGTGCGGGCCGAGAGCGAGCACGCGCTCGGCATGCTACAGACAACGTGGTGCGGGTTCGACAGCTTTATCCGCGCATACTACGGAGAGCTGGATGCTGCAGAGAAACAAAACCAGCACGCCCTCGGGGCCGCGCGATGCTTTAAGGCGCTCTTCGCGGCAATCCGGGGCGAGCAGTCGAAGTAATATCAGGGCATCCGTCGCATAGACACGGCTGCACGGTTTTACGTGACTCGGAGCGTTCCGCATGGCTGACGACCTGTACATCGGGGCGATTGACCAGGGGACGACCGGCACGCGTTTCATGGCCTTCAACCGCCAAGGCGCGGCTGTCGCGCGAGCGTACCGCGAACACCCCCAGATCTACCCACAGGCGGGATGGGTCGAGCACGATCCGGAGGAAATCTGGTGCAATACGCAGGCAGTCATCTCCGAAGCGATTTCGCAGGCAGAACTCCGCCCCGGCCAGATCGCTGCGCTCGGGGTCACCAATCAGCGCGAAACAAGCGTCGTCTGGGATCCCGTGACCGGGAAGCCTTTCCACAACGCGATTGTCTGGCAGGACAGGCGCACGGCAGCTCGGTGCACCCGGTTGCAGGAAAAGGGGTGGGCGAACCGAATCCGCGCCAAGACGGGCCTCCCGCTCGATCCATACTTCTCCGCCACAAAGCTGGAATGGTTGATCGAGAACGTGCCCGACCTCCGGGCGCGCGCCGAAACTGGCAAGGCGCTCTTCGGCACTGTGGACACGTGGCTCATCTGGAAAATGACAGGCGTCCACGTGACAGACGCAAGCAACGCGTCGCGCACGATGCTCTTCAACCTGCACTCATTGGACTGGGACGATGAGTTGCTGGACCTCTTCGGCATCCCGCGAGCCATGCTGCCCGCAGTCCGTTCGAGCGCCGAGACCTATGGCAGCTTCGACTTAGGCAATCCCTGCGGCAAGCCGTCGGGACATGAAGTCCCTGTCGCCGGCGATCTCGGCGATCAGCAGGCAGCCCTCTTCGGCCAAGCCGGCTTTAGCGTCGGAGACACCAAAAACACTTACGGCACCGGCTCTTTCCTTCTCCAGAACACGGGGCGCACTGCGGTGGCCAGCCGGCATGGGCTGCTGACGACCGTTGGTTATTGGCTTCCGGCCAGGCCGGTTTGTTATGCCCTCGAAGGCTCCGTGTTCATAACCGGCGCCGCGGTCCAGTGGCTTCGGGACGGTCTGGGGGTCATCAGGTCGGCCTCCGAAACGCAGGCGCTCGCTGTTTCCGTGCCCGACACGGGCGGGGTCTACTTCGTGCCCGCTTTCGCCGGCCTCGGAGCGCCCTACTGGGACCCGTATGCGCGCGGGACCATCGTGGGCCTCACGCGCGGAACAACTGCCGCGCACCTGGTAAGGGCAACCCTCGAGGCCATTGCCTATCAGACCCGCGATATTGTCGAGGCCATGAACGCAGACCTACGCCTCGGTCCTGCGCAGGCTCAGGCGCCCGGCGCCGGGCGCGTAGCGCCGGACGCCCCGGCCCTGAGAGTTGACGGCGGCGGTGCCCGCAATGACTTCCTCTGCCAGTTCCAGAGCGACGTGCTCGGCGTGCCGGTCGTAAGGCCGACCACCGAAGAGACGACGGCCCTCGGCGCCGCATATGCCGCCGGGCTGGCTGTCGGCTATTGGAAGGACCTCGACGAGATTCGCCACCTGTGGAAAGCGGACCGGGTCTTCCAGCCGCAGATGGCCTCCGAACTCCGCGATCGGCTTTATGCGGGCTGGCGAGACGCAGTCCGCTGTGCCCTTTCTTGGGCATCAAAGCCCGCGCAGGGCTCGCGAGCATGAGGCTTCCCGCCGGACCTGCACTGCCGCCCGGCTCGCTGGCGAAGGGCTGCCCGGTCCCCCCCGAAATGACCAGCGGACCAAGCGAATGAGAGGACAGGAAACCGCGCATGGCTCGGTTCTCCATACACTACTTTCTACTCTTCACTGTCATGGCGATGATGACGCCGTACTTCCAGGTCTTCTTACGGGCGCAGCATTTTTCGAACGCCGAGGTCGGCTACCTGCAGGGCGTCCTGGCTCTTGCGGGGATCTGTGGCCCCTTGCTCATCAGTCATCTTGCCGACCGCACAGGCCATAGGAAGGCGTTCATCGTCCTCTGCCTTGCAGCATACGGCCTTCTGTTGCTTCCCCTCAGCGCAACGCGCGCATTCTGGCTGGCGGCCGTCCTGGTAGCCGGGGTCGGTTTTGCGGTGCGGCCGATCATTCCCCTGACCGATACGCTCACAGCGGGCGAGTTGGCGGACCCCGTCCACCAGTACGGCCGTGTCCGCATATGGGGCAGCCTCGGCTTCGTCGTCACGCTCCTGGCCGTCCGGGCTCTCAAACTGGTAAACGAGCAGTCCGCGGCATCCATGGTGAGGGGCATGCTGATCACAGCCGGCCTGTGCCTTGTCAGTTCGGTTTGCCTCCGAGAGCGGCGCGCTGTCGGACATCCTCAAAAGGCGCCGGCCGGCCCTTCAGCCGCCTTCGATTCTGTCTTCTGGCTGTTTGTGCTCGCCGCCGGCCTGCAGCAATGGGGCATGACAGCTTACTACTCATTCTTCACAATCTACTTGCAAGATGCGGTTGGGATGAAGAACGCCGCCTGGGTCTGGGCGCTCGGTTCCGCCGCCGAAATCCCCCTGTTGTTCTTTGGGGGACGCATCATCCGCCGCTTCGGGCTGACAGCCATGCTCGCCAGTTCAATGGCCGCCGCATCTGCCCGCTTGTGCACTGTAGCGCTGCTGCCCACGCTCTGGGTGATCCTGCCGAGCCAATTGCTACACGCACTGACCTTTGGGGCCTTCCACGCTTCCTCGATTGAGTTCCTGCGTCGAAAGGTTCCTGCGGCGCGACGGGGAACAGCAATGGCGCTCTATATGTCCCTGTCGCTCGCATTACCCGGCTGGATCGGGAGTTCCCTTGGCGGGGTCATCATCGAGCACTGGGGCTACCCCGTGCTCTACCTGAGCTATGCAGTGCCGCCCCTGGCGGGTATCCTCCTGCTGACAGTGAGCGGAAAAACCTTGGACGTGAAAGCGCAGTGATTTCTCAAAGGATGGCCCTGATGCCACGCCCCCTGGTTTACATCATGGGTAGAGCGCGACTTTGTTGGCGAGTGTGCTGATCAAGATGGGCTCGTCCGACTCGCGCAGCCAACCGTCCACAACCGCCTGGGCATTCTCCACCTTCGTCATATGCGCCGCTTCTACCTCCGCCGCAGAGAGGTCCGTGAGCATGTGGATGCTGCGCACTGACTTGATGAACTGGGCGAACTTGTACGCTTTGTGAGAGTAAAGGACGTACTTCGCCTGGAGGCCGGCAAGGACCTCGTCCAGCGGCGCGGTCAGCCGGTCATAGAACTCGGCCCGCGCCCCGGCAGTCGGCGCGACACCGCGGTCGCAACTGGCAATGAAGAGCACCTCTCCCCCCTCGCGCACACCGTAACGCGAAAGTTCCAGCCCCCTTTGCGCGTTGTAAAGCGTTTCGTCCTCGGGGTTCCCGCCCGGTGACACAATGAGATAACGCGCGGGAGCAACGCGCACGCTATCCGCGCTGTCCACATGCCGGATTGCTTCGCGCGTGACGTCCCGTGCACTGCCGGCTCCAGCCCATAAAGCGCCCTTGGTCGTCGTGACCGCGGCGAGCACGAAAACGTCCTTTCCCGCTGTAACCATTTCGAAGGCTTCGAGCATATCCTCTGCCACGGGATTCGTCCTGCGCGCCGGGTCCGGGTGCCACGGATGGCGTCCGAATGTGGACCGTGCATCGAGGGCAAACGAATGATTGTGCTCGATCGCCGCAAAGGAACTCACGCCTGGAAGCACTTCCTTAAGCGCATTGGAATAGCCGGCGAAGTAGTGGTTCTTAACGTCCGAGGTGACAACGATGACGTCCGCATCCAGCACTTCTCGACTGACTTCCACAGGGGTGCCCCGGGAGGTCACCCCGAGCTGCACATGCCGGGATGGGTCCTCGCAGTCATGAATGCCAACGCTGTAACTCAGGCCGACCTCGCCTGCAATAGCTCGGAAGCGCTCTACGATGCGCTTGTTGCCTGCGCTCAGCCGCTCGTGCGAGCCGGTGGCGACGATGCCGCGAACGCCGCTTGCCTTCACCAGGCGCTCCAGGACGGCACGTAGGAACTCGCCATGGGGCTCCGACCTGGTCGCGTCATCAAACAGGTAGCACACGTTGCGCCCGGCCGTCAGCTCTTCGAGTAATGGAGAGCCGACCGGCTCTGTCAGGGCGCGGCGAAAAGCTTCCAGCGGCGGTTCGGGAGCCCCCGAGCCTTCAGGCTCAACGAGCCGAAATCGGCCCTCGGGGATGCGGACCTGTAACTCACGCGCTCCGTATGGCAAACGAACCATGCTTCCATCCTAAGGCAGTGACGAACCTGTACAACATATCTGCAACCTCAAGTACAGGCTAACCCATATGCCGGGCGCAGGTCAACGATGGATCGCAGCGCGCACCTGCGCCGAACCGGCATTGACACGCGAAGCAGAATCCCGTAGCCTGCATTTCCTTGCCCGTCAGTACCTCGGAAAGGCCGTCTTCAGACAGGGAGATCGAAGAATGAGGATTGGTTGGTGCAGTTGCATGGTTTTAGCGGCTGCCTTGTTGGCGCTTGGTGCCTGCGCCGAGGAACGGCAGCACCTTCCCTCGCCTGAGGCATTGCAGGCCGCCCGTCCCCACCCCCCAGAGATAGAGAAGCTGACGCCGCGCCGTCTTGCTGAGGAGAAGGATGCCTTAGTCAAGAAGGTAGAGCGCCGCCTCGACAGGCTCCAGAAAGACATGGCGGGATTGGAGGCCAGGGCTGAAGCGAAGGGAGATCAGGCCCGGGCGGACTTCGAGAAAATCAAGACCGACGTTGCAGTGAAGGTGAGCACCACCAACGAGGAACTTGTCAAGGCAAAGGCTGCCGGCCCGGAGACTTGGGAATACATGAAGGCCAGCGTCGAGGCTTCCTTGAACGACGTGAAGCACACGTACGCAAGAGCCGTTGCGCGGATCGAAGAAAAGAGCCCGGGCAGCAAGTAAGGGCGCAGACGGGCGGTTCCTCGATCGAGCCGCGCCGGGCAGGGCGCCGTGCTTTCGCAGCATCAGCTCAAGCCCAAGGCCATGCTGCCTTTCCGCGGGAGTTCGGTGCAAACGCGCACAAGGTCGGTCAAAGCACGCCATAGGTGTCATAAACTTGACGTAGCGTCTTGCCTTCCAGAAGCGCTCGCCGTGAGGCAGACTCCTTGCCTGCCTTGTCGCTCGCCAACTTGAGGGCTTCCTGTTCCGCCTTTTTCGGTATCACGACAATCCCGTCGAAGTCGGCAAAGACGAGTTCCCCCGAATGGACCAGAACGTCGCCGCACATCACAGGCACGTCGTAGGCCATGACCCGGCCCCTTCCCAGGGAGTCCAATGGCCTGATCCCCGCGCAGTAGACCGGGAAGCCCAGTTCAACGATGCGGTTGCAGTCGCGGACCTGGCTGTCGCAGACGCAACCGACAGCACCATTGCGCTGAGCCACGGTAGTCATGAGTTCTCCCCAGGGCGCGTTCGTTCCGGAATGGTCTGTGGAATGCACGACCACATCGCCGGGTTTCAGGGAGTCCATGGCCTCGATCTCGAGCCCGTAGGGGTCGTCGGGCACAACATAGTCGGTCTCCATCCAGCGGAAGGTCTTCGCCCTGCCGACGAAACCGCAATTCCTCCTGTCGGGAAGCAGCGGACGCAAACGCTGATGCATCGCCTGACGTCGGTAGCCGAGTCGGTCGAGCGCATCACAGACTACGGCTACATAGAGATGACGCTTCACGAAATCGAAAACCTCGGAATCCTTGGTGAACATTGGGGCCTCCCAAACGTGCCCGCTTCGCCGCGACGCGCCTCAGCGGCTTCTCGCGTCCGCACCCAGGCTCTGAAGGCAACTATGCCGATGCGTCCCGCAACTTGCGGGCGGGGCTTCCGACCACCACGGTGGCTGGCGGCACGTCCTTAACAACGACGCTTCCCATGCCGACGAGGCTCCCACGGCCGATCCGAAGCCGCTGACGCACCGTACAGCTCTGGCCGAGGTAGCAGCCCTGCTCTACGTGGACGCTGCCCGCCAGGCTCACGCAGCTGCAAACCACCACGTCATCTGCCAGTTGAACGTCGTGGTTGATAATGCTCCCGCTCAGCACAAAAACACGATCGCCGAGCACGGCGTTCAGGCCGATAAAGCAATTGGGGTAAATCACACAGCCGGCGCCAACGCGAGCGGTCTTCGATACGAATGACGACGGGTCAACAAGCGTGGCTAACCTGTCGCTGGGCACGCCGGTCGGCCGGGGCCAGTCGTTATCAGGCACGAACCACGCGTCAGGAAGCCGGTCCAACGCCGTACGCGTGTCCAGGACAGGATATCCGCTGCACTCCTCGTCTGCGCGTGCTCTGCGGCCCTCCGACCCAACAAGCCCGAGCAAGTTCCAGGTAGGACTGGCGTCATTGACGCGGGCGACGATCTCGACCATCTCCGCTGCGTGGACGCCCGTCCCCAATATGATCAGATCCCGCATCTGCACTCCCGCCATGCCTCGACGCCCGAGCCCGCAGGTTTGTACGACGCTCACTGCACGCGGTGCTTCCGCACGATATCTTCGTTGACCTCGACGCCGAGCCCGGCGCGCTCAGGGACACGAACCCAACCGTCCTTCATCTGGATATGTTCCGTGCACAGGTTCCTCAGAACCGGCGCAGCGGAGACATTGTACTCTATGTAAAGCGACTGCATGAGGTACGCATTGAGGTGAACGGCGGCGGCCTTCAGAATGTCGGAGAGCCATGCATGAGGGACGCAATGGATCTGGCGGCGCATGGCCAAATCCGCGATCTGTTTGCCCACCGTCAGGCCGCCGCAACGTGATAGATCGGGCTGGAGCACGTCAACCCTACCTTCAAGAGCCAGGCGCTCGAACTCGGCGATGCCCTCGCACTGTTCGCCTGCAGCAATCAGCAGCGTCGTCGTCCGCTCAGCAACCCGGGCATACCCGGCAATGTTTTCGGGGTGGAGGAAGTCTTCGATCCAGAGCACCTCCAGTTCCTCCAACGCCCGAGCCAGGGCGACCCATTCTCTGATCGAACGCGGCCGCAAGGGCTCTTCACGCGAGGTGCCGTACCACCCGGGATCTACCATCAGGTCCATGTCCGGCCCGGCTTCTTCACGCGCAGCCTTAACCAGGGCGACGTCGAGCGACAGGTCCTGGCCGAAGCAGCCCCAGCCGAACTTCACGGCCCTGAAGCCGGCCGCAGCATAGCCCGCCACCGCGCGTTTCATCGCATCCGGATTCGGCCTGAACAACGTTGAGGCGTAAGCTTTCACTCGATCGCGGTACCTCGCGCCGAGCAACCGCCACACAGGCAGGCCGAGCGCCTTGCCCGCGATATCCCACAAGGCAAGGTCAGCCCCGCTGACCATGTGCATGCCAACGCCATGCCGGCCATAGTAGGCAAGGTAGCGCTGCATCTTCTGCCACAGCCGTTCGCGCTGGAACGGATCCTCGCCGACAAGGGCCGCGCGCAGCGATTCGAAGCCTATCTGGCCGCCAGACGGAGCATCAACCACTGCCCTCCCGACGTGTGGCTGAGTCTCAACCTCGGACCAGCCGACAATGCCCTCGTCCGTCGTTATCTTCAGCAGGCAGACAAATCGGACGCCGTGTGATTCGCCGCCCGCGCCCGAATCGCCGTAGTTGGCCCCTGTATCCAGCACCATGGCTTCAACGTCTGTGATCTTCACTGTCCCTGTTCCTGACCAAAAACGAAGCCCACTTTCATGGCCGCAGCATGGCCCGACCCGGCGAGTTCCAGCGCCTCGCGGTAGCGGTTCAATGGGAACCTGTGCGTCACGAGGCGTTCCACTCCGAGGCCGGGCCCGGCAAGCCAGGCGACCGCCTCATCGAGTTTGTCTTCGTCGTTGCAGGCCCCCACCACTTCAAGCTCTCGGACATGGACGCTGAAGAGATCAATTGGCGTGTCGCCGGGGATGGCGGAGAAGACCACAAGCCTGCCGCGCGCCTTGAGCAGGGCCAGTCCCTGGCGGGCCGCCTGGGGCGTTCCCACGGCGACTACCACTGCATCGTATCCCCGACCATCGGTCAGGGCCAACAGCTGACTTCTGGCGTCGGCAACCGTGCTCGTGTTCACCTGCAGGGCCTCGCCGGCGAACGAGAGACGGAAGGCATGGTGTCCTGCTACCACCGTCTTCCCCAGCGGCAGTGAGGCAGCGAGGAGGGATATGAGGGCCCCGAAAGGCCCATCGCCAATGATGAGTAAAGTCCCTCCCTCCGGAAGCCGCGCCCGAGCCAGCGCCTCCATGCATACGCAGACGGGCTCGGCCAAGGCAGCGGCGCTGAGAGGCACGGCCGCAGGGACCAGCCGCGCGCGGTCTGCCCGTACCACAAAGAACTCAGCAAAAGTCCCTTGCATGTTGATGCCGAAGTGGCCCATTTCGGAACACAGGTGCGCCAGCCCGGCAAGGCAATTGGGACACTTGCGGCACGGATGCACAGGATGTGCTGCCACACGGTCCCCGGGAGCAAGACCGCTCACCTTCCGGCCGACACTGACCACCGTCCCGGAGCCTTCGTGTCCCAACACCACGGGCAGCTTGATGCCGAATGGGTTCGATTGGATGTCCCTCAGGTCGGACGTGCAAATCAGGGCCACCCCCGTTCTGACCAGGAGCTGATCCTCGCCTGGGTCAGGCACGACGACATCCACGAGGTCAACCTTGCCGCCCGTAAGCAGTCGCAGCCCGTTCACGGTGAAACCCCGAGGAGGCCCAGGGCGTCCCGCTCAAGGATGTGCTCGATAACCTCCACGGATACCCTCGGCAGCGGGCTGCCGCCGACCACGTGGTTGACGTTGCGCACTCCTTCAATGGATTCCCGGGCGCGAGCAAAAGGATAGTCCGTTCCAAAGAACAGCTTGTGTGTCACCCGGTACTCCTCTGCAAGCACCATCATGTTGTAGAACTGCCAGGGCCGGTAGTACAGGGCCGATATGTCCGCGTAGACCTGCGGGTGCTTACGGATGACAGCCAGGCATTCATCGTAGAAGGGGTGCCCCAGGTGCGCCAGAACGATCCGCAATTCCGGGTAGCGCATCGCCACCTCGTCAAATAGCCATGGACGACCGAAAGCGAGCGGAGCGTCCCGGTTGAAGGTCGTACCCGTGTGGCAAACGATTGGGATGCGCTTCTCCTGGCAGTAAGCATAGACCGGCTCGCAGCGGGGGTCGCGTGGGTCGAATCCGCCGTATATCGGCCCCATCTTCAGACCCTTGAGGCCGAGGATTTCGATCGCCTTCCTCAACTCCTCCATGTAGTCAGGTTGCGTCGGGTCGCAGGCAGCGAAGCCCACCAGTTTGCCGGCGGCCCGGGACGCCATCTCGGCCACGTACTCGTCGGGCACCCAGTAGCCCGTCCTCCTGCCCTTCAGACCGAAGATCACAACGCGGTCAAACGGCTCCATGTCTTCCAGCAAGCCTTCCAGACGGACGGTAAGGTCGAGCCTGTATCCGCGCGACAGGTCACTCTCCTGCACGGTCTGCGGCTGGAAGTGCTTTGACTGGTCCCAGACGTGGGCGTGGATGTTCTGCATTGCACTATGGCGCCTGGATGTCCTTCAACCATTCCGTGATGAGATAGCGGCGTCGAAAGCCCGCCCGCTCGTAGGCCCGCAAAGCCGGGTAGTTCTCCAGCCCGGTCGCGATGAGCGCCTCGCCCGCCCCCATTTCTGCCAGGCAACGAAGCGACATCTGCACCATCGTCCGCGCCAGCCCTCTGTTGCGGTGCCCCGGCTCGGTAGTGACGTTGCCGATCTGCCCGACCAGCCCGCCAGAGGGTGACCGCAACTGTGGGTACAATCGGGCATAGGTGTGCGCGGCTTTGCGGCCTCCGCTGACCGCATGATAGCCAAAGACCCTGGCGTCGTATTCCGCGGCAGGCTCGACCTCAATGATCTCGTACCCCTCCGGCGTCGGGTCTTGCTGCACCGGCTCGGAGAGGTCGCGGACAAGAAGCACATCCGAAGGTCCCATCCGGTGGCCGGCGCGCACAAAGGATTCGACCGCTCCTGTAGCCCAGGAAGGCAGGTAAGGTTCCTGTCCGATGACGAAGCCTCCGTAGAAAGCGCCCGATTGCCAGCCGGGCCCGCGGGAGTGCTTCAACCCTTTCTCGGCAAGCACGCGCTCCCACTGCGCCAGCAGCCAGGCTCCGTCTTCGGCATGCTCCGGGAGGACCGCCAGGATCATGATGTACGCGGTGTCGCCCCCGTCGCGCCCGCCATGCAGGAAAGCCCTCGGTTCGCCGTCTCGCCAGGCCGTGAGCATGTGCTCCGGCTGGAAGCTCTTCAGAGTGCACCAGTGCCGGACCAGCGCCCGATCAATGGGCCGGCTGTAAGGCCAGCCCGCCACGAAGGCGTTCACCAGCCCCAGCTCTGTCTCCGGGTGACTGGCATCGAAGATTCTGAGTTCGCGTTTCAAGGTGCACCCCTCAGTCCGACTACGGCAGCACGCTGTAAGCTTTCATCGCCCCGCGCGCTCGCATCGGCACGAAGCACTCCGCGAAAGCGCACCCGGCCTGCTGTCCCCAGTATGTGTCAGCTTTGCCGCAGAGGCCGGCGAAGCCCTCCCCGAGAGCCTTCTGCATTGCCTCTTCCTGTGAGCGATGCAACGCCAGCAGCTTTGCCTTCCGGTCCACGTAATCGCTGATGTCCACAAAATGCGTGGCTGGAAAGACGAACGGCCCAAAGGGGAGTACCGTGAACACCGCCGGGTGCTGCGCGAGCGGCGCGGAGTCCGTCGGAAGCACCGGCAGGCACGACTGCATCGCACAGTGACGTACAAGGGAGTGAGTGATCGTATGATCCAGGTTGTAGTCTTCCTCGTAGTGGGTAAACACAAGTTCGGCCTGCGTCCGCCTGATCGCCTCAATCAGCTTTGCGCGAACCTCCCGCGTGTCGTACAGAAACTCATCGGGCTCGCGCAGGTTGACGTACTCTGCGCCCAGCGCTTTCACCAGCGCCGTCATCTCCGCGTGGCGGGTAGCGGCACCTTCAGCCGCGCTGATGCCCGGCTTGTGCACGAACCCTTTCGATCCGTCGGTAAGCGTGACGAAGAACAGGCGGTCCCCGCGCGTCTGGCACTTGAGCATCGTCCCCAGGCAGCGCATTTCGTCATCTTGGTGAGCCATGATCGAGACCACGTTCATAAGGCAAGCTCCTTAATCAGGTGGCAAATCTTCAGTTAGCCCCAGCCGGGCGTGCTGCACGGGCCCTGTCCTCCAAACGTGCCACGGCCACGCTGTCAGCCGGAAGGAGCACATGACACTCGAGGTCGCCCGAGGTGTACATGTCCCGCTTTTCCACAGGCGCGAGTTCCAACGTATCCTGACACCACTTGAGGCGGTCGTCAATACGATGCACGGTCAGCCGCTTCACGCCGGGGCGGAGGCCGCGGAAACGGATGACGGCCACACGGTCGCAACTCTCCTCAATGCTGTGGTTCACGGCCATCACGCTGACACGCCCCTCGCTCAGGCCCGCCAGCACCCGCACGTCCGTCGTCGAATGCGCCGCCAGCCGCTCCTCGCCCAGCCGCGACAGCATCTGGTACAGGAAGTACTGCGGGCGCACCTCCTCGCACACTGCGAACAGCCCGAGGCGATGCGGAATCTCGTTCCAATGCCGGGCCATGCCCGCAACGCCCCTTTCTGAGAAGAACGGCGCAAACTCCTCCGGGAAACACATCTGGTCCCAGATATGGTAGTAGAACGACCAGTCCAGCCCGGCCTCCAGCATCTCAACAACCGCCGCCGCCACTGCAGCCGCCCGTCGCGGCTCGTAGGCTTGGTCTTCAACGGACACCGGCTCGCTGAGCCGCCGGTTCCATTCCGTCACCATCAGTTCAGGGCGCTGTCCGGCGAACCTTCCTGCCAGAGTCTTCGCCAGACGCACATAATCGCCGTGCAGCGTCGGGATGCTGTTGTAGAGGTGCCAGGAGATGAAGTCAAGCCGCGTGCCCGTCCGCTCGCAGTGTTCCAGGAGCCCCGGCAGGAGTTCATGCCGTACGTTCGCCAGAGCAGGCCCGCCCACCCGAGCGCGGGGGAATGTTTCCAGGATCGGCCGGACCGTCATGGCGTAGTACTCGCCGTATTCCGCCGGGTCGGTGATGAGATAGGGGCAGCCCCCGTGCTCACCGATGTCCGGTTCGTTCCCAATTTCCCAGTGAGTGACAACCGGCCTTTGGACCGAGTATCGCAGAACAAGCTCGCGGATGACGTTCTGCCATTCCGCCACGTCACGAGGACGCCAGTCAGCCTGGTCTATCACCGGATAAAGCGCCTTGGGTTTGATTGTGATCGCCGCCACCACCTTGGCCCCGGTTGCGGCCAGCGCGTCCATGTACGGATCGAGCCGGCTCCAGTCGAACCGTCCCGACCCCTCGTAGATGCGAAAGAACTCCTGGATGAAGACCCTGATCAACCGCGGCCCCAGCTTCCTGACGCCGTTGACAACGCGGTCAGGCAGCGGCAGAGAGTTGACGCCTCCATGGCCGAGCGTGTGCCGCCACAGCTCGAGCGCCTTCCCGGTCGGCGATGCGTCAACGTTCAGGAGCGTTACGGGCAGCGACAAGCCCTTGAGCCCCATGCGATCCCTCCCAGAAATCCGTGCGACGCCGCACCTCGTGCGTCATCGCCGTCAACGAAGCTCTCGCCATGAGTGCGGCGTGAGCACTCCGCAGTCCGCAGCCTCCGCCTCACGGTCGCCAAAGTTCGCAAGGACCCTCGTGCCGTCTGAGAAGGTGGTGGCCTGGACCGTCCGGTCCTCCGACAGGAACTCAAGCGACACAAGTTCACACATACCGATCCTCTTGTGCAGTCGGGTCACCGGCAGTGCCGCCCGGAGGCCGGCCTGAACGGCCTCGTCCTCCAGGCGAACAAGATATGAATACGTCTGCCGCGTTCGTCTGTCAACCCACGCGTACTGCTTCCCAAACGGAAATAGGCTGGGCGGGCAGCCCCCAAGGGCGTCCATGGCTGCCTTCAGTTCGGGCTGTCCCGACCCGACCGTCCCGAGCCCGTGCCCCAGGTCTGCGAGCCCGAAGCCTGCATGCGCATTGTAGTTGTGCAGCTCCCACCAGTCATGCACGCAGGAATCATGAAAGACCAACATCGTCATCGGTACCGGCACGCAGGCGGCATTCCACGGCCGGGGCGGCATGATCTTGGTCGAGCCAATGTCATAGTAGCCCGCGTAGTGGTCGTTGAATCCTTCGCTGGACACGGCCCGGTTGCCGACGGTCTCGGCACTGAAGAGCTTGCGCGTCCACTCCATATCCTCCAGGCAACCCATGGGTCGGCCATTGTGGAAGGCGTGGCTCGTGTCAAAGCAGCGCCGCCCCGCCCAAACGGCATTCACATCGAAGTGCAGCCAGTCCATAGCCGCCATGTCACCAGCGAGCCGCTTCTTCACATGCTCCACCTCGTACGGCAGGCAGACAAGGTACCACCGCTGGTCATCAATCCTCCAGTTCAGGATCGGCTGCCCGTCCCGGCCCTCCCTGTAAATCGCGCGCATGGCGTCGGACCCGTCGTCCAGCCCTTCGACAAGCCAGGCCCACGGACTCACATGAGCGCCCTCAACGGACCTGACCGCTTCAATCTCCTCATCGGACAGCCAGATCGGCGCGTCGCCGCCCATCTGAAAGCCCAGCGAGTAATGAAGCATGCGGACGGGGTAGTAGAAGACCGATTCGAAACCAAGCCGGCGCAGTTCCCGCGCGCCGTGCAGGTAATCAACCTCCGGTGAGGCGTTGTAGCCGATGAAAGCCATCAGCGCGCCGAAAAGGTCCCTCACAACGGGCTTGCGCTCGATCTTCTCTTGCCAGGTCACAAACTCGCCCCGTTCCTTCACGCGTTCGCGGTACCGCTTGCACGCTGCCGTCACGTTCGGATCGGTGGGGTAAAGCCTTGCGATGGCGCCGGTCCACCCGTCCACAGGACAGGGCCTGTGCTCAAACCGGAAGAAAGGGCCGCCTTCCGCGCAGCCGAACGTCGCGGACCAGTTGGACGGGCTCTCATGGCACACGAGCAGAGCGCCCCATTCCCCGATCACCGCGGCCATGGCCATCGAGAAATTGAAGTGGCCGCCATGTCCCACGGTCTCCTCCCACGGCTCTCCGCCCCCTTTCAACAGCAGCCCCTGGTAGATGGGAACCGCCATTTCGCGCCGCCCGTTCGCTGGCAGCAACGGCCCGGGCAGCGACGCGCACGCCACGTCCTCGGCCTCGCAATGCAACCTCACCTCGACATGGTCGTCTGCCAGCGCATATACGTAGCGCACCGTTCCCCGCCCGACGGCATAGCGGACCTCGATGCCCTCTCCCGTGCGCCGCGCTTCACCGACGCCGAACTGGCGCAGAGCTTGATCACTTCCTTTTGCCCGGTAGCCTGACCGGGAACGGTCAAGCCGCCAGGTGCAATGCCGAATGCGGTCCTCAATCGTGGCCGAGGTGCCGTCCTCTGCTACGGTAAGCGACAACTTCTGATTGCTGAGTTCGAGCATTTCCCCCCCAAGATCATATTGTCCTAACGGGCACTCAGCGGCTTCATCGGCCCGATGTACGAGGTGGCCGCGATCACATCGTCATACCAGATAGTGTTGTCCCGAATCCTGTTGTTGCCGATGTAGAAACCAATCGAGAGGAAGTTTATCTTGAGCGTGTCCACATCCCGCAGCCGGAGGCCGGGGAAATCGCCTTTGACCTTCCCGTCCACCCAGAAAGCAACGCGGCCGTCCCGTTGGCCCGCGGTGTTCGCCTTGACCATCAGCTCGCAGCAGTACCAGCGGTCTCGCTCGACGAGGAACTTCGGCTGGGGGTAGAAGTTGTCCCCGTAGCGGCCCCGCTGCTCAGGGTGGTAGCAGTATATGATCCACTCCCCCGGCGGAGGCGGGAGGGGATCCATCCTCGGCAGACGCCAGGTGTCTAGACTGGCCATGAACTTGTTGTGTCCGTCGGCACGCGTCCCGGCAGTGAAAGGCCGCCCGGGCGGGAACCCGGGTGCAAGAGCGGCGATGTTCGCGCCGTCGTGCGCTGAGTTGTAGAAGTCATCGTCCTTGTCGAACTTGATATAGTAGCGGACGAAGAGCGCGTCGTATCCCTGGGCAAACTGTGTGATCGCGCCGTGCCCGGCCTCACCTCCCTGCCGCAAGGTGAATTCCAGGGCCTTCCTGCCGGCGTGGACGTTCCGGGGGTCCTCGGTTATCAAGCGATCATTCTCATCCCAGACCTTGAAGTTCCATTTTCTGCGCAGGTCAATGTTCTTCGAGCAGTTTTCGAAGCCATCGGCGAGGACCACCGCAGGGTCTCCTTCAATCCCCAGGTCACCGGGATACTTCGCCGTCAGGCCGTCCCCCTCCGGCAGCGGTGGCTCCGCCGGCGTGAGTTGCCCCTCAGCAGCCTGCAAGGCGGCGAGGACCGGCAACCAGGACAGGGCAAATGCACAAGCCGTCAACCATATTGTTCTCATCGCGTCGCCTTTCCGCCTTTCGTTGCTCCGCGCCCCGCACTTCAGGCCCCGGGCAGGGCAAGACGCGCCCGATTCCTTGACGCCATATACTCTACCTCCCCGGCCGCGTCAAGGGCTTACCGCCCGCCGCAGCCGGCCACGCGCGCGGCCAGGCGTCCGCGGGGCTTGACAAACTCGTGCCACGCGTCACAATTGCCGCAGCGAGTCGGACCAATTCTGCCTGGCATCCTCTGTAGCGGAGGTCTCTCATGCGCGTAAGCGGCGTAGAAACAATCATAGTGCAGCCGCCTGCCGGCACGCCAGGTGGCAAGCTTTGGACGTTCGTTAAGCTCCTCACGGACAGTGGCATCGTAGGCTATGGCGAGGCCCAGCTCTGCGCCAACCCCGCCCCGCCCTACCGCGCCGATACCCTCACCCTCATGGTGCGGGACGTGTGTGACGCAATGCTGATCGGCCAAGACCCGTCTCACATCGGCCGGCTGATGCAGCGCCTGTACGAAGGGCCATGCATGCACTACCCGGATGTCAGCATGCTGAACGTTATCAGCGCACTCGACATGTGCCTGTGGGACATCCTCGGCAAGGACTTGAACCGGCCCGTGCACGCGCTGCTCGGGGGCCCGGTGCGCGACCGTCTGCGCGCCTACAGTTACCTCACTTCCCTGCCTAAAGTGCATGTCGATGCCGCAGAGAACCTCCGATACTGGGTGACGCGCGGCCTCACCGGCGTGAAACTGGACCCGATCGGCAAAGACCCGCTGGCCCATGTCCAGTGGGAACAGGCCACACCCACCCTCCTGTCGCTGCCGGCAATCGCAAAGGCCGAGCGCAGGTTCGCCGAACTGCGCGAACTCGTGGGCGACCAGTGCGATCTGATGGTCGGCACTCACGGTCAGATGAGCCCGGCTGGAGCCATCCGCCTGGCCCGTGCCCTGGAACCGTACCGCCCCTTGTGGCTCGAAGAGCCGGTGCCGCCCGACAACATCAGCGAGTTCGCGCAGGTCGCGCGCGCCACCTGCATCCCGATCGCAACCGGCGAGCGCCTGACCAACCGCTATGAGTTTGCCGAGCTGCTGGAACAGCGCGCCGCGCATGTCATCCAGTTTGACCTCGGCCGGTGCGGCGGCATCAGCGAGGCGAAAGTGATCGCGGACATGGCCGATGCCCACTATGCCCACATCGCCCCGCATGTATGGGGTGGCCCGATACTCGCCGCCGCCTCGATCCAGGTGGACCTGTGCTGCCGCAACTTCCTCATCCAGGAGAGCATAGGAGACTGGAGCGGCTTCCACGCGGACATCCTGCGCGAGCCGATGGAATGGAAGGATGGATTCATCATCCCGTCCGCGCGGCCGGGGCTCGGCTATGAGCTGAACGAAAGCGTGGCGCGGAAGCATGCTCCTGCATAGGCAGACTGGTGCCCCCCCGCGCTGATATCCCGTCGCCGCTCACTTCGCCGCGAGCCGCCGGCCAGGCCGCCTTCCCCTCCCCTTCTGGCTGGCTCTTCTGCCCGTGCACCGCTTGCAATGGCACCGTGCATCGTGTAGATTCGTTTTACGAGGAAAGACCGCCTCTACGCCCCTAATGGCATCTTCACCACGAGGTTGCGACGTGCGCACGGCCGACTCCGGGCCGAACAAGGCCCCCCTATTCTATGTCGAAGTCAGGGGCGAGGAGCTCGACGGCCAGCAGTTCGAAATCGGCGGCGACGGCCTCCTCATCGGCCGTTCCCCGACCTGCGATGTGATCTTCGAAAGCCGCGAAGTCTCCCGCCGGCACTGCTACCTGTACTCCGACGGCGCCTCGTGCTGCGTTCAGGATCTCGGCTCCAAGAACGGCATCGCCATCAACGGCAAACGGGCGAAGGAGAAGCATCTTGCCGAAGGCGACGTTGTGGATGTCGGGCCCAGTCGGCTCACCCTGCGCGTTGAGGGCCCGCCCCGGGAGGAAGAAGAGTCCGCTGAGACGGCCGCCGTTGACCTCGCCGACCGCCGTGCGCCGGAGTTCGCAGCCCCACGCCATCCCCTGGCCATCGCCAGCCTCGTCTTCGCCTTGCTCGCCTACGTCCACTGGGCCTTCGGCTTCGGTGCGCTCGTCCTGGCCGTCCTCGCCCTCTTCGAGAGCAGGAAAGAGCCGCTGCCCTCGGGCAGGGGTATGGCCGTCGGCGCCCTCGTTCTCTGCATAGTCGGCACCGGCATGAATGCCTGGTTCACCCAGGCGCCCGCCCCGGACACGGAACGCGAGGAATTGATGGCCCGGCTGAAGTGCCGGGAGAACCTGAACCGCATCTCGACCGCCCTCGCTGCTTACCGCGCCGCTCATGGGGGCGCTCAGCCCCCCCGCCTCCAGGACCTCGTCACGGGCGGACTGCTTCAGCCGCAGCACATTGTATGCCCCGCCGGCCCCCTCGCAGGCGGCGTGGCCTACGAATACCTCTTCCTCCCCCGGAACACGGCCTCAGGCGGATTGGCTGCCGGCGTTGTAGTCTGTGACCGTAGCCTTGCCTGCCATCATGAAGGCGGCGGGTGGGTGTTGCGCGCCGACGGCTACCCGGAGTGGCTGCCACGGGAGCGTTTTGCGGCCCTCCTCGCTGAAGTTATCGGGGGCCGCCGGCCGTCGCCTCCCCCACACTTAGCGGGAGGCCCGCCATGAAACGCCCAAGGGCCACGATGAGCCTGCGTCTGGCCGTCGGCTTCCTGCTTGTGCTGGCGGTCTTTGGAGCCGCTCTCCTCATCACACTCTACAACCTTGAGAAGGTTAAAGACGCAAGCGAGCAGATCCGCATCCGCCAGGAGGTCCGCCGCGAAGCGGTGGACATCGGGCGCCGCGCGGAGGGCCTCTTCCAATGCCAGCGCCAGTTCGTCGAGGCCCAAGGCGTTGACTGGAGCCGCGTCAGCGAGTTCCACGACCTCCATCGCCGCGTGGAGGACGCACTTCAGTCGCTCCTGGCCCGCCCGATCGACGAACCCGAGCGCAGCTACCTTCTTGAACTGGGCCGCGCGGCGCACCGCATGCAAACCATCTTCCTCGACAAGATCCTCGCCGCCAAGCTCCAGGCTGACATGGGCATCGTGCCCGCCGCTGCCCTTTCCGACCTCCAGGCGCAGAGCCGCAACGTCCTGAACGAGATCAACGAACTCAATGACCGTCTCGCCTACGCCTTCGAAATCAGGACGGCAGAGGCAGAGAGCTATGCCCGCACGGCCTGGAGCATCAGCCTCACCATCACCCAGGTCATCTTCCCCGTTACGCTCCTGATCTGCCTCCTCATCATCTATTACACCCACCGCTCAATTGTCAGGCCGGTTGGTGCCCTGGTCGCCGGCACCAAGGCCCTCGCCCGAGGTCGGCTCAACAGCCCCATTGACGTCAGCGGCGCTGGTGAGTTCCAGGAACTGGCAGACAGCTTCAACACCATGGCAGGCACCCTCGCCGCCAACCAGAAGCAACTCGTCGAGGCCGAGAAGATGGCCAGCGTCGGCCGCTTGGCCGCCGGCGTCGCCCATGAGATCAACAACCCCATCGCCGTCATCCTTGGCTACACGAAAATGCTCCTGGCCCGCCTGCCCGAACCCGGCACTCAGCGGGAGCAACTGCAAACCATCGCCGACGAGGCCATGGCCTGCAAGAACATCGTGGACGGCTTGCTCGACCTCTCCCGCCCCTCGGACCCCACCGCCGGCGAAGTCATCAACCCCAACGACGTCGTCGGCGAAGTCCTCAACACGGTCCAGGTGCTCCAACTCACCGAGGGCATCCGCATCGAGGAATCCGTCATTGATCGTCCCCTGCCGCTCACCATCAGCCGCGGCCGGCTCCGGCAGCTCGCCCTGAACATCGTGCGCAACGCACTGGAGGCACTCCACGATTCGGAAGACGGCTATTTCCGGGTCGAGGGCTACGTCAGACCCCGCGCCAAGCTCGATGAAGATGCACTGAAGAACGCCTCCCCGGACGGAAAATCCTTCCTGGTCTTCGTGTTCACGGACAATGGTCCTGGGATACCTCCGGAGGCTTTGCGGCACCTGTTTGAGCCGTTCTTCACGACCAAAGCGACCGGCATGGGGCTGGGCCTGGCGATCTCTTACAGCATTGCGCGCGCCCACGGCGGCTTCATCCGCGTCGAATCCGCCCTCCGCGAAGGCACCACCTTCACCGTCGGCGTCCCCCTCGGCGAGGAAACCTAGCGCCCCCGACCCATTCCGTTCCATTCCGTCGAAGACGGCCTCCTTAGCCGGCTTCGACCCGCGGTCGCCGCTAGCGACCGCACGAAGGCACCACCTTCACCGTCGGCGTCCCCCTCGGCGAAGAATCGTAACCGCCGCAGCCGTCAGGAATCCGCCTGTGTGGCACAGCCGCCCCCGGCTGTGAATACCGCCTGCCCTGAGGGGCCGTCATCTGGCCGGCCCGAATGGCAATTCGTGCTCTCCTCTCTCCTTTCTACGCATGTTCCGCAACGCGGAACATCCTCTACCCTTCTGCGGCTCTGCCGCCCGGCTGCCTGTGGTCCGAAGCCTCGGCGAAGGACCATCCCCCCTCGGCGAGGAACCTTAGACGCAGCGGAGGCAGGCCGACGGGTTGGCGCTCCTCGCCGATCTCCCAGCTAACTTCAGCGTACATCCTGAAGGCCGGCGGCCGGACTTTCTCTTCTGCTTTGGGCGTTCGCGAGGCCTTTGACCCTTTTCACGACCCCGGAAGTGAGCGGGACATGCTCTGCTCTCGCCTGTCTCACCAGCAGAAGTAGCGGTACGGGTCGTCCTTCTCCACCGGTTCGTCGAGGTAGAGGCCGGCGGCCCAGCGCTTCTCTTCAGGCTTGGGCGCGCTGACGAAGCGCGCAATAAGCGGCGTCTCGAATTGCACGCCCATGTTGCCGAGCACGCGGTTAAGGGCGAAGCTGAGATGACGGAACGTCGTCTTCAGGTTGTACAGTTGCTTGTAGTCGAATTGCCAGGGCAGAAGCTGGCAGAAAGCCACATTGGCGTTCCTGGCCAGCACCCCGTCGCCGATCACATCAGCCCCACCGACCACCAGCGGCATCTCGCGGGGGTCCCGGATCAACAGGTCGCCGCAGCCGATGCCCGACGCGAACGATCCCACACTCGGAGGTTCGAAGTAACAGGAAATGTGTTCCTTCTGTTCTGTGCGGACCTTGAACGGAAGAAACGCTTGCGCCTCCTGCTCGGGCAGCCCGAGCGCCAGGATCTGACCGCCGGCCTTCGACCAGGCGGCGATGGCCTGGGCCTGTGGCAAGAGTTCCTTAGCGCCCCCCGGTCCCACGATCAGCACCTGGTCGCCCTGAAGTACCTCACCGCCATACTTCGTCACGCGCGCGCCGGCGCCCGTCACGTGCTCAAATCCGGCCGGCTCTCCGGCATATACGGCGAGGCGGCGGACGGGCGGGCTGTACGAACAGACGTACTTCATGATGTTCCCTCTCAAGGTCGCCGCGGCGGGCTCGTCCTCTGTTCGGCCCGTCACGTCAACCTGGCAGAACAGTATCATGCCCTTCCCTTCCCGGTATTCCATCAGAGGGCTATATTGGAGTCCAAAACCGCAATCGAGAAGGGGCATAAAGTCGCCAACTGTCGGTTTCTCGATCATGACGGACGAGAGGTTACCATAGTTGCCGGCTCGGCAGGGACGCCGGACTTTGAAGCCGCACCATTCGACCGTCAGGTACGTGTGGAGCTTCGGCAGCGGCAGGGCAGGCGGCACAAGCGTCGCTTCGCCGTGCCAGTCGCGCAGGTTCTCATTCGACAGCCCCGCAAGCACCGGATGGCCGACGACCCGCTGGAACGCCTGCCGGCTGCCGAACTCCTCGACGCGGAATCCGAGCCTCTTCTCCAGCGCCTGGGAGGTCTGTTCGAACATGACCACTTTCAACCCGTCGCGAACGCGGGACAGGTCCGGCGCGGGGCCGTCAACCGTCAAGGCCGCCTTGCCGATCACAAGCACGTCATAGGCACTCAGGTCCCCGTCCGGGCTCGCAGGAGAGAACTGCACCCCGAGGGCGCGCAGCGCCTCTGCCGTCTCCCCTTTCGGATCGAACAGGGCTATCCTCCCGCTGGCCCGTGGTGCGTCAGGGGGCGGCAGGACGCTTATGGCGAATGAATCCTCTTGCACCTGGCCGGCGCTGAAGCCGGCCTTGAGCTTCAACTCATAGGTTCCCGCTCGCGTGGGGCGCGGCAGTTCGAACTGCACAGGGATCCTCCCTTGCCGGCCGGCATCAACCCGGACCGATTTGTCGCCGCCCTGGCTCCCCGGCAACGATACGGACCACTGGCAGGCACAGTCCACGGGCCGCCGCGAGTCGTTAATGACGATGATCTGTTTCTCGACAGTCTGCCCGGGCAGGTAGTTGTGATCCTGCGCCGTGAAACGCGAAGAGCGCCCCGCGATGTAGGCGAGCAGCGGCTCGTTGTACCTCAAGAGCGCCTGTCCCCGCGTGTTGGGAACCCAATCTGCTTGCTCCGTCACCATGCAATAGAACACGTCGTCCACCGGCGACGGCACGTAGTAATCGGGGCTGAAGCCCGCACGCTGGAGATTGTCCCAGTCCACTTTGTAGTCCTGCCGTCGAAGCGACAGACCTGGGCGAAGCTGGCACAGGCTCCACTCGCTCCATATGTTGAACCCGGAGAGGCCGAAGGTGCGGAAGTAAGGCCACGTATGAGCAATGAACTCGCCCTGCACCCCAGTGAAGTTCGCTATGCTCGTCGCCCGCGCAGGCTCGTTCGGGTAGTCCCAGGTTTGAAACGGCTGATTCTTCCGCCACCGGTCGGCCTCGAAGCGGAGCGCTCCCTTTTCGAACTCGCTCAGCTTGAAGGCCGCATCACCCCAGACGGCCGCGCCCCATTCCGGCAGGAAGAACTGATGCAACAAGGGTCCCGAAATGCTGTCGCGAAGCGCCAGGAAGCTCAACGACGTTGGCTCCCCATACTCCACCGCAAACAGCGGCCTCACACCCTTCTCGGCCCAGCCCTTGAACCACTCCGCACGCTCCTGCATCGGAACCCAGTTGAGGTAACAGTTCATCGTGAACATCTCCCGGCTCCAGCCGCCGTGGTTGTACAGGGGGCGCGTCGTGTCGAACTGCCGCAGGATCGGCTCGCGGCTGTAGACCGCCTTGGTTCGCCCCCCGTCAGGCACTTCACTGTCAAGCACGAGGGGCAGCCGCTCTACGTTTTCGATCTCCCGGCAAAACAGAAAGTTATGGTTCTGGCTGTACATCACCACGCTCGGATGATTCTGCGCCCTCCGCACATACCACTCCAATTGCCGCTCGTAGCCGTTGGTCTTCTCGTTTTTTTCCTTCCAATCGTAGTCGTTCATGTGAGGCAGGGAGAAGCTGAACAGCATCCCTGTATCGTCCGCCGCCCTTAGCACCTCGGCGTGGCTCACGTGCGAGCCCGGACTGCAGCCATAGTTGTGCCCGTAAACGATGTTGAAGCCGAGCCACTTCATGCGTGACATCGTCTTCCTCGCGCCTTCGTAGCTCGCCGTCACCGCCACCGGCCCCCTCATCGCCGAGTTCAGCGGAAGGGCCCGAAGGTGCACGGGACTGCTGTTCAGGATAAAGTCACGCCCCTCTATCCAGAACTCTCGGAACCCGAACCTAACCGGATAGTACGAGTCCAGCGTCCTCCCCGCTTCCTGCAGTTCGACCGACAGGTCGTACATGTTCTCCGGCGTGTCAGTGTCCCAGAGCTTCGGCGCCTCCCACGGCTTGTCGAACGCCATCCGCCCCATCTTCAGGTCCGCCGAGGTGAAGGACCTGCTCTGGGCGCTCAACACCTCCACGCCTTTTTCGAGCACGCGCGCCCGGAGGGCGTAGCTCTTGCCCTCTGTCAGGCCCGCCAGCCCGGCGTCAATGCTTAGACGCCAATTGCGTACGGACGTGTCAACCTTCACGTCCGTGATGCGCTCCCCAGCGGGAGCGCTCGTAAGGAACGTGTCGCCGCAAAGGCCCCGATACGAGCAGGGAGACCAGTTGTTCACCTTTTCCTCGCGCGACAAGTAGTTGGTGCCCTCGGGATTCAATCGCTGAGCGATCGTTCGAATCGCAAGCTCCTGCGTCTTGCCCGGACTGCACGCCGCCGTAATGTCCAGATCGTCTCCCGGGAACACGATGGACCCTGCCTCGTGGCCGTCTATGAAGACCGTCGCATATGCGTTGACGTTCTCCAGCCGGAGTCCGATGCGGCGTCCCTGCCATTCCGGCGGCACCGTGATCTCGCGCGCAGACCAGACCACGTCCAGGCTGCCGAGCCTGTCGGCCCAGGGTTGGATTGCATAAATGCTCTGGCCCTGTCCTTCTCCGCGAGGCCAGGGACCGGGCACCTTGAAATAACCCCACCCCGTGCCGCCGGCCGGGACCGCCTCGGTGTAGCTGTCAGCGGGCTTGAACCGCCAGAGGCCGTTCAGGCAAACTTGCTCACGCGTGCTCGTGGACTGGCGTTCGGCTTTGCCCAGGTCCCAGACCGCCCTGACACCCGTCGGGAGCGTCACGTCCTCTGCCCGCGCCGCCTGGAGACCAATGCCCAACGAGAACGCACATATCAAGACCAGCCAAACGCCAATGGCCCGCATATCTTGCTCCCTATTACTGATGGTTGTACGCCTCCGGTTCCCTTCTCCTTGAACCGGATGTACTGCCGGCCGGCCTGCGTGTCAAGCGTTCGGATGGCGTGGGGCAGTACAGTGTTTGAGGCGAGAAGCCGGCCCGAATGGCAGGTCCTGCTCTCCTCTCTCCTTTCTACGCATGTTCCGCAACGCGGAACATCCTCTACCCTTCTGCGGCTCTGCCGCCCGCGACCCCCCCGGCGAGGAAGCTTAGACGCTACGCCGCCATTTCACCCACACAGGTAGCCCTGGGCGTCCCCGCCCAGGGTTGTCGTCTGGCTGGCCCAAGCGAAGCTTGAGCGTGCCCCACGGCCGCCGCCAACCCACCATCGGGTTCCGAGGCCAATCCGCCGTGATACCCATTCCGGGGTAGGCTGCGGCCCTGTCGTCGGGCCTCCCGGCGTCCATCACCTTCTGCCCTCTCCTGCCGACACAGCAGCCGTAGGGGCGATTCGTGAATCGCCCGTCTTTCGATTTCCCTCTTTCTCCTGTGGCCTCTCTTGACGCTCACCACCTGAAGAAGCGATAGGGGTCGTCCATCTCGACGGGGGCATCGAGGTAGAGCCCGCTAAGCCATCGCGAATCGCTGCCGTCCGGCCTGGCCGGGCTTCCAAAACGCGCGACAACGGGCGTCGAAGACGATACGCCCATGTTGCTCAGCAGCCGCGTGAGCATGAAACTGGTTTGACGGAACGTGCGCTTCTGGTTGTAGTACTTCTCCCAGTCGAAGGTCCACGGCACAAGTTGACAGAAGACGACTCTTCCATCTGCGGAAGCGGCCAGCACGCCGTCGCCGATACGTTCAACTCCGCCGCCGACGAGTTCCATCTGCCTGGGATCGCGGTTGTAGACGTTGGCGGGACCGATGCCCGCCAGGGGACTGCTCAACGGGCTGGTCTGAAAGGTCGCGTTGATGTACTCAGCCCTCTGGGTTTTGAGCGTGAAGGGCAGGAACGGGTTGGCCTGGACCGAGGACAGTCCGAGAGCGAGCACATGACCTCCTTCCTTCAGCCATCCCTTGATGGCCTCGCCCTCGCGCGCCAGCACCTCCCAGCCGCTCGGGCCGACGAGGAGGACCTGGCCCGCAGCCGGCTTGGCGCCGGCGTAGTCAACAACTTTGAAGCCGGTGGCTTCGAGGTGTCGCTTCCCGGCGGCGTCACCGGAGTAGAGGACCGCCCCGGCCGTCCCCTGGGCCGGGCGGTAAGTCTCAGTGAACCGCACGATATTGGCGGCCAGACGCGTCGCCGCCGGATCGGCTTCGGTACGTCCGGAGACGTCCATCTGGCAAAAGATGATCATGCCCGCGCCTTCACGATAGACCATGAGGGGACTGTATTGAAGAGAGAAGCCCCCATCCAGGATGGGCAGGAAATCCCCGCAGGCAGGTTTCTCAATGAGCGCGGACGCGACGTTGCCGCGGGTTCCGGCGCGCCAGGCGCGCGTGACCTGGATGCCCGCCCAGCGCACCGAAGGCCCGTGCTGACGCCACATTTCATAGCGCAGACGCGCAGGATAGATGGTGGACGAGCTCGCCCAGTCGTGCAAGTTTTCTTCGGCGAGACCGGCGAGAAGGGGATGGTCCGGGACGCGTCGAAAGACGTTTCGCAGGCCGTATTCCTGGACGCGGAACCCGAAGCGCTTCTCAAGCACCTCGGCTGTCTGCTCGAAGATGATGACCTTGAGGCCGCCAGGCACCCGCGCGATGGAGGGCGCCGAGCCCTCCACGGAGAGTGCCTGCTTGCCAACGATCAGGATATCGTAGCCGGCGAGATCAGCGCTGGCTTCCACCGGGTCACAACGGACTCCGATGGCGTCCAGTAGTTTCCTGGTCTCGCCTTTGGGGTCAAAGAGGGCCATCTTCATTCCGGCGTTGGCGGCCGGAACGGGCGCGAGGACGTGGACGTCGAAGGTGTCGGTCTGGGTATCGCCGCCGGCCGCCTTGAGCGTCATCGTGAGAACATAGGCGCCAGGCACTGTATCCCTGGGGAGCGCGAGGGAGACCGGGATTTGCTCGATGACCCCCGTGTCAACGGAGACCCTTCTGACGCCCGAAATGGGATGCGGTAGCGCCAGCGACCAGGCGACGTCGCAGTCGGCGGTCCCCCGCGAGTTATTGATGATGACGATCTGCTTCTCAACGGACGCTCCGGGAACGAAGTTATGGTCCTTGGAGGTGAAGCTGTCGGCCTTCCCGGCGATGTAGGCCAGCAAGGGCGCGCTGTTCCTGACGAAGGCCTCGCCCGCAGGATTGGGGACCCAGTCCGAGACGCGCGGCCTGCCGGGGGTGAAGTCAATGGAGTACCCGGGCTTCTGTACAGCCTCCCAATCGCTCTTGGGTCTCTGATCCTGGCCCGAAAAGTCGGGGCGGACGCCGAAGAATCGGTCATACGACCATCCGGAAGGGCCGGAGAGTCCCCAGGTGCGATAGGCTCGCAAGTTGTCCTTGAGGTACATGGCCTGCACGAGGGTGCGATTGGGGGGATCGAAGCGCTGGGAATTGAACTCGAAGGGGTAGGCGAAGCGCTGCCATGTCTGCCCCGAACGGAACGCCTTGGTCTCGAAGCGAAGGTCCTCTTTCTCCATGTCGGTGACTTTGAAGGCCTCATCCCCGACGTACTGCGACGCCCACTCGGCGGTGCACAACTCCCAGCGCACGTTGGCTTCGAGAAACGCCCGTTTCCCCTCGTACCACCCCCGGTAAAGGGTGAGGCTGGGGGGGAGCGGCGGGCCGTACTCGACGAGCATGGCTGGGAGCACGCCCTTCGTGGCCCAGTGCTCGAACCAGTCGGACCGTTCCTGAATGGGAGTCATATTGAGGTAAAAGTTGCAGGTGTACATCCGGTTGAAGTTGCCGCACTGATGGTGGTAAACGATGCGGGAAGGGTCAATGCTCGTGATGATGGACTCGGCCTTATCCGCGTTCTGGGCGCCCGTCACCGCCGCGGGGTTCCGGTCGCCGGTCGGGTCGCCTATCTGATCGGGGTTCATGTCCTCGGCGTAACCGAGGGCATTGTGACTTGTGGAATAGAACACGACCGAAGGATGATTGGCCGCCACGCGACAGTAATACGCGGCGTGACGCGCGTAGCCGTTTTTCTCGATGGCGTCCGGAGCATTCCAGTCATAATTGAGGAAGTGCGGCTGCGACAGAGAGACAAGGATGCCGACGTCATCGGCGGCCCGCAGGATATCATCGAGGGCGGAGTGCTCGCCGGGCTGTGTGCTGTAGTGGTGAGTGAAGACCGTGTTGATGCCCCACTTCCGGAACGTTTCGAATGTGTTGCGTGCCTCCTCGTAGGTGGCATCGTACGGCCCACGGTTGGCATTTTCGAAGGGGATCACCATACACCATATGCGGGAGTTGTTCAGACAAAAATCGCGTCCCTGAATGTAGAACTCTCGGAAGCCGAAACGCACGGGGACGTAGGCATCAAGCAGTCTTGTGTCCCTGAGAAGTGCCAGTTCCACCGTGTACTGGTTGCCCGGCGTATTGAGGTCCCAGAGCTTCTCGGGTTTCCATTTTTCGGCGAAGGAGACCCGGCCGCCCTTGAGGTCTGCAGCCTTGAAGGGTGTGCACGTGAAGGAAGCGGCCTCCTTATTGCCGTCGCGTACGACTGCGCGTAGCGTGTAGTCCGCCCCCGCCTCAAGTCCCTGAAGCCCGGTCTGGAAGGTGATCTCCCACTTGCGCGTCGAGGTGTCCACACGCAAGTCATGGATTCGCTCCCGGGCGGGAGCGCTCGCGAGGAAGACGTCCCCGGTGAGGCCGCGCCGGGCAACCGTTCCGGCAACCCGCCTGGCCTGGCCGGTCTGCGCCACGGAAGTGACGAGCCTATCCAGCGGCTTGGCCACTACAAGTATGGATAGCACCTGCTTTCCGCCGGGCTTGCAGGCCGAGGTAATGTCCACCTCCCCCCCGGGGAATGCCATCTCGTCTACCTTCTTCCCGTCCATGTACACGGTGGCGAAGGAATTGAGAAAGTCGGCTGTGAGCGCTACCCGCCGTCCGGCCCACTCGGCCGGCACCGCGATCTCACGTTGATACCAGGCCGCGTCAACCCCGCTGAAGTCCGGGGATTTCCAGTTGGGATGAGCGTACAGCGTCTGAGGACCGTCAGCGGCAGCCCGGGGCCACGGACCGGGAACCTTGAAGAACCCCCAATTGCCGGCGGGCACTTCCTGGGCCTCCCCCAACGCGGGCTGCCAGTGCCAAAGGCCGTTGATGCAGATGCGCTCACGGGCGGGCGTTGTCTCCCGATAGGCCTTGCTCAGGTCCCAGACGATTCTGACACCATCAGGGAGCGGTGCGTCCTCCGCCCATGAGATGCCTCCCCCTGAGACAAGAGTTGCACACGCCACGGCAACTACCCAGTAGTGATGTGCATCGAACATGCTGTCTTCCTCTTCGATCGTGCATTGGGACCATGCGGTCTCTAACACGCCCCCAGGGCAGTGTCAAGAGGACCTTTCCCACTCTCAGTTGCCGCCGCAAGAGCATCCGGCAGGAAGGCCGGTCCCTGGCGGCTTCCATGCGGGGGGTGCTCCTACTCGGACGTGCCGCCCTCCCCAGACGAGCTGCACGCATCTCGTCCGCTAGTTCGCCCCATTCCGCACGCACCTGCCAGGAACGCCCGGGCGGCAACGCTCCGCCTCAAAGCCGGGCCCCGGCACTCAGCCGATGGTCATTGCCCTTGGGAACCCGGCCCCGTAATCGCAATCTCCCATTGGCCAAGTTCCACCGGCCCGGCCGGCGAGGCAAAGGCAAGCCTGCTCGGATCGCACCTGATGTTGACTACTGCGCCTTCTTTCTGGAACCTTTTGTCGAGCAGGCCCCCCTGTCGGTTCCAGCCTTTGATCTCGATCCGCAGTCCCGCGTATGCCTTCGGTTCCAGCACTTGGCACTGGGCAAGATCAAACCAGTCGGGATGGTATAGCATCCCCCCACTACCCATGGCCGTGCTGTGTCCAGCGTCCGACACGTACAGCAAGACCCGCACGGTGAGCACTACCTCGCCCGCGTCAGCAAGGGTCGTGCCAGCGGGCGGTTCCACCCCCGGCTTGCCGCAGGACGCAAGAACAAAGAGGCTCACCAGGGCAAGGATCCGGGCCTTGCACCGCCCGCCCGGCCCGTCCATGCGCTGTGGCGTTCCGCCCTTGTTGGGCCGCCGGTCCACGCTCAATTCCTCCAAAGCCGCGCGGCCGAGCGCAAGGCCTCGGCCGGTATCGCCCCTTCGCGCAGTATCTCAACCTCGCCGTCCAGGACGCGCGCCACCGTCGAGGCCACGCCGAACTCGACAGGGCCGCCATCCAGCACCGCAGCAATCCTCCCGTCGAAGGCCTCCAGCACCTCAGGCGGAGTGGTTGCAGCGGGCCGGCGGCTCACGTTGGCGCTCGGCGCAGCCAAGGCGGTCCCCACCTGCCGGAGAAGTTCGAGCGCTACAGGGTGGTCCGGACACCTGAGCCCGACGTCCCCGCCCTTCCCGTCCGGAACAACGAGCGTCAGCGGGCCCGGCCAGAAAGCGCGCATCAAGGCGAGCGCCGCCGGCCCGGGCGCGGCATACCGCCGCGCCTCATCCGGCGAGCCGATCAACAGGGCGAACTTCTTTCCCGCCGGCCGGCGCTTCATGCGCGCAAGCTCGGCCACCGCGCTCGGCTCGTCCGCGCGGGCGCCCAGGCCGTAAACCGTCTCCGTGGGAAAGGCAACAATGCGCCCCTCGCGCAAGAGCGCGGCCGCGCGCGCAACGTCTTGCGGCCTGTCGGCCTGCAAGCGCTCGGTGTTCATGTATGCGTCCTCCGGGGGCGGCGCGGGTTGGCGGGTAAGCGCGCGGAACCGAGTTTATGGTATGCCAAAGGCCCGCGCCACTGCAACGCGTGAACTCGCCCGCGCCCGCGCAGGAGCCTCTCCCCTGCCCCCTTTGCACGCCCATGCCCTTTCGGATACCTTAAGTGCAGAGACCTTCCCATTCCCCCAACCGGCAAGGACAATGAAAGACATCCGCGACCTGAACGAGAAGCACTTCGGCGACATCCTGAACAACCTCAACGTGGGCGTCTACATCACGGACACGGAGAGGCGAATCGTATTCTGGAACAAGCGCGCCGAGCTGATAACCGGCTACGGAGCGGACGAGGTCGTCGGCCACAAGTGCAGCGACAACGTCCTGCGCCACCGCGATAAGGAAGGCCATCCCCTATGCACGACGGACCTCTGCCCGCTCCACCGCTCGATGGTCCACTCGACGCCGAGCGAGGCCCCGGTCGTCGTCTACGCAGTCTCTAAGAGGGGCAAGGACTTGGCGCTTTCCGTCAGCACCGCGCCCCTGGTCGGCGATGACGGGCAGGTCATAGGTGGCGTCGAGGTCTTCCGGGATGAGGGGCCGGCCATTCAGCAGATGGAGCTAGCGCGCGCCGTGCAGCGCCAGATGCTCACCGAGCGGCTCCCCCACGACCCCCGCCTGTCGTTCGCCGTCCAGTATGCGCCCAAGGAACTTGTCAGCGGGGACTTTTATCATGTGCGCCGCCTCTCCGACGACCAGTTCGTGCTCTTCCTGGCGGATGCTGCCGGGCACGGCGTGCCGGCCGGGCTCTCCACCGCGCTCATCTACAGCCTCATAATGGAATGCGCGGAATCGCTCGCCGATCCCGCAACGCTCATGACCCGGCTGAACGAGCGAGCGTGCGCTCGCGCGCAAGGGCTCGGTTTTTTCACTGCGGTCAGCGTGACGTTGGACGCGGCGAGCAGAAGCGCCACGTTCTGCTCGGCCGGGCACCCGCCGCTACTCGTGCACCGGGCGAACGCCGGAGTTGAACCGCTCATGCAGGCCCATCTGCCCGTGGGAATCCAGCCAGAAGCGAGCTACGAGAACGCCTCGGCGGAACTCCAGAGCGGCGACGGAGTTCTGGCTTTCACTGACGGCGCGACCGACCTTCCCGTAAGCGAGCAGGGCCGGCTCGGTATGAAGGGCCTGCTCGCCCTGGTGGCCGAGCGAGCGCCCGGGCACGATCCGCACCTGAGGCACCTCTTCGGAGCCCTGATGCAGCGTTGCGCGGCGGTCGAGCCGGATGACGATATCACGCTTGTGGCGTGCACGTTCCGTTGAACAGGCATTGAGCCCGAGGGGCCCTGCGATGCAGTCCAAAGGCACCGTCGTGAAGTTCGTCTGGGCAGCCCTTTGCATTGCGCCCGTGGCAGCCCTCCTCTCTATCGTCAGTTCCCACTGGGCCGCAAGGGCCGCTGGAGACCCGGCTGCGGCGACCGCTGTATACCCGGCCGCCGGCACGACCGCGCTGCCGATCACGCGCTCGGGGCCGAGCACCGAGCGCCCGCCCGCTGTGGCCGGGCAGTTCTACCCGGCGTCGGCGAGCGAGCTGCGCGACGCGGTGCAGGGCTACCTTAAGGCAGCGGCTCCCGATGTCCCGGCCGAGCTGCGCGATGCCAGGCCCGCCGCCCTGATCTGCCCCCATGCCGGCTACACATACAGCGGCGGGACGGCGGCCTTCGCGTATAAGCTCCTCGAAGGCAAGCCGAAGCCGTCGCGGGTGATCGTGATCGGGCCGAGCCACCACGCCTACATGCCGGGCGCGTGCAGCGTCGGCGATTACAGCGCCTTCGTGACCCCGCTGGGCAAGGTGCCGGTGGACTCCGAAGGGTGCGGGCAACTGCTCAAGAGCGCGCCCTTCCGGAGCATTCCCAGCGCACATAGACCGGAGCATTCCCTGGAGGTGCAGCTCCCCTTCGTGCAGGTGCTCTGGCCTGACCCGCCGAAGATTGTGCCCATCGTCGTCGGCCAGCTCAACTCAGACCAGTGCCGCGACGCCGCCGCCGGCATCGGAGCCATCCTCGACGAGGACACGCTCGTCATCGTCAGCAGCGACTTCACCCATTACGGGGACCGGTTCGAGTTCGCCCCATTCGCCGGCACTCACGGGAGCGCGCTCGCCGCCAGGATCAAAGAACTCGACATGGGGGCCGTGAAGCTCATTGAAGGGCTCGACCCGGCAGGCTTCCGCAGCTACGTGACCCGCACTGGGGCGACCATCTGCGGGAACCAGCCCATCGAGATCATGCTTGACGCATTCTCGAAGTCCCGCTCGTCACGGGCCGTGTTCCTGCGTTGGGCAAACTCGGGCCAGACGACGGGCGAGTACGAGGACTGCGTCAGCTACGTGGCAGCGGCGGTCTACGCGCCGGCGCCGGCAATCGCCGAGGTCAAGAAGGCGCTGGCCGACGAGGGGAAACAGCCGGCTGCCACAGCAGCCAAAGCCGAAAGCCCTAAGGCGGCGCCTACGCTGACAGACGAGGACAAACGCATTCTGCTGAAGCTCGCGCGCGACGCGGTCACGAAGGCAGCGGAACTGGGAGCCTCAGGCGCGAGACAGGCTGTGCCGGTGGTGGTGAACGATATGCCGGAGGCGCTGAGGGCGAACGGCGGCGCCTTCGTGACCCTGAAGATCAATGGCGAGCTTCGGGGCTGCATCGGCCACATCGAGGCGGACCGGCCGCTCTGCCTGATGGTCCGGGAGATGGCGATTGCGGCGGCTCTCCAGGACCCGCGCTTCTGGCGGATGCGCAAGGACGAAGTGCCGCAGCTCACGATAGAGATCAGCGCCCTTGGCCCGCTGGAGCCCGCAAAGGGGCTGGAGGACGTCGAGATCGGCCGGTACGGCCTCATCGTGAGCAACGCCTACACGAGCGGGCTGTTGCTGCCGCAGGTTGCGACTGAGCAGGGCTGGGGGGCGCGCGAGTTCTTGGAGCAGACGTGTCGGAAGGCGGGGCTTCCTGCCGATGCGTGGCAGCGCCCGGGCGTGACCATTCAGCGCTTCACCGCCACGGTCTTCGGCGAAGAGGAGTTGAAGACGCGTTAGCAGCCCATTGCGGAGTGCGCCCTCCACACGGACGGCGGGCAGGCCCTCCACAAGGACGGCGGGCAAGCCCTCCACAAGGACGGCGGGCAAGGATTGCGGAATTTTGCAGAACGAACCCAATCGGTTGTGACGTCATACGTAGCAAATAGTTAAAATATGACTAAATTGCTCAACAAAGATGCGCGCAGGCTCATCAAAGGCTGGCAACAATGAGGTGGAAACGCCTGAAGCTGGTGACAGCGGGAACGGTTGTGGCTGTGCTAACCGGTTACATAGCACTGCATCCATTCGTTCTATATAAGACGTGGGGGGCGTTGTACGGCGACATAGATGTGAGAAGTGGCGACCTGCGAGAGCGGCGATATGGCTTTGGCATCCTCCTTGAAGACAGGATTCAGACGACGCCGTTCTCTCAGAGTGCGAGAGAGTTGGACCTGGCCGGCGACCGCCCGCCCTTGTGGCTACCCGCGTGGAAGACTCCTGTTGGCCTTCCCGCGCTGATCCCCAGAACGTATGACGCCTACGGGTTCGCCGGGGGAGAGGCAGTGGCAGACTGCAAAATGCTGATGATGATTCATAGCATGGAGAATCCGGACTTTGAGACGCGCAGCAAGGACATCCGCCAATTCCTGCAACTGATGCAGGAGGGCGATGCACACAAGATGAGCCGCTTTATTGTTGAACGGTCTGAATCTTCCCCCGGCGGGCAAGAAAGCGGCAAGGACTACAGGTAGCGCCTCTGACGACAAACGATCTTTGTTAGGAATGGGAAGCGCTGGAGGCGCGTGAGTTCCTGGAACAGACGCGTCGGAAGGCAGGGCTTCCGGCGAATGCGTAGCAGCGCCAGGGCGTGAAGATTGAACGCTTTGCTGCCTCGGTGTTCGGTGAAGAAGAGTCGAAAACACGTTTACAGCACGACGAAATTCATCTCCGGGCTTGCGGGCGCATTGACGCCCTACGTCCCCCGAAACGGGGGTCATGAGCGCAGTAGGTCGGTTGTCACGGAGTCGGTGGCTGCGTGATGGGCCAATCGCGGAGGATGCCATTTCTGGCGGCCCTTGTGGCGCTGCTCTCACGGCGGGTTGTTGTGCCCGCTGCCGTGATAAGATGGTGCCGTGTGGCAGTTGTATGGCCGTTTTACTTTGCGCTCTGCACTGCCGCCGGCCTACTGGGTCACCTGCTAAGCCGCCTTGTGGATTACAGCGGGATTTCCTGGAATTGGGGCTACGACAGTCTGGACTATGGTCTGGGATTCGGCTTCCTCGTGGGGCCGGTCATGCTCCTCGCCGCCATCGTGGATTCGCTTTATCAGGGCTGGTGCGCTGGACCCGGCGAAGAGCTGGACTACGCGTACTGGCCGCGGCTCACCAAGCTACCGACACTGCTGCGTTGCTGGCGGGTACGAATCCTCTTGCTTTCTGCCATCGCGTGCACGTTGGCGTATTGGGCGTGGCGGGCCGAGAAGGGCGAGTTCTTGCTGCCCGACCCAGTGGTGGTTATCGTGCTGGCTGCGTGGGGCATCCTGTGGGCGGCCGACGCCTTGAGGAGGCCTAACATGACTACCTTCTGCCCCGCGTTGATATTGCTGTTTGCTGCAATGTTGCTGGCTCTTTTCGTCGTCAGTGAAGCCATTCCCAGCGACCGCTAACTTGCCGGCGGCGGCCCGCTCTGGCGGAACTCCGGGAATCAGCAGTTGGGCATGAGATGCTCAAGATCAGCGTCAGACAACTGAGCGAACCTTGCCTATGGTGCAGGGATGGGCGCGAAGTGGCCTTCGACTTCACGAATGAATGCCTTTCGGTATACGGCGTGAGTTACCATCACGAAAACCAGGACTTGCTGGCATTCGCTGAACAACTGCGCCAGTTGGAGAGATTCCGGCAAGGGAGCGCCGAACTCGTCTCCAAGAGCTGTGACTCCGAACTCAAGCTGAAGTTCGCCCGGCCGGGTGGTGAGCTTTGGTTTTCAGCCAAACAGCACATTGCTTCTTCCCCCGATGAGGAGGTGTTTAGCAAGGACGTCAGCTACTTCGGCCAGGTGGATGGCGAGTACGTCGGGGCATTCCTCAATTCGCTGATCAAGGCAATCCAAGATGGCCAGCCATCGCGCGAAGCGGACACAGGTGCGGGTTCAACGGCACGGGCCGAAGAACTGCTGGAATCCATTGCGCTACGGTTTGAACAGCGCGGATACCGGGTATCCCGCAACACTCCGTTGCCTCACGGACCCGTAGCCGACATCTGCGCATCACGCAAGTACCTTTCCTGGAAGCGGCTTGCGCTTGTGTCAGAGCACGTGGTCGTTAAGTGGGTAGAGAACGCAGGCGTGATGGACATGCAGAGGCTATCTGACGCCGGCTTTCAGCATGGCAGGAAGGTCGCTCAAGCTGCGCTTCTGCGCGGCCGGCTGTTCTGCTACGTGATCCTGCCGGTCATAGTTACGAGCAATCCGAGACCCGAGCTTGTGGAACATATCGCTGCGAAGCCCCACAGACGCCGGTCCCTCTTGGAGTTCCCTGTGGTGATGGACTTGACTACTGGGAAGGCAAGCTACTTCGGTACAGCAGGCACCGGGGTAGATTCCTTCTCGGACATGCGCTCAGTCGTGCTGAGGCTCGTAGGAGGACAGTCAGTCTGACACTTTCCTAACAGCGGAGCTGCCTGGCGTCGAAGGAGGCGGCGAGTGGAAAAAGTGGTGCTGAATGTATGGATGCGCAGGGCTCTGGTAGCCCTGGCCGCGCTGGCTGCTTGCTTCGTGGCCTTTGTCGTCTTCGTGGCTGTCTGGGAGGCGAACGTCGGCCGCCCGGAGAGCGCGGCAAGGGCTGGCTGCAATAACCAACTCCACATCATAGCTGGCATAGTGCTCACGTGGGCGCATGATCACGGCGGCACTTTGCCGCCTGTCCCTGATGAGGCGGTCACCCAGCAGGAAGCGGAGCGGGGCCTTCTCCGTTGCCCCGGGCGGAAGGCCACGTACCATGGCGAAAGCCTTGGCCCGGAAGTGCCGTATGTCTATGTGGGTGGCGGCATGCTCACGCTCGCCATCATGAATCCCGCAAGGACCCCGATCGTGTTCGACGCAGCTCCCCTTCATCCGGGACCCTGGGAAGGTCTGTGGTATGTCATCCGCCCTCAGCACACGCGGAACGTCCTGATGGCGAACGGGGAGGTCGTCAACTTCGAAGAGGCAGACTTTCGGCGACTGGTCGGCGAGGCCTTGGCACGCGAGAACTACGGCGAAGACGCTGCACGGCGTCTTCGTGAGCTGCTCTCCGGCAAATAGGGGCATCAATGAATGGCGGCCGGCGGCGGGAACGGATCGCTGTGAAGTTCACGGCTCCGAGCCGTTGGCTGCCAGGGATTCAGTAAGCTCGCAGAGGTCATCAAGACGCGGGGCGATTGCAGGCCTTCTCTTGGGCACCTTGGGAGACCTCCATGCGCAATTGGAAGCTGTCCTGTTCCGGAGTGAGTGAGCCAAGGCGTCTGGTCTTCGCTTTGGGGCTGACGTTATTTGCCCTGTCCGCTGCCGTGGCTAACGCCGGGGAGATTCACGAGGCCGCGGCCAAGGGAGACACAGCGCGGGTCCGCGCGCTTCTGGACGCGGAACCGGACCTTGTCAGGGCATTCGACGACTACGGCTTCACCCCTTTGCACGTGGCTGCCAAGCATGGGCAATCGGAAGTAGCAGCGCTCTTGATTGAGCGCGGCGCCGACGTGAGAGGACGGGTCGGCGGCTGGCCCAAGGAAGCTATGCCGCTACACGTTGCAGCCGCTAACGGGTCGACAGAGGTAGTGCGGGTACTCCTTGCACATGGTGCTCGGATAGAGGATGTCAAGGGATTGAGCGACTACCCTGAAACTGCCTTGAACCTTGCGGCCGGCGCCGGCCAAGTGGAAGCCGTTAGGGCTCTGTTAGATGCAGGCGCCAAACCTGATGCGCACATGGGGGAAAGCAGCGTGGCGCTCGTTGAGGCGGCAGAGAAAGGGCACGTTGCCGTGGCGGGGTTGCTACTGGACCGGGGCGCCAACCCGAACGATGCAGTGCCGGGCTACTACCCTCTCGCCGTAGCAGCGAGGTACGGGCATGTAAACGTCGTGAAGCTCCTGCTCGAGCGCGGCGCCTATGTGAATACCTATCCGGAAGGAGGCTCATGGCCGTTGGTGGCAGCCGCAGAAGGGCGGAAGCTCGATTCCGTCAAGCTGTTGGTTGAGGCCGGGGCGTCTATAGACGCAAAGGCCTATGCACAGGGCGAGACTCCGTGGCTCCATGCGCTGGGATGGCATGCAAATCGCGAGATTGCTGAGTTTCTCCTGGCCGCAGGGGCTAAGCCGGACCTTGCCTGCGCAGCCGCTTTGGGCCTCACCGACCGCGCGGCGGCAGCCCTTGACAAAGATCCCCGGCTTGTTGAGCCACCGCCGAAGGGCGGCGTCACGTTGCTCCATTGGGCAGCCACCGGCGACCAGGCGGAAATGATACGGCTCCTGCTCAAACGAGGCGCCCAGATAGATGCGCGCGATGGGGCTGAAATGACGCCCCTCCGGGTCGCGGCGGAATTGGGGTGTGCGAGGGCCGTCACAGCTCTGCTCGAAGCCGGCGCCGACAAGGAAGCGGCAGACCGTGGGGACCATTTCACGCCGCTGGCAGCCGCCGCATCCTCTGGCCACGCGGATGTTGTCCGCATCCTCGTGGCGGCCGGCGCGTCGTTGGCCGGCAAACCCGATCGGCCCCCGCTGCACATGGCGGCACATAGTGGGAACCTTGAGGTCATGGAGGTACTGATCCAAGCTGGCGCTGACGTTGATCAGCGTACTGATACAGGCAGCACTGCCCTCCACTTAGCGGCAAGCCGGAAAAGGCCACTCGCTATGCAGCTCCTGCTTGACAGGGGAGCCAGCGTCGACGCCGTTGATAACTATGGCACAACCCCACTCAATTCGGCTGCGGGCTTGGTGGGCGGGCCGCGGGCCTCGGAAGTTCGTCTGCATGAAGTGGCTCAAACCATTCAGCTCTTGCTGGACCACGGCGCGGATGCGAACAAGCCAGACGCTGACGGTACTACTCCCCTGCACTTGGCAGCCGAAAGCTATAACCCGGAAGTGGTATCCCTGCTGCTTGCACATGGTGCAAACGTCAAGGCGGCCAACAAGGATAGGGAACTTCCCGTGCACCGCGCGGCCTATGGTGGCTCTGCCAGGGTCTTGGAGTTGCTGCTTGCCGCAGGAGCGGACCCGAAGGCGCGCTCGGCTGGCGGACTGACGTCCCTGCACTACGCTGCACAGGAGAACCGCGAAGAAGAGCTGCGGATTCTCCTCCGCGCCGGCGCGGACATCGGCGCGCGTGCCGACGATGGGAATACGCCCCTGCACGTTGCGGCGGCGGCGCGCAAGGTGAGGTTCGCGGAGGTGCTGCTGCTGAAAGGTGCCGATCCCAACGTGAAGGATGACGCCCAGTTTACCCCCCTTCACATCGCGGCCCTCGTGGGCGACGTGCCGACGGCGGAACTGCTCTTGAGGCACGGCGCGGACATTGCGGCCAAGGAGGAGCAAGGCCGGACTGCGCTTCGTATCGCTCAGGAAGGGAAGGAGTCAGGGCTACCCGAGTGGCTGCTCAAGGACTTGAAGACGTTCGATGTTACGCCTGACCCGGAAGGCCAGGCGGGAGTCGCTCGCCTCTTGAAGGAAAAGGGCGCCGCGGAATAGGGGCTGGCGGAGATATGAAACGACTGATCGCACTCTGGGTGGTAGCACTGGCCATCTGCGGGTGCATCTCCACGCCTGACCGACCCCGGCCCCTTGCCATTGCCATTCTCGAATATGAACGGTCTCCAGAGAGTCCCGGCGTTGAGTTACTGCCCCACGACTACGGCGTTCTCATCAAGGGGCTCCCAGAGGAAAAGCCGGAGTTCTTCGTGTATGACAGGCCTCACCACAAGATAGTATGCCCGTCAGATTTCCAGGCTTTCTTGTGCGAACTGGAGAACATCCCATCAGGATCAAGAGTTGACTGGGTGAACACGTGCACTGTGCCGTTGAATTACGGCATGCCCGAGACAGAGAGCACGCAGTTGGAGAGAGTTCCCACGAAGAAACGATTGCACAGGGGCGGTTACATTATCTGCACCTGCGAGAGCAAGGAACTCAGACTGCTGAAGGTCGCAAGATAGAGGGCCCTTGCCCGCGGCCGCCTCGTGAGCGACGTGGCAGGGCCGATCGGCGAACGAGCATGCGGCCGGATAGGGCGTCTCTTGAACCTGCCGGGTCGGTCGGTGGGAGTCTGGCCTTATGGCGAAATCAGGCAGCGAACAGTCGAAGTGCGGAGGAAACGGCAGGCTGCGGCGGTTGGTGCAGTCCGTTTTGGCCAGCGAAGGAGACCTCGGTATATGAGCATATTGGCTTTCTGTCATGGCAATGCCGCAGGGCACCTGCTGCTGCTGATCATAGCGTTGATGATAACCTATGGCAGTGTGTCCGCCATCACGCCGCACTTCGTCCCTGACCAGGAACTTATCCAGTCCCCTATCATCGTGGTGGCGCGGTGGGAGAAGGCGCCACTGCGACGGACAGAGGACGCTGGTTACAGCACTGAGATTGTGGTTGAGCGGGTAGTCAAAGGCGACCTGAGACCGGGCACGCACACCGTCTATGAGGTCTGCTGGCGTGAAAACGGCGAGATGGAAGTCTATTGGCCAATTGACGGGCTCGAAGGGGTCAGGGACGTCCGAGAGCCGAACCTCTACTTCATCGAGCGCGAGGCCAGCGCAGATGGGGGGCGCCCCGCAACACGTCTGCGCGTGCAATTCGTGAGAGGCGTCCAGCCTCTCTCGTCGGAGCCCTACTTCACCGCGCTGTCCTCGGAGGATCCAACCTCTGCCGTAGCTCGCCTTCTCGATGCAGAGGACCCTCTGATGGTCCTGCGAGCATTGGCGTACGTCAACGGGGGGAAGTTTCCCTGGCCGTACGAATGGTGCGGCGGCGCGCCGACTGGCCATGGGCCGCTGACGCAGCACGCTGCCGCAGTCGAACGCCTGTTGGATAGGCGAGAGCGAGAAGTCCGGGGCCCCGCCGCAGTGGTCTTCTTTCAGCTTTCCGGCAAGCGGTGTGTTCCGCGCGCGAGGTCGTTGCTCGGGGACGAGGAAGAGAGCATCAGGGCAACTGCTGTCATTGCTTTGGCAACCCATCACGACTCGGAATCGGCCGGATCCGTCTGTGCGACGGTCAAAAGCATCAAGAATGCCGGCTGGGCCTGTGAAGTGATTGAAGCGCTTTCCAGTTGGGGTGAGGAAGGTATTGTGCCTGCCCTCGTTTCATTCCTCAGAAGCGACGGATGCGCATCCTGGAGTAATGTCGGCGACCTGGGTATACCCGCCTTGAAGGCCCGGGCGGCGCTGCATAAGCTAACCGGCCATTGGTTCCCGTTTGAGGTTGACCTGAGCATGGCGGCGTGGAATCAGGTAACGTCTCTCGGGGACGCAGACGCACGCAAACGCAGGCTGGCGGAGTTGCTGCCCTGCGAGCCCGAGCCGCTTCGGGCCAAACTGATTGACCACCGCACAGTGCAGATCACCAATCGGTCTCAGGCCCCTGTGGCGATCACCACCGTTCCCAGCCAGGTTATGGGGCGCTGTGCAGGCGGGAGCGTCCAGCTCGACTTGGAGAGGATACCGCAGGGCGGGAAGGACAGCGTTGTCCTCAATCCGGGCGAGTCAACAGAGTTGCCCGTGGTGTTGGTGGCCCCCCTCCTACCGGACAATCCCGCGACTCGCAGATTGGCGTTCACATACGAGAAGTTCGCTAAGGACGCGAACGCAGGCCGCTGGGTCGGGTAGCTGAACGTTGAGTAGTCCCATCGGCAAGGCGGCATCCATGGGGAAGTGCTGGCGAGGAAATGAGAGAGGCATGGGCGGCGCCCGGAATATCGTTCAGGGTAATCGCGCTTTTCTGTACGAGGGGCTCTGTTGAGGTTGCCGCCGGGGGCAGGCAGGTGGAGCGACGCGCCCCGCCGCGTCCTGCAAGTTCGCGGCCATGACGGAGCATGGCCCTCCATTGGCGGGCAAGTCTCCATGCGTCCGCGTGTTGCCGTTTGCGGGCGTTGGAGGGACGCGTGCGTTGGCCCTCGGCCAACGCACGTCGCGTCCGGCTGGGTTGTTCACGATTGCGCCAACGATCCCCCCACGGGTCAGATCCGGCTTTCATAATAATGGCGAAAGCCGAGTTAAGTCCGTGTTGTCTGCCAGCAGTTCTCGCCCGCACATCCGCACCGCAGGCCCATTGGCGCCGCCGGTGTGGCATTCCAAGACGGCAGAATCAGCCTGTTGGAGTTCACGCGCGGCTGTCGCAATCCGGCGGCGGTTGCCGGTCGGGGAAAGGTCGGATAGGATTGGGGCGGCAACCGTGACCGACGCTCTACCACCAGAAGAAGGTTCCATGTCACCAGACGGGATCGGGACAGAGTTCACGCTCCCCCTGGAGGTAGTCCCTCCGCGAATCGCTCCCCTCCCCCAGAGGCGGTTCATCCTGCTCGCCCTAGTCCTGGGGAGCGGGTTCTCGGCCCTGGTGTACGAAGTCGTGTGGCTCCAGTTGCTGCAACTGGTTATCGGCTCGACGGCGGTTTCCCTGGGGGTGCTGCTCGGCACGTTGATATTGCCCAGAGCGTGAAGAGCCGTCACGGCGTGGCCGCCCACACACGGCGAGGTGAAATCTGGTAGGCGAGATCGGTCTCACGGATCGTTGACGTGCCAGGCATGTCCCAGTCGCGGTTCGGCTGCCCAAGAGCTTACTTGCCGGCTTTCGGCAAGAGGCGTGGATGCTTCTTCTGCATCCAGGAGAGCAGACCGGCCCGGAATTCCCGCACTTCGGCGATGATCTCCTCGACGTCCTCACCCGACACTTCGCCTGCGCGGTCGTAATCGGCCACGTTGCGTTTTGAGCGACAGTGGTCCAGGTAATCCGCGCGCGCTTGCTCCTGAGGACCCATGACCTCCGGCAACACGTTGAACGTCGCCCAGTGTTGCCCCGTTCCGGAGGCGCGGTAGCCGGCCGCGGCCAGGGCAATGGTGGCCAGTTGGAGCGCAGCATTGTAAGCCGTAGCGAAACGCCGGTCGGCCGATGTCTGCGTGACCTCAGCGTCAGCCAGGTCACGCTCCACCACCCGCAACAAAGCCGCCACTTCCTTGGCCGAAGTCCTGTGGGGACGGATGCGGCCCTCAGCGAGCAAGCTGTGCAAGGACACTATCGTCTCCAATCAGGTATATCTTCTCACCTTTGAGCACTTCCGTCACGAAGGGATTGCATTCCCTGACTTTGGACCTGAACTCTTCCGGGGTATAGACCGTGGGGTTGAACTCCCGGCCCAAATCGCGGCCGGCCGGTCCCAGGACCTCTGAGGCGCCCCTCAAGCCCAAGGCCCCGATCATGAAAAGGTCAATGTCACTCTCTGCGGTCTCCTGGCCCCGCGCATAGGAGCCGAAAATGAAGGCCGCCTGCACGCGGTCGGCAAGCGGGGCGAGGGCGGCGCGCAGGGCCTCGCCCAGGCCGATGGTCTTGAGAACGACGCGCTTCAAGTCTTCAAAGGCCGGATGGCGGCGGTTGGCCTGGTAGTAGACGCGGTTGCCGCGTGGGGTCTTGACCACAAGGCCTGCCGCTTCCAACCTGGCGACCTCTCGCTGGACGGTAAAGGCCCGTGCTTTGGCGGCTTCTAATAGTTCCTTTTGGTAGAAACTGGCCTCCGGGTGAGTGAGGAAGACTGTCAGAAGCCGGGCGAGCGCATTGGAGGAGAAAAGGGCCGCCCATCCGGGACTGCGCGCCTTTCCGCTCGTACGACCAACTTTTTTGGTCGTACGACCAACTTTTTTGGTCATCCCTTGCTTCCTCCGCAACCTTGGCATCTTGGCCTCCTGCCGTCATCACGCGGATGTTATCCAAAACCCCTCTTCATAGGTGCCGGCTGGGCTGCCAGCAACAGTATAGACACGGGAAGGGGAAAGTCAAGCGCAGGCCAATTGGCGGTTGACAGTTGAGAGTTGGAACAGGAAAGCCCGCTGGGTTTCAGGCTTCGGGATTTCGTCGGCGCACGGGGCCAAACCGCCGCCACGGGGCGATGACGCCATACATTCGCCCGTGGCGAATGTCAGCGTTGGCCAAGGGCCAACGCCCGGTGCTACCGATTTGGGGGCGAGACGCCGAGTGTTGAGTTTCAAGTTCCCGCGTTTCAGGTTGCCGGCTCGGCGGCGGTTGCCGGTCGGGGAAAGGTCGGATAGGATTGGGGCGGCAACCGTGACCGACGCTCTACCATAAGAGCCTCTAGGAAGAAGGCTCCATGTCACCAGACGGGATCGGGACAGAGTTTACGCTCCCCCTGGAGGTAGTCCCTCCGCGAATCACTCCCCTCCCCCAGAGGCGGTTCATCCTGCTCGCCCTGGTACTGGGGAGCGGGGTCTCGGCCCTGGTGTACGAGGTCGTTTGGCTTCAGTTGCTGCAACTTGTGATCGGCTCGACGGCGGTTTCCCTGGCGGTGCTGCTTGGGACGTTCATGGGAGGGATGTGTCTGGGCAGCCTGCTGCTGCCGCGCGTCATCTCTCGGCGCATGCATCCGCTGCGGGTCTACGCGATGCTGGAACTGGGTATCGGGCTGATTGCGGTCGCGGTGCTGTACGGGATGCCGCACATCGAGAGGATTTACACGGACACCGCGGGGGGCGGGTGGGTCACATCGCTGGCGCTGCGGGGCCTGGTGAGCGCGGCCTGTCTGCTGCCGCCGACGATGCTGATGGGCGCGACGCTGCCTGCGCTCTCGCGCTGGCTGGAGACGACCCCGGAGGGCGTCTCGTGGGTGGGGTTCCTGTACGGCGCCAACATCGTGGGCGCGGTGGTGGGATGCCTGTCGGCGGGATTCTACCTGCTCCGCCTCTACGACGTGGCCACGGGAACCTACGTGGCGGCAGGCATCAGCGTGGCGGTGGCGGCAGCAGGCCTGGCGCTGTCCGCGTCATCGCCCTATCGGCCCGCCGCGCCAGAAAAGGCGCCGGCGCGAGCGGGAAGCGCTGCCCCGGTGGGCGTGTACGTGGCCATCGCCCTGTCAGGCCTGACGGCATTAGGGGCGGAGGTGGTCTGGACGCGGCTCCTATCGCTGCTGTTGGGAGGCACGGTCTACACCTTTTCCATCATCCTGGCATTCTTTCTGCTGGGGCTCGGGATCGGCAGCGCGATCGGGTCTTTTCTTGCGCGGACGGCCCGGCCGCGGCTGGCGCTGGGGTATTGCCAGTTGCTCCTGACGGGGGCAATCGCCTGGGCGGCGTTTGCCCTATCAGACTCGCTGCCGTACTGGCCGATCAACCCCGACATCTCCACGAGCCCGTGGTTTTCGTTTCAGATAGACCTTGTGCGGTGCCTGTGGACGGTGCTGCCGGCGGCGAGCCTGTGGGGCGCAAGCTTCCCGCTGGCCCTGGCAGCCGCGGCAGGCCCCGGGCAGGACCCCGGGCGGCTGGTGGCAGGCATATATGCGGCCAACACGGTCGGGGCAATCGTGGGGGCTTTGGCCTTCAGCCTGGCCTTGATCCCGCTGGTCGGCACACAATGGTCGCAGCGGGCATTGCTGATGCTCTCGGCAGTATCGGCGGCGGTGGTCCTGGCCCCGGCGGCGTGGTCGTCCTTGATCAGGGCGCTCAAAGGGCGGCCGGCCGAGCGCGTCCCGGCCAGGCTGTCGGCAGTCGGACTGGCGGCGGCCGTGGCCCTCACGCCGCTCCTGACGTGGAGCGTCTCGCCGATGCCGTGGGCCGCCGTTGCCTATGGGCGCTACTCCGCTACCTGGCTTCCGTATCTATACCCCGGCGTGCTTGACGCGGAGGAGGTCGAACTGCTGAAGCACGCAGAGGCCTTGCGGATTACGTTGCGGCTTTCCGACGGCGCCATCCGCTACGAACCTCGGGCGGGCGGCGAAGCGGGGAAAGTGTGGGACGCAGCGGTCGAGTCCACCGAGCAGAGCTGGATCGAGGCCAACCGTGAGAAACTGATCTCGGCACTGGGCAAGGGGCAACGGTTTGGGCACAAGGATGCATCGTCCTCGGCATACGGCGGCGCAGCGGCAACCCGGTTCTGCGCCTTCCTCGGCGAAGGGATGAACATCTCCGTCGCCGTCTCGGAGTCCGATCAAGGCGTCCGCTTCTTCCACGGGGCAGGCAAGGTGCAGGCCTCCACCGACCCGCAGGACATGCGCTTGCAGCGCATGCTCGGCCACATCTCGGTGCTGGCGCGCAAGGACCCGGACTCGGTCCAGTCGGTGCTTGTGGTCGCATGCGGCGCAGGGGTGACGGCCGGCTCATTCGTGCCCTATGACACCGTCCAGCGGATCGTGGTGTGTGAGATCGAGCCGATGGTGCCCGCACACGTGGCGCCGCTCTTCGCCAAAGAGAACTACAATGTCGTGGAAGACCCGCGCACACAGGTGATCGTGGACGACGGGCGGCATTTCATTCGCACCACTAAAGAGAAATTCGACGTCATCACGTGCGATCCGCTCGACCCGTGGGTGAAAGGGTGCGCGGCGCTGAGCACCAGAGAGTACTACGAGATGTGCAAGGCCCACCTGAAACCGGGCGGCGTGATGACGGTGTGGGCCCCGCTTTACGGGGGCGATATCACGGCCGTCAAGAGCGCGGTTGCGACGTTTTTCGAGGTGTTCCCGAACGCCGTGATCTGGAGCAACGACCTCTCCGGGGAGGGCTATGACACCGTGCTCTTTGCGCAGGTTGATCCGGTTGAGAAGGTTGACGTGGACCGCTTGCAGAACTGGCTGGACAGGCATCCAAAGGTGGCGGAATCATTGGAGGGAGTCGGGTTCGGCGCCCGTCGCATATTGGGGACGGCGGACGGAGAGGAGCACGAGGTCGGCGTGGACCTGCTGGCGACCTATGCCGGACAGGCAGAGGACATGGCCGGCTGGGTGCAGGGCGCAGAGATAAACACGGACAGCAACCTTCGGCTGCAGTACCTGGCCGGGATGACGTTAAACAAGCGCCAGAACAAGCAGATATTCAAAGACATGCTCCTCTACTACAAGTTCCCGGACAATCTCTTCGAGGGCTCTTCGACGCGACTGGCGGTGCTGAGGAAGACGATGGAATCGTGGGGGCGCACGCAGCCGGCTGCAACCGCCAAAGAAGATACCGAGCCGTAGGGGCGCGCGCGGATGATCGGGGGGCTGCACGAGTGCGCTGTCGGTGCCTGGAAGACCGTCCAAGAGCGTCAAGCCTTGCACCGGCTTCAGCGTGTCCGTCAGAGCGGCGCCCGTCACGTGGACCAGGGCTTCAACCTGAGCCTGAGCCCTTCGTTCTGCAGGACTGCATCTGCTGCCCGCACGATCGCGTCGAAGTCGTCACGGACGCTGAACAGGCACCCGACCAGCCGGTCGGCGCGGCCGCTCACCAGTTTCAACGCGAGTTCGGCTGCCTCCTCCGGCGGCACGTCCCTGCCGTCCTTGAGCATCTGGCCAATGAACGGGCGCCAGCGGCGGCCCTCAGCCCCCTCCGCCAGGGCCGTTGTCATGCGGGTCTTCACCAGGCCGGGGCTGAGCGCAAAGACCTTGACCCCGGTCTCGGCCGCCTCCAGGGCCAGAGTTTCAGTGAAGGCGAGGACGCCGGCCTTGGAGCAACCGTAACCCGAGCCGTAGACGTGAGGGCCCGTTGCGCCGCCGCCGACCAGATTAATGACGTATCCGTGTCCGCGGGCCACCATCCCCGGCATGATGGCGCGACAGCAGAGGAACGTGCCCCACAGGTTGGTCTGGACGTCCGCCGACCACTGCTCCTGGTCCAGTTCCCACGTCGGGCCGACGGCTGTGAGGCTGCCGGCATTGTTGACGAGCACGCTGACGGGCCCGAACTCGCGCTCGGCGAGTGTCGCCAGGTGCTGCACCTGTTCGGGATCGGTCACGTCCGTCGGGACACCCAACAGACGTCTGCCGCCCGCCCCAAGTTCAGCGACGGCCGATTCGACTTCGTCCTTCGAGCGCGCGGCAATGACGACGCTGCTGCCGCGCTCGGCGAATGCCGCGGCCATCGCCTTGCCAATGCCACGGGACCCACCCGTCACAACGACGCAGGCTCCTTCGAGCTTCATAGCTTCCTCCTGGCCCGCCCGAAGGATTAGCATTTCGCGCCTTCGTGCCGGCCGCAGAACCACCAGTTTGCGCCGTAGTATGCACGCCCTCCGGCGACGCCGAATCAGGCTCGCATGTCCGGCGGCTCATGTCAAGGTCGGGCGGTCGGGGATCGGGCGGAGCTTGTGAAGCGCGGCCGACACATTGACCAGGTGGGGCCGAAGTCATATACTTCACCGCTCGCGTTGACACGTCCTGAAGCCGTCTGGAAAAGAGCGCCTGCCACTCGGTCTGCGTTGCCGTCGGCGCGCGCTGGCTGACGGGCAACGGAGTTGTCTTAGGGAGGAACGAAATGAGTCCGGTATCTCAGAGGTCCGCGGTTGCAGTGTGCATGTTGGGGGCTTTGGCTTGCGGCATGATCCGGCAGGCAGCCGGCCAGGAGGGCGCGGGCATGGTGCTACCCGAAGGTGTGAAGGCTGTGTGGGACCTGGACAAGTCGTATCGAGAGAAGAGCCCGACACGCGAGCGCGTGTGCATCAACGGGCTCTGGCGCTGGCAGCCGGCGGCGCAGGCGGCGGACGCCGTGCCGACGGACGGCTGGGGCTATCTCAGGGTGCCCGAGCCCTGGCCTGGCGGAACAGGCCGTGGAAGCGGCTCGCAGGCGTTCTTCCGGAATCCGGCCTGGGCCGAGGGCGCACTCCAGGACCTTACGGCTGCCTGGTACGAGCGCGAGATCACCGTCCCCCAGGAGTGGGCCGGGCGCCGCATCACGCTGCACGCTGAGTACATCTATTCCTTCGCCCAGGTCTACCTGGACGGCCGCAAATTGGGAGAACTGCGCTACCCCTGGGGCGACGTGAACCTTACGACGGCCTGCCAGCCGGGCCGGAAGCAGACCCTCAGCATGCTCGTCGTGGCGATGCCGCTCAAGGGCGTCATGCTCTCCTACAGCGACAGCAACGCAGCCAAAGAAGTGAAGGGCGCGGTGAACCGGCGCGGCCTCTGCGGAGACGTATGTCTGCTGGGCACGCCCGCAGGGCCCCGCGTTGAAGACGTGAAGGTTGAAACGTCCGTGCGCAGATGGCAGATCACGTTCGACACGGCGCTTGACGGGCTCGAACCGGGGGCGCAGTACGCTCTGCGAGCTCAGGTCAAAGACGGGGACAGGGTCGTCAAGGAATTCACGAGCCGGCCTTTCCCGGACAGCGAGTTATCGAGCGGCCGGATTGGGATCACCGAGAACTGGCGGCCCGAGAAGCTCTGGGACACGATCACACCTCAGAACCAGTACGACCTCAATCTTTCGCTGTTGGACGCCGGCGGGAAGGTCCTGGATACCGCGCTGCCCGTGCGGTTCGGGTTCCGGGAGTTCTGGATTGAGGGCCGGGACTTCTACCTCAACGGCACGCGCATCTACCTCTCCGCCGTCCCGGTTGACAACGGCAACATGAACCCCACAATGGCAAGCTACGGACCCACGAGAGCGACCTTACAGCGGTTCAAGAGCTTCGGGACCAATTTCGTTTATACGCACAACTACGGCTGCGAGCCGGGGGCCCATTTGATCTTCGAGGAAGTCCTGAGGGCCGCGGATGACGAGGGAGTGCTCCTGGCTCTGTCTCAGCCGCACTTCGGCCATTACGACTGGCAAGCGCCGGATGCCGACCAGACGAACGGATATGCGCGGCATGCGGAGTTCTACGTGCACGTGGCGGGGAATCATCCTTCGGTCGTGTTTTACTCCACGAGCCACAACGCGACCGGGTACAGCCAGGACATGGACCCGGACATGATTGACGGCATTCAGAACCCGCGCCAGGAATGGGGGCTCCCGAGCGCCTCGCGGGCGCTGCGGGCGCAGGCTATTCTGGAGCGGCTGGACGGAACCCGGATTGTGTACCACCACTCGTCGGGCAGCCTTGGCTCCATGCACACGAGCAACTTTTACCCGAACTGGGCGCCGATTCAGGAGATGAGCGACTGGTTTGAGCACTGGGCCACGCTTGGCGTGAAGCCGCTGTTCACCTGTGAGTACATCGCGCCATGCACGTGGGACTGGACGATGTACCGGGGGTTCTACAAAGGCGTACGCGGGTTCGGCTCCGTAGCAGCGCCGTGGGAGTTCTGCATCGCCGAATGGAATTCGCAGTTCTTTGGCGACCAAGCGTTCAAGATCAGCGAGCCGGAGAAGAAGAACCTGCGCTGGGAGGCCGAGAAGTTCCGCGCCGGCGCGGCATGGTATCGGTGGGATTATCCGTATGCAGTTGGTTCTGACGCTTTTGACGAGCGCTACCCGGTGATTGCGATGTACATCACGGATAACTGGCGCGCTTTCCGCACGTGGGGCATGTCCGGGACGAACGCGTGGCAGTACCAAGATTACTGGAAGCGGCCTGAGGGAGCGGCAAGAGAATCCCGGCAGGAAGGACCGATAGACTGGGATAGCCTGCAGCGGCCCGGTCCCGCTCCCGCACGCGGGCAGGCGGCCGGGCAGAGCGCGGCTGCCTCCTCCAATGACCTGATCCCCACGGTTGCGGGGCTGGCCCTGGTGCGCAACAACATGCCGCTGCTGGCTTACATCGGCGGCAAGGCGGCGGCCTTCACCAGTAAAGACCATAATTACCTACCAGGAGAGACCGTCGAGAAGCAGCTCATTGTCATCAACAACTCCCGTGTGACGACGACGTGCGATTGCCAGTGGTCGTTCGGGCTGCCTCGCGCCGCCAAGGGCAGCAAGACGATCACGCTTCCGACGGGCCAGCAGGAGCGCATCCCGCTGACGTTCGAGCTGCCGGCCGACCTGGCTCCGGGTGAGTATAAGATCAGCGCATCAGTCAAGTTCAGCAACAGCGAGGTCCAGGACGATTCGTTCTCGATAGACGTGCTGCCAGCCCCGGCGGCCGTCCAGACGAGCCCGAAGATCGCCCGGTTCGACCCGAAGGGCGAGACGACCAAGCTTCTCTCGGCACTGGGCGTCACGTGCACTTCCATTCAGGCGGACGCCGACCTGTCCGGATACGACGCACTCATCGTGGGCAAGGCGGCTCTCACGCTCGACGGGCCGGCGCCGGACATTTCGCGCGTGCGGGACGGGCTGAGAGTGATCATCTTTGAGCAGGCGGGCAGTGTCCTCGAGAAGCGCTTCGGATTCCGTACGGCGGAGTACGGCCTCCGCTGGGTCTTCAGGCGCGTGCCCGACCATCCGCTTCTGGCAGGCCTCACTGACGCCCAGTTGCGGAACTGGCGCGGGGCGGCGACGATCCTGCCCCCCCGCCTCTCGTACGAAATGACCCGGCAGTTTTACTTTGCGCCATCGGTCAGGTGGTGTGATATCCCCGTTACGCAGGTTTGGCGCTGCGGCAACCGGGGGGATGTGGCTTCGGCGTTGATCGAGAAGCCAGCCTGCGGCGACTTCCTGCCCATCCTCGACGGAGGCTTCTCGCTCCAGTACACATCGCTCATGGAGTACCACGAAGGCAGCGGCATGGTCCTGTTCTGCCAGACCGACGTAACCGGCCGCACCGAGGGCGACCCGGCGGCGGAGGCGCTGGCGCGGAACATTGTGAGGTACGTCGCCGACTGGAAACCGGCGCCCAGGCGGACCGCCGTCTACGCGGGCGACGAGGCCGGCAGGAAGCAGCTCGAGGCGGCGGGCCTTTCGCCGGCGGCGTATGCAGGCGGGGCTCTTACTCCCGATAAGGTGCTTGTGGTGGGACCAGGCGGCGGGCAGCAGCTTGCCGGCAATGCGGCGGCGGTCGCCGACTTCCTGAAGGCGGGAGGCGGCCTCCTGGCCCTTGGGCTGGATGAGCAGGAAGCGAACGCGTTCTTGCCGGCGAAAGTCACCACAAAGAAAGCGGAGCACATTGCTGCCTACTTCGACGCGGCCGGGAAGGACTCCCTGTTGGCGGGAGTGAGTCCGGCGGACGTGCACAACCGCGACCCACGGGACCTGCCCCTTGTATCGGGAGGCGCCACGGTTATCGGCGACGGCGTCCTGGCCAGAGCCGAAAACGCAAACGTCGTCTTCTGTCAGATGCTGCCCTGGCAGTTTGACGTTGGTAAGTGGAACACGAAGCGCACGTTCCGGCGGAGTTCCTGCCTGTTGACGCGCCTGCTGGCCAACATGGGAGCAGCCGGTGCCACGCCGGTCCTCGACCGTTTCCACAGTCCGGTGGACGCAACGAAAGCCGAGAAGCGCTGGCTGAGCGGGTTCTACCTGGACGTGCCGGAGGAATGGGACTACCCGTACCGCTTCTTCCGCTGGTAGGCCTTCCGCTGCGCTGACAGTGGGAGCTGCCTGACGCAAGGATGAGCAGACGCCGGCAGGAAGCCTCGGTTGCATGGCGACGTCCTCCGAAGCGGTGCGGGCGCGCAAGCGTCTGTCGCCCACGTTCAACGTCACCTTCAGGATGGAGATGCTCATGTCGCGGCGTGAGGTGGATTTTGCAGACGTCATCCATGCCGTCCACAGCCAGATGGACGTTCCCGGAGGAGGGAAAGGCGTCCTTCTGACCTCGTGCGACGCGGCCGGGCGGCCGAACGTTATGACCATCGGGTGGGCCCTCTACGGTCCCCACTATCATGGCCACAATGTGGCGGTGGTGGCGGTGCGTCCGGCTTGCCACACGTTCAAGCTGCTCGACGAGGTGGGAGAGTTCGTGCTCTGCGTTCCCACAGGCGAGATAGCGGACGCAGTGGCATTCTGCGGGAGGGAGTCGGGGCGCACGTGCGACAAGTTCAGGGAGACGAAGCTCACGCCGGTCGCGTCAACGCACGTCAAGCCGCCTTCCATTGCAGAATGCCCTATCCACGTTGAGTGCCGGATTTACCACAAGCAGCGGCCGCCGCATTTTATCCTCACCCCGGAGCACCGCCAGGCTCCGGTGCAGGCCCAGCACACGATCTACTTCGCCGAAGTGCTCGGCTCGTTTGTCTCAAGGGATTGAGCAAAGCCGAGCGCCGCAGGACCTGCCCGGGCGGCGGCCCTGCGTTCTTGACGCTGGTCCGGAGCGGAGCCGCTGGCTTGCTCGCCGGCGTAATGGTTTTCGCCCTGTGCGCGGCGCCTGCCCCGTAGTCATTGGGTGCTTTGCCGCGCCGCAGGATACAAAGGGAAGGACCACGTGATGACAGAGATCGAGTACAGCATGTCCGGCCGCCGGTCACTCGCAACAGTCGGCGGCGAACAGATCGGCCAGGTCGGGGTTCCCGACATTCCCTTCCACTGGGGGCATGGGACGTTCATTGCCCTCGCCGGCATAGGCGGAGTCGGCACGGACTCTCGATTTCGCCGCCAAGGCGTAGCATCCCGCCTGATGGCGGAAGCGGTCCGGTTCGCCCGTGAAAATGGTTACGGGGCCTCGGCCGTCTCCACCGGCTCCAGGAACGTCGCATGCAGGCTCTACAGCAAGGCCGGGTACGTTCACCTGTTTTCCATGCATGGCTTCACACGCCGCATCGAGGCCCCCGAGGGCGGTATCGTGGGCCAGGGACTTGCCATAAGGCCATACGCGGAGAAGGACCTCGACCAGGTGCTGGCGTTGATCCGAGAGACGGAGCGGCCGTTCTTCGGCTCGCGTCAGAAGACTCCCGAGAGATGGCAAGGGGCGCGGTCGGGCGGCAAAGGCCGACTGCCGGGATTGGCCTTTGTGGCCTTGCGAGACGGCCAGATCGTGGGCTATGCAGACCGCATCCTCCACTGGCAAGCCCTGACGGGGGAGGTGTTTGCCCGCTCGGACGGCGAACAATTCCACGTGGGTGACGCGCTCGTGGCGACTCTCGAAGAAGCCGCTGCCCGCCTCGAGGAAGAGAGCCTGCGCTTCTGGGCGACGGACTGCGAGGACTTCCCGGTTCGTCTGTTACGCAACCGGGGATACCAACTCAGCATCTCTCGCGTGTTCAAGTTCAACATCCTTTCACTGCAAAAGCTCGTGGATCAGTTGGGCGACCTCTTCCGCGGGCGAGTTGCTGGGTTGAGCGAAGGCGAAGTCCCGGCGAGCATTGAGCTTGTCTACGACGACCAGCGGGGCGTTATCACGCTGGGCGGCGCCCTGGAGGGCATCAAACTGGCGGCCTCGCGCGAAGTCGTTACGAAGGTCATCTGCGGGAGGTTCTCCGCCTGGGACGCGTACCTCCGAGGAGTCATGGATATCCATCCGTCAGTCGAGCCGAACGTGCAAAAAGTGCTCGAAGCGCTCCTGCCGACGGTTCCGTTTCAGCATCCCGCGAACGACTGGTGGTAGCCATATGCCCTACGAGCGGGCGCCCCACAGACGCCACTTATAGGCTCGGATGGCATGGCCTGTAGCACACGGGCGATTGAGGCCCAATGCCTGGTAGGAGGATCGACAACATGCGGGGAGGAAAGGGCGGAAAGCAGACGCGCGTGGCCCGGCAGTCGCCGCGCTGCCCGGGGCCGATACGAGTGAGCCACGATGGAACGCATTTCCTGGACGCAACCGGCCAGCCGTTCTTCTGGCTCGGCGACACGGCCTGGCCCCTGCTCACCAACTACTCCCGCGAAGACGCGGAGGCATACCTGGAGAACCGCGCCCGGAAAGGCTTCACCGTTGTCCAGACAGTCATCGGCTGGAGCACGGACGCCATCTTCGACGCAGGCGCGGGCAAGGTGCGCGTCCCCGATCCAAACTACGCGGGCGAGAGGGCGTGGACGGACGACCCGGCGCGGCCCAATGATGCGTTCTTCCAGCACGTGGACCATCTGGTTGATTACACAGCCAAGCAAGGCATGCTCCTGGCCATCATTCCGACGATCGGGAATTTCGTGCACGAGTTGGACGTATTCAATGTGGCGAACGCGGGCGCATACGGACGCTGGCTCGGGGAACGCCACAAGGATTGCCCGAACGTCGTCTGGATTAACGGCGGTGACCGCTGGCCGGCGGAATACGCGCCCGTGTGGCAGGCACTGGGCCGCGGCCTGCACGAAGGCAGCGGCGGCGCTCATTTGATTACGTTCCACGTGTGCGGATGGCACTCCTCATCCCAGTGTTTCCACAACGAGGATTGGCTCGACTTCAATTTCGTCCAGACGTGGACCGACTGGACGCAGATCCACGCGGCCGTGACTACCGACGGGCTGATGACGCCGCGCAAGCCGGTCCTGTTAGGGGAGCCGGCCTACGAAGACGGGCCGGAGTATCCCAAGGGCCCCATCACACCGCACGTGATGCGGCGGCAGGCCTGGTGGGCCTTCATGGCCGGCGGCTACTTCACCTACGGCCAGAACCAGATGTGGCGCATGGATCCGGGCTGGCAAGCGGCCTTCGACAGCCCCGGCGCACTCCAGATGACGCAGTTCAAGGCGATAGCCACGGCCCGCCCCTGGTGGAGGATGGTCCCCGACCAGGGGCTCTTTGCCAGCGGGGTAGGCTCGGAGCGGACCCTGAACGCCGCCCGCCGCGCGGTAGACGGGACGTGTGCCATGGCGTACCTGAGCAGCCAGTGCCACGTCCTCATCCAGCTGGACAAGATAGTCACTAAGCACGCAAGGGCCACGTTCGTGAACCCGGTGGACGGCACTCAGGTGGAGGCAGGAACGTACGAGACCGGCTACAAGCTCGGCAGCATCTTCCCGCGGGCCTATACTCAGTGGTTCTCCACGCCTGCCCGCTGGGAGGACGCCGTGCTGATCCTGGATGGCATGGAGTAACGCCTTCCACGTTGCCGGCGTCAGGCGGAGCCGTATGCCTCCTGCCCCTGCGCCCCACTCTCCAGGCTGCGCCCTGACAGGAAGATCTCGTCCCATAGCTGTACCACGAGACAAGCCATCAGTGGCCTGGCACAGCCGCTCTCTCCCCTTCTGTGCTGGTCCAACAATGCCGAGACCGGCGCGGGATCGAAGTAACCTTTCTGGCGCAGCACCGTCTCGGAGAGCATCTGCGCGGCGAAATCAGGCAATGGGCCCCTCAGCCATTCGCCGACGGGCGCCCTCAAGCCCCTCTTTCGGCGCCGGATGATCTCTGCGGGCAGGAGCCCCTTCAGAGCTTCCCGGAGGATATGTTTCTCTCGCAACGCCTTCATGTCGAGCCTCGGCGGGATGCCGGCACAGAACTCCACTACCTCATGGTCGAGATATGGTACGCGGGCCTCCAAAGAGCACGCCATAGTGTCGCGATCCAGCATGTGCAGCAGGAAGCTTGGCAGCCGGACGTGCAGCTCGAAGTACTGAAGTTGGTGGAAGGGATGCCACTGCCCGAAGTCTTGGGGAAGCGGTTGGCCCTCAACGGCGGGCGCAGCCGCCGCCACTTGCTGTCCGAAGTCGGCCGAGAAGGGCGGCGCCGGATCTGCAATCCCACCCGGGACGGTCAAGGCCCGATACCGTTCGAGGCACATCTGTGCCGGCGCCATCAGGACCGTCCGAGCCTTCGGCCAGATGCGGGGAAGCAGCGGCCCCAGCAGCATCAGGCGGCGCAACACCATCGGTATCCGGGCCACGGACCTCACTACCTTGTCGAGCTTGAACCAGGAGTAACCTCCGAAGACCTCGTCCGCGCCCTCCCCCGTCAAGACGACCTTGAAGTCCTCCGAGGCCCTCTGCGCCAGGAGCAATTGCAGGATCTCAATGCCCGTCGTGCTTACGTTCTCGCAGTGCCACACGATCCTGGGAAGGAGGGCGAAGTCCGCGCTGCGGCACACCACCTTGCGGTTGGATCGGACGTAGCCGCCGAAGTCGGCCAGGGTTTTCTGTGCGGTCACCTCGTCGTACGGACGCTCCTCGAACGAAAGCGAATACGTGTCCATCGGCGCGCCCGATATCCGCCCGGCGAGGGCAGTGATGCCGCTGGAGTCCACTCCCCCGCTCAGCCAGGCACACAGGGGCACGTCGCTGCGCAAGTGAATGCGGACCGACTCCTGGAGCTTGTCCGCCAAAGCATCCGCCCATTCCTCGGCGTTCCCGCCAGCCGAATGACGACCGCCTGGAGGAAACGAGATCCGCCAGTAGGCATGCAAGGAGCAAGCGCCCTCACGATAGATCAGATAGTGGGCAGGCGGGACGTGCCGGATGCCTGTGAAGATTGTGCGCGGCGCCAGCACGTAGCTGATGCGGAACAGGTCGCCAACCGCCGCCGGGTCAAGCTGCGGCCTGTCCGGGGCGGCGAGCAAGACGCTCTTCATCTCGGAGCCAAAGCAGAGGCCGTCGGGCGTGAGGGAATAATAGAGCGGCTTGATCCCGAGGCGGTCACGGCCCAGCATCAGCAAGCGTTGCGAACTGTCCCAAAGGGCGAATGCAAACATCCCCCTCAAGCGGCAGAGGCAACCGGGGCCGCTCTCTTCATAGACGTGGACCACGACCTCCGCATCGGAACTCGACGCGAAGCGATGCCCCCTTTCAAGCAGTTCCTTGCGCAGCTCCGGGGCGTTGTATATCTCGCCGTTGCAGATGAGCGCGACGTTTCGGCCCTCGTTGTAGATCGGCTGGTCGCCGGTGAGCAGATCCACAATGCTCAGACGCCGCACGCCCAGCCCAATCCCCGGCTCCAAATGGTAACCGCAACTGTCGGGCCCTCGGTGCCGTAAGATGGCCGTCATGCGTTCAAGTGTCGCGCGCGGAACGGGCTGACTCGGCTCGCGCGCCGCAAGGCCGCAGATGCCGCACACGCGGATTGATCCCTCCACAGGGTGCGTCATGTGCCCGCCGCGCACAGCCGGCGTGTCACGGCAAGCCACGAACGCTGGTCGGCGTGGGCCTGCGTCCGGCCTTCAAGCGCCGGCTATCCAACGCTCTCGCTTCTCCCCTGCGCTCCCCGCGAGAAGTACCGCCACAGGCCGAAAGCAGTCAACTCCGCCCAGAGAGCACACATGCCCACGAGCACCATTGTGGCAACGAACCTGTTGAACGACTGAAGGCTCCGGGGCGGCGTTGAAGCCCACGCGTAAACCACGGCAACTACTCCGGCGCCGCTTAACGCTGACGCGATGGTCCACAGACGCGCAGCCAACGAGAGGGGTGACGACGCGTTGCCGGCTGCCCCGCCATCACGGAACCACCGAACATAGAGGGCTGCCAGCGCGACCATCCCGACGAGCGTGCTCCCGTGTTGTAGAACGTTATAGAGTCTGAGGGGGCCGTATCCGGTCTCGATCAGGGCCGTGCGCAGTGCGGCCAGGTGTTGCACGCCCCAGCCGTAGTGATGGGTGAAGGAATCCCAGGCGATGTGGGTGAACGCACCAACAAGAACGGAGACAACGATCAGCGCGAACCTCGACATCGGACGAAAGCGGAAGGGCCCGCACAGCGGTAGCAGCCTCCGATAGTGTGAGTCAGGCAGCAGTTCGACAAGGGCGTTCTTGAGGATGACGTGCCACAGCCACAGCATCAGAAGGCCCGCAGGCAGGCAAAACACGAGAAGGCCGAGCAAGGAGTGGCTTATCCTGCTGATCGGAGCGAGGCGAAGGAAGTACTCGAAGTCCGGGGTAATGGTGCCTACAACCAGCGCCGAGAAGACAAGCCGCTTTTTAGCGAGCGGAACGACCGCCGCTGGGTGCGCCAACGTGAACGGCAAAGACCTCTCCTACTCCGTAGAATTGACCTCAGCGCTCACTGCCGCCGGCACGGTTTTCCGGGCAACGCACGAGCCTCGTCACTGCGTCTATTCTACGCCAAGAACAGCAATTGCGCTCAACCCATATCCGGCCTGTGCAAGCCGCTGCCCCCAGCTCTCATTGGACAGTTCTCCACCGTGCCGGCACGACGAGTGATTCGTATGCACCGCATATCCCTCGTTGGATGCCTGTCAACACGTTGGCTGAGGCCGTACCCCCAACACACGATTCGGCCCAACAGCATTCCGCGGCTTGCACGTTCGACGGTCAGCCTGTTCCGTGTCGTGCAGCATCAGGACGAATAGGGCTATCATAATGGGTGCGGCCAACCTGTCAGCATAGCATGGAGCCGGAGCATGTTCAGCCTGTTCAAGAAGACGCGGCGCTCAAAGCTTCGCGCCGCCCCCTTCCCCCTGGAATGGCTCCGCATCCTCCAGCGCAACGTCTCACTCTACCGCAGGCTGCCGCCGGAGGATCAGCGCGAGCTTCAGGGCCACATCCACGTCTTCCTTGCGGAGAAGGAATTCGAAGGCTGCGGTGGCCTGGAGATCACGGACGAAATCCGCGTCACGATAGCCGCACAAGCCTGCATCCTGCTGCTCCACCGCGAGACCGACTTCTACCCAGCGCTCCACACAATCCTTGTTTACCCTTCCGGCTACGTTGCAGAAGCGCAAACATACCTGCCAGGGGGCATCGTCACCGAAGGGCCGCAGCCCCGCCTCGGCGAGGCCTGGCAGCATGGCCCGGTGGTGGTAGCCTGGGATGAAGCACAGGCCAACGCAGCCGACGTGCGGGACGGCCATAACGTGGTCTTCCACGAATTCGCCCATAAATTGGACGAAGAAGACGGGGTCGAGGACGGCGCGCCCGACCTCCCGCGCCGGAGCATGTACGTGGCGTGGGCCCGAGTGCTCGGCCGGGAATACAGGCGGCTCCGCCGCGACGCGGAGGCCGGCCGTCCCACAGTCCTGGACGCCTATGGCGCCGAGAATACGGCCGAGTTCTTCGCTGTCGCCACTGAAAGTTTCTTCACGAAGCCGCTCCAACTCCTCCAGCGGCATCCCGCGCTCTACCGCGAACTCGCCGAGTTTTACCGTCAGGACCCCGCCAGGCTGATGAGCGAAGAACAAGGCTGAAGGTCTCCGGAACTGCGTCGCGCCGATAGGGCTCCCCGGCCGGCCGCAGCAGGGATGGGCGCCGCGCGGATCCGGAGATCTCAAACATCAAGCCCATACAGGTCCTTCGGATTCTGCCAGAACCACTTCCGGGCAAGCTCCATGGCCTGACCTTCAGACATCTGCCCCTCAGCGATTCGACGCGCCAGCACCCGTGCCACGTTCTCCCGCGCCAGCACGAGGTGCCCGTAGACGTGCTCCACCGGATGGCCGTAGTCGCCACCAAAGGCCAGGATCTTGTTCATCGGCACTGCATCCACAGCCTCATCGAGCATCGCCACTGCGCAGCGCGGCGAGATCGCGTGCGTCCAGCAGAGGTTCAGCCAGACGTTCGGGAAGCGCTTCCCGAGCATCATCGCCTCCCTCGGCCACGGGTAGCCCAGGTGATAGATGTCGAACCTCGTCTCGACGTGACGTTGTATGACCGGGATCATGTTGAGCGGATCAACGTTGCGGAAGTCGCCCCAGTAGCCGGTGTGCACCGCGACCATTAAGTCCAGGTCCGTGGCGACCCGGACCATTTCGTCGAACACATAGTCCTGAAGTGGGTTGACTCCCGGCAAGTCCGATAGGCTTCCATCGAACAGCTTCGCCGCCAGCGACTCCGCCTCGGCGCGGTTCGGCGGCGCCGTGGGAATCGCAGAGATCTTCAATGCCACGGCGCCCTCCGCCTTGGAACGGATCAGGTACTGGCGAAAGGCCTCCAGATAGCCGTCCAGCGAGCCAATCGTCTCCCCCGGCGCGAACCGCGGAGATACGAATTGCTCCCGGGTCCGCACGAACTGGTAGGGATAAGGGTCGGTCTGGGAGAAGGCGTAGCCCGCGCTCACAGTCGGCGTGAGCAACGGCGTGCCCGTCCGTGTTGTGCCGCACTGGGTGAGCGCAGTCCGGATGCGGCAGGCGTCGCGCAGCACGCGCTCATAGATGCCGGGCACGTTCGCCTTCGCCATGGCTTCTGAAAGCGGCAGGCAAGTGCTGCCGTTGATGTCATCGAAGCCGTAGAACTTTTCGATGCTCAGCCGCACAACTTGCGCATACGACCCCCAGCGTATCTGCTCCCAGAAAGGCTTCAGCAAGGCCCAGCGCCGTTCGAGCGGCAAGCGGTGGTCCAGCAGAGACTGGTAGTCCTGGTCGCGCATCCCGGCTGAGAGCAGGTCCAGGCGAGCGTACGAGCCGACCAGGTCGAATGCATCCACCTCACGCCCTGTCCGACCTTCCTCCGGGCCGAGGTGCTCGTGACAGTCTATGACTTCGAACTCCTCCATCGCCCTGACGAGGCCCGTCTCAATGGGTGACGTCAGCATCAATTGCTCTCCCGAGTAGTGAGCGCCTAAGTGCCACAAGGCGGCGTGTGCAGCCGATAGCTGCATTAGAGCCGAATTCCCTGCGCTTTCAACTGGAACCTTCGGGCTTTGGTGAGTGTTGGAGGCCGCCAGGCGGCCGCCCTGCGACGCTTGCCCTCAGGGAGCTCTCTTCGAGGACACGGAGACGCTAAATACCTGATCGCTGACCAGCGGGCTTGCGCCGGACGGCCGGTGTGCGGAGGTGATCCGTCTACCTGTTGATTTCCATGATTGGCATCAGTATGCTCTGAGGTCTCGCAGGCAGCTGTGGCGGCTGAAGATCGGTGCGGACGCCTGCCGTGCGATCGCAAACCGTGAAAGCGATTCAGAAGTGACCAACCTGCCTGAGATGCTCAGTCAAAGCCGGAACCTGGCCGTCTGTTGGACCGGAAACGCCGGCTGGCTGCTCGGGAGTGAGGGGCTCCTGATCGGGATTGATTTGGACCTGCAGCCCCCCGGCAGCCGCCTTTCACAGCCAGTGATCTCGGCGGAGGAGGTGGCCCCCTGCCTGTCCGTCCTCTTCGTCACACATGGGCATGGCGACCACTTCAACCGTGACACGTGTCGCGTGCTGGCCCGGAGATCCGAGTGCCTTTTCGTCGTGCCCGCCAACTGCGCCGAAGCTGCGGCGCAAAGCGGAATGTCCGAGCGGCGGATGCACGTTGCCGCGCCCGGATGGCCGTTCGACCTTCCGGGCGTACAGGTCTCGCCGCAGCGTGCCATCCACGGCCATAAGGACTTCACCGTCTATCAGGGAGCCAACCTCGACGACTGCGGCTATCTGCTCACAATCGGCGGCAAGAAGGTCTTCCACCCCGGCGACTCGGTGCTCCTCGCCGATCACCTGGAGCTGGGGCACCTGGATGTACTTTTTATCTCTCCGACGGAGCACAACATGCACGTCGAGCGCGCCGCCTTCCTGATAGAGCGCCTGAAACCGGAGCACGTTTTCCCTCAGCACTACGGAACATATCAGATAACGGACGAAAACCGGTTCTGGACCAAGGGCTACCCCGATGAGCTTGGGGCCGCGCTTTCGGAGACCATGCGGGCGCGCTACCATAGGCTTCCTGAAGGCGCTGTCTTCATTGTCGAGTAGGAACTGGTCGGGGGGTGCTGCAAACAAGCCCACTCCCGCCCTGGTCCTGCGAAAACCCCGTTTGGAGAACGCGATGGCTGTCTGGACCTACTCAATGGTCAGCGTCGTGATCGTGAGCCTGATCTCGCTGGTGGGAATCTTTGCGCTGATCTTGCAGCGCGACAAGCTGCAGCGGCTCACCCTCTTCCTTGTCAGCTTCGCGGTCGGCGGCTTGCTCGGTGATGCGCTCATCCATCTCATTCCGGAGTCGTTCGCGCGGCCCGACGGGCGGCTCTCCGCTTCGCTCTGCATCCTGGCCGGCATCCTCGGCTTCTTCGTGCTGGAGAAGTACGTCATCTGGCGGCACTTCCACGTGCACGCAGAGGACCGCGGGATCAAGGCCGTCGTCCCAATGATCCTGCTGGGGGATGCCGTCCACAACTTCATTGACGGCGCCGTAATCGGGGCGAGCTACCTCGTGAACATCCCGCTCGGCGTCACGACCACGCTTGCCGTCGTCCTGCACGAGCTGCCCCACGAGATCGGAGACTTCGGCGTATTGGTGCATGGCGGCCTGTCAGTGAAGAGGGCCCTGCTGCTCAACTTCCTGACGGCGCTGACGGCCATCGCCGGCACCATCGCCTCCCTCACGGTGGGTCCGCACGTGCAGGGCTACGCCCCCGCCGTTGTCCCGATCACCGCCGGCGGATTCCTCTACATCGCCGGATCAGACCTGATCCCTGAACTCCAGGAAGAGGTGCGCATCTCCCGATCCATGCTGCAACTCCTTTGCGTTGTGTGCGGCATCGGCATCATGGCCCTGCTGATCCTGATGGGATGAGTATCCCGTGCGGCAAGTGCAGCGGCGACCGGGGTCAGAACGAGGGGCCGGCACCTCGTCGTGGAGGCGTATTCGGACGCGCTAACCTGCCGGACGCAGGCGGGCCTCGTGGCCGGTTTAGATTGACAGACGCTGCGTGAGGAGCCTTCCCGGTGATGCGAAGCTGCGGCCGAACGTGGGCGGCGTTGATGGCCATCGTCCTCGCCGGCGCACTGAGCGCAACCCTGGCGGCTGAGGGCGTCAAGGAACTCGCGGTCGGCGTGAAACAGCCGAGGGGCATCTTCGTCTGCCGCGGCCCGAACCCGACTCCCCAAGGGGAAGTTGACTTCCCCTTCATCGCAGGCTGGCTGGTCCGGCCCGGCTGGGACAAGGTGGAGCCCAGAGAAGGGGAATATGACTGGAGCTACGCCGAAGCCGAGATCGCGCTGACCCGCAAGTTGAAGAAGAAGATCACCCTTGCAGTGCTGGGCGGGCCGCAAACTCCCGCGTGGGTGTACCAGGCAGGCGCCGCTCAGTTTGCGTTCACGCCGCGGCTGGGAAATGGGCGGGACGCCAGGATCCCCCCGATCTGGGACGGTGTGTACTTGCGGAAATGGGCGGCCTGCATCCGGGCACTGGGCAGGGAGTTCGGCGACGACGATACCGTGGTCCTCGTTCACATGACAGGCGCGACCGCCAACGGGTTGGAGATGCAATTGCCGTTCCTGCCCAGGGACCGCGAACAGTGGGACAAGCTGGGCTACGCGCCTGAGAAGCTTATCGGCGCCTGGAAGCAGATAATAGATGCCTTTGCGGACGCTTTCCCCGGCAAGCCGCTGGACATTGACGTCCATCCTGTGTTGGGCACGGACAAGGTGGCGGAAGAGGTGGCGGCGTACGGCTCCGGCAAGCTGGGCAAGCGCTTTGGAATCTTCGGCGGGTGGTTGAGCGGCTTCGACGCACAGCGCGACCCGTACCACGCCGGTATGCATGACATCGCGCGCGCGTACGGCCCCCGCGGATTCTGCGCGTTCCAGATGATCGCCAGTGCCATGCGCACGCCCGGTCAGTTCGCGGGGGGCGGGCTCAAAGCCGCCTTCGAACAGGGCCTTTCCTGGAATGCCCGCTACTTTGAGATCTGGGAAACGGATGCCATGAACCCCGAACTGCAACCGCTGCTGACAGAGATGGCATCCCGCATCTCGGAGTGATGCCCCACGCCGCGGCAGCCGCCGGGCGCCCTTCGCCTCCAGGAGCCGCCTCTCGATTCGCCCTGCCCCGCCTCGAGCGCAACCGCCCGCAAGCATTTCCGGCCCCTCTGCGCAGGCCGCCAGGCGCAGGTGAAGGTGCGGAAGCACGAATACGTCCGCCGGCCCATCCAGGTAGGCCCCCCGGGCGGACGATCGGCCAATCTGCACTTGACAGGAAGGTATAAGAAGCGTTAATTAGTAAGGTTTATTCACATCGTATGGTGACTTTTCAGGGAGAGGTGCGCCACGTGGCGCCGGGGTGCTTTGGCTGCCCATGCCGGCCCTCTCCGATTCCATCCCCTGCAAGACATCCCGAGCGGCGCAACTCCGAATCAAGTCGGCTGGCCGTCTCGATGAAGGGAGGTGAGACTGGGGAGCACTAACATGAGCTTGGTCGTGCAGTTCAGGCCTTACGAACAGGGTGGCGTTCACCCTGGGAAGTTCCTTTAGGAGGTATAGAGATGTACCGCAAAGCTTTGATTGCGATGGCATTCGTGGCATTGGTTGGGTTGGTTGGCGCAGTGTATGCCGCCGAGGCACCTGGCGCCGGCGCGGCCCCGCGTGAGATGACAATCACGGGCAAGGTGGTCGCTGCTCCTGCAGACGCCAAGTACGCGGCGACTGTCGATTCCGAGAGGCCGGCGCGCGGCGGTGGCGAGATGCAGAAAGTCACCTACTACGTGACGAGCGACGAGCAGGGCAAGAAGCTCGCCAAAGACGCTGGCAAGACGGTTGAGATCAAGGGCACCGTGGAGCGGAAAGACCAGGAGCGCTGGCTCACCGTCAAGGAGTTCAAGGTCGTCGAAGCGCCAAAGCCCGCCGCCAAGTAGCTGGTCGTCTTTGACCAGGCTTGCATGGATTACGGGCCAGTCTTTCGTGCTGCTGCTGCCTTGAGCCCGGCCCCGTGTTCTGACACGGGATCGAGTGACGTTCTGCATCGAGCTGTCCGGGCTCAAGGTCCAGCACGACTGGTCCGTTCTTGTTTCTGCAGCATGCCCCGCGAATGCCTTATGCGGAGTTTCGCTGCGTCAGGCACTCGACGACGTTCCCTCCCCCCTACTCCGCGTCTCTGACCTGCCCCCTCACCTGTTGGCATTAGCCACTTCGCCCTGCCGCCTAAGCCCCGGGCGACTTTGACAGGCCGTGCCGCCCGTGTATAATCCCCGGCTGCTTATGGATTCCCCGGTGCCGCACTGACCGGGGCAGGCGCTACCTTTCCCGATTGACCGAGGAGCAGGCCATGGCCGACGCGATCCGAGTGACGGTCTGGAACGAGTTCAGGCACGAGAAGCACATGGAGGCGGTGAAGAAGGTCTACCCGAACGGCATGCACAAAGTGATCGCCGATTTCCTGAATGCCGAACCTGACATCAAGGCCCGCACGGCAACCCTGGATGAGCCGGACCACGGCCTCACGGACGACGTTCTGGCCCAGACCGACGTGCTCACCTGGTGGGGGCACATGGCGCATCATGAAGTGCGCGATGATATTGTGGAGAAAGTCCACCATCGCGTGCTCGAAGGCATGGGGCTCCTCGCCTTCCACTCGGCGCACTACTCGAAGATTTTCCGCAAGTTGATGGGCACCACCTGCTCGCTCAGGTGGCGCGAGGCGGGCGAGAAGGAACGCATCTGGGTGGTCCAGCCCGGCCACCCCGTCGCCAACGGCCTGGGCGAGTACTTCGAGCTGCCGCACGTCGAGATGTACGGCGAATTCTTCGACGTGCCCCAGCCGGACAACCTGATCTTCGTCAGTTGGTTCCAGGGCGGCGAGGTCTTCCGCAGCGGCCTCTGCTACTACCGGGGCTGCGGCAAGGTCTTCTACTTCCGTCCGGGCCATGAGACCTTCCCAATCTTCAAGGACGCCAACGTCCAGCAAGTCATCAAGAACGCCGTGCGATGGGCGGCTCCAGTGAAGACGGCCGTCAAGCCCAGGTCGACCAACCCGCCGCCGCTTGAGAAGCTGTGAAGCCTGCCGCCGAAGGCGGCGGTCTCAAGTTCAAGTTTTCAGGTCTGTAGGCTTCAGGTTGTGCCTGCATGGGCCCGAATGCCCATCCCGCCCAACCGAGTGGATTTGGCCCGAGACTGCCGGGCCGCCTGCGGGCGCCGCGCTCACCCGCGGCCGTGAGGCCGCCCAAACGCCCGCGGCCCGGTGCCGCCCCCCCACACGCTCCGCCTCACAGGCGTCGGTTCAGCGCAACAAGAGAACGCCCCTGCGCGGCCCTATCAGCGGCTCTCGCCACTTTTGCCTCCCTTGCCTCAAATGCCGTTGCCTGCGCCCCGTGCAACGCTTCTCGGCCGGCCAAACGCCCCGTGCCGCACGCCTGTGCGAATCTGTCTTGCGCAACATTTAATATTCGGGCAATTCTGCAATCTTTGCCAGTTATAATGCCATAATGGGGTTCGCGCCCGTCAGAGGCGCCCGTGCCGATGTAAGCCGTTCAGTAGCAACCACTTGCGCTGGCCAGCCGCCTGCTTCGTGCCCCTTCCGCCTCCGATCTGATGCCCGGGCCTCATGAAAGGCTCGACGTTGAAGCGGGCCAAGCCGAATCGCTGTTGATTGATCTGTTCTCCGTGCCCTCCCCAGCCCGAGCCTTCGGTCCTTCCGTTGCCGTAAGCCTTGCATTGTCAATCCCTTGCGTCGTGTCGTTGTGGTGAGCGTCGGCCTTTCAGTTCTCCGTGCCCTGCGTGTCGCCGTGGTGACAATTATTACTTTATGTCGCATACAGCGTGCTCAAACGCGTCTTTTCGGGAATCTTGGGAATTTAAGGTCTTTTTGGGACCTACGCGCCCAAACCGGAGACACGTTTTCCCGAAACCGTGTATGATCTGCCTCGAAGTCTGGGTCAAGGCTCCCGTGGAGCTGTCGGAGGCTGACATGACGCTTTACCCCGAACCCCATAACGCCCGCGCCGTTGTGCGGGATTCCTGCGGGCGAGGTCTGCCCGCAGACGCCATTGCCCAGACCTTGAGCTTGTCCGTCATGTCACCCTCCGGTGGCGTGAAGACGACCAATGCCGAAGCGGCATCGCACAGGAACTGGAACGGGTACGACCCCTTGAACTGCAACGGGTGCCACGCCCAAGTCGCCGTTCTGCGATTTGAGCGTGTGGTGGCTGGACCATCACTTGCGGTATGTATGCCCCAAGCGCCGGATCTCTTGCCTGGCCTTCGCACAACCTAGCCCAGACCCCGAAGGCCCGGGGGATCCCTGATTGTGGGTGATCAGAGCTTAGCGCTTTTACATGAAAGAGGTGAGGCCGTCCCGAGGCTGATCTGACTTGCGCGACATGCGTTCCGCGTTCAGCTACGCCGTGACGTTTCGAGTCGCCCATCAGGTCGAGAGCAGGGGTTTTGTGCACGCGCCACGCCACACCGAGTGCCGCTCCGCCTGCGGGACTGCGTGCCACGTTTACCCGCCGTCTTAGTGGCGGGTTTACCCGCCGTCCTTGTGGCGAGCTTACCCGCCGTAAGGCGGGATTGAAATTGACGCCAATGCCTGCGCACCCCGCGGAAATGTTGAGTTGGGTGCCACGCTTGCCCGCCGGCTTCGTGGCTGGTTTACCCGCCGTCCTTGTGGCGGGCCCAACTCGCCGTCCCGCGAGTTGAGCGTGCGACAACCGGTGCCCCGTCTACCCGCTGTACTTGAGGCGGGCTCGCGTGCAGCGCAGGCTGCACGCCCAGAGGCGCATTGAGCGTGCAAGAGCCCTTGCTTTTCTATACCCACGCCGGTACAGTTTAGACTGTCGGGCGGCGGCGAACAGAGATGCACGCTGCTTGCCTGCGGCTGTGCCCCGATCGGCTTGCGACCGACAGAAGCGGTCCCGACGGGCTCTGATATAATCATGAAGACGGCGTTATGAAACGGGGGCCGGGAATGCACAAGGTTCAAGTGCTGATGCTGACGGCCGTGATGGCTATGGCCGGCTGTCGCAGCGGTTCGGTTGGCTTGAGCGGCGCGGCGGCTCCAGTAAGCGAACCGGTTGTAGTGAGCCCCGAGACCGCTCCAGCCGCCGAACCAAGCAAAGCGCCCGAAGAACAAAGCATCGCGCAAACGATAGAGAGGTCGTGCGAGGAAGCGGCCTGGAAGGCCTATGAGGCCCTGAGGAAAGAGGCGACACTGGCCTTCAACAAGGTGCCTGCGCTGGAGGTGGCACGGGCGATAGAGGACCGGTCCGGCATTACCGTTGTCTGGCTCCCAGACGACTCCGGGGCCGATCTGCCGAGGGTCACTCTGCACGGGAACACGAGGCTCGGATATGTGCTCGACCGGATCTGCGAGCAGACAGGTACGACCTGGCGGGTGGAGGGCGGCCTCGTGGTAGTTGGCACCCCAGAGGCGCTTCGCGAGTATGAGATGCGGATCTATCCGGCGAGCGACCTTCTGGTCGCTGCAACTGGACAAGAGGGAAACGGGGCCGCGGCCTCGACCATCAAGCATGAGAAGGCTGCCATCCTCGTGCTGTTGATCAAACAGGCCTGCGCACCTGAAACCTGGGACGTCCTGCCATCTGTAGGTGTGTTGTCGGCTTCCAAGAGGGCCGGGGCACACATCTCTTTGATGGACAACGATTCGACCTATCTCGTCGTGCAGAAGGCGGACGTCCATCACTGCATCGAGAAGCTCTTGACCGAGTTGCGTAGCGCGATGAAGACCTGGGCCAAAGCGAAGGATGTGTAGGTGGATGCAATCGCCTTGGTCCTGGACGGGGCCAGGCTGCCGAAGGACCGTAACCTGGTGCAGGCGGACCGTGCTATACAGCATGCCCTTTGGCACAGCGAGTTCACCATGAAGCTGTCCCTGATCGGCTCTCCACTGTGAGCCTGTGGTGCTTCAATCTGGGGCATCTGTGAAATCTGCGGATAGATGCCGTGCGCCGTTGCAGCTTGCCCCTTGTCCCGACACCGGCCGACTGCTATGCTGCACGAAGTTGACAATTCGCGGGGGGGCGCGTTTCCTGTAGATCGGGAGGCCTTTGATGAGTGCGGAATTCTCCGGGGATCGTTACGAGACGATGCAGTACCGCCGCTGCGGAAGATGGGGGCTCAGACTGCCGGCAATCTCGCTCGGCTGCTGGCACAACTTCGGCGACATGGACAACCAGGACGAGGCGCGCGCCATGCTGAGGCGCGCCTTCGACCTCGGCATCATGCACTTCGACCTGGCAAACAACTACGGCCCGCCGCCGGGCTCGGCCGAACGCAACGTGGGCACCATCCTTCGGCGCGACTTCGCCGCCCACCGCGACGAACTCATCATCTCGACCAAGGCAGGCTACCGCATGTGGCCCGGCCCCTACGGCGAGTGGGGCTCGAAGAAATACCTCGTCGCCAGCCTGGACCAGTCGCTGAAACGCCTGGGCCTGGAATACGTTGACATCTTCTACTCCCACCGCCCCGACCCGGCGACGGCGATGGAGGAGACGCTCGGCGCCCTCGACCAGGTCGTGCGCCAGGGCAAGGCCATCTACGCGGGCATCAGCTCTTATCGAGGCGCCGCCACGCTCGAAGCCTACCATATCATGCAGAAGCTGGGCACTCCCCTGACGATCCACCAGCCGAGCTATTCCATGCTCGAACGGTGGGTCGAGAGGGACCTGTTGGAGCACACGGGCAGGCTCGGCATAGGAGTGATCGCCTTCTGCCCGCTGGCGCAGGGCGTGCTGACCGGCAAATATCTGAAGGGGATACCGCCTGATTCGCGCGCCGCGAAGCCCACCGCCTTCCTCAAGCCGGCGCACATCACCGAGGAGAGGCTGAATCGCGTGCGAGGCTTGAACGAGATCGCCCTGAAGAGGGGCCAGACGTTGGCGCAGATGGCCCTCGCCTGGGTGCTCCGGGATGCGCGCGTGACGAGCGCCCTGATCGGCGCGAGCCGCGTTTCGCAGATCGAAGAGAATGTGGCGGCGCTTCATAACTCGCAGTTCGACGCCGAAGAGCTGGAGGGGATAGACCGAGCCCTCGCATAAGGGGACCGCTTTTCGGTCCAAGTGTCTGGCTTCAAGGTCGAGATACTGACGGAATCCAGGAAAATCAGGGTTGCTATGTGGCCGGGTATGGGATAGCATAGAACCTTGGTAAGTTCACCGCAGGTCCGGGCGCCGGGCCTGGGGGCCCTCACACACCGTCTTGCTCGCCCGGCGGGCGCAGATGATTATTGACCTTTGACTTGAGAATGGATCCCCTTGGCACCGAGAAAGGCCAGCGGATCAGCAGGTTCGCGGCGTCCAGAGCTTTGCGGTTATTCCCCAAAGGTCAATGAGCTGTATCGTCGCGCGGATTGCCCGCGTTGCGCCAATATCGAAGACGTGCTTGAGCAACTGGCCATCGCGTTCGAAGTCTTCACAGTGGCGGCAGGCGATCCGCCGCCAGCAGAGCAGCCGGAGGGCGCTCGCCTGCCGGTGCTCATTGATGATGAGGAGGTCTTTCCAGGGCTCGGCTTCGATCCTCGACCACCTGGAAGTGACGGCGGCCTTCAAGGCATTGTGGTACAAGTACCAGAGCGACGCCTGTTATTGCGAAGAATGACGCGCGTGTGTTGCCGCATTAGAGCGAAGGACAACCGGCAGCGATATGGCCGGGCAAGCAGCGCCTATGTCGCCGAGCGATATCAGTGCCATTCGGTTGCAGGGTGATGAGCACGAGGTTGACTCCCTCGCGGCCTGCATCCAGGCGGCGATGGCTTACTGGGGGCACACCTTCTCGTACGAGTACGTGGCGGGACTCTCGGGCGCGGCCTTCTCCCCTGCCCTTAGCGGACACAGGACCTGTGCCGGCTGGTGGATGGAGCCTGCCAGCGATGCGCGGATTGCCTTCACGGGCAGCGCCCTGGGGTTCGAGATCGAACGCGCGCCCGCCGGGAATGCAGATACTGATAGGGCCGTTGCGTCCTTTGCGCGCCACGCTGCAGACGCCCTGGAACGGGGCGGGGTGGTCGTGTGCAGCGCGGGCCCGCGTTGGGGCGTCGCCACGGCTTGGAGTGATGACTTATCACGCGTCTCCTGCGCCACCCCCAGAGGCTCGGAGGAAGGCAGCGGCGCGATGCCGTGGGCGCCGATGTACATACTTCAGCCTTGCGAGCGCAGCCTTTCACGGGGCGAAGCCCTCAGAGAGGCCATTCGATTTGGCGCCGAAGTCGCAGCGGGCACTTACGAGCCGGAGGGATTGCGCTACGGGGGCCGCCTCTATGACGCGTGGCTGGCACGCTTGAACAAGGAACACTTCTGCCCGGAGTGCGGACAGAACGGCTGGAAGTGCGCTGAGAGGACTGCGAGCCGCGCCCGCGGGACGCAGCTTGCCACCGTGGGCTTTCTGAAACGAGCCAGGGCATTCCTCCCCGACGTGAACGGCGGAGGCCGCGTTGAGAAGATCGCCGCGTCCTATGCGGCGATGGCCACCAAGCTGGCGCCTTACGTGGCCGGCTGCGGGCTGAACGGCATCTGGTGCGACCCGCTGAAGCGGGCCCGGTATGCGCAGGACATTGCCGAAGTCCGTCACCTTCATCACACTGCCGCCCTGCGGCTGCTGCTGCTCGCCTGCCTGCTGTAGAGCCTCCAACCGAATGCCGCGTGGGCCGTGTTGCGCCTCCGGACGGCGTCCGACGGGCGCCGATAGCATGGCCGCTGTTCGCCGGGCCCGTGCGAATCAACTCTGGGGGAAGCATGACGAGCAGAGAGCGGATTCGCGCCGCACTCGCTCACCAAGAGCCCGACAAGGCGCCGATGGACTTCGGCGCGACGGGCGTCACGGGCATTGCTGTGAGCGCGGTCCACAAGCTTCGCGTTGCGCTCGGCCTGAGCGCGGCGGCGGAACCGGTGAAAGTTGTCGAGCCATATCAGATGCTCGGCGAGATCGGGCCAGACCTTCGCAAGGCGGCGGGCATTGACACGGCCGGCCTGAGCGGCAGGACCTTATTCGGCTTCGCGAACAGGGACTGGAAGGCCATGGCGCCTGTTTGACGGAACGCCGGTCCTCGTGCCGGGCGCGTTCAATGCGGAGCCCGCCGAAGACGGGGCGATCCTGATGTACCCCGAGGGCGACCGGTCTGCTCCGGCGAGCGGACGCATGCCCGCCGGCGGGTATTACTTCGACGCCATCATCCGCCAGCCGCCGATTGTCGAAGGCCGGCTGGGGGTCGAGGACAATCTCGAGGAGTTCAAGCCCCTCTCCGCCGATGATCTTGAGGCCACCCGCACGCAGGTTTCCGAACTTTTCACGGGGACGAGCCTAGCCATCGTCGCCAGTTCCTTGAGCACGAGTTTCGGTGACATCGCCCTCGTGCCGGCACCGTTTCTGAAGCGACCCAAAGGGATCCGGGACGTGGAAGAGTGGTACGTCTCGACGGTGACAAGGCGGGCGTTCGTCCGGGAGATTTTCGCGCGGCAGTGCGATATTGGGATCGGCAACCTCGAGCGCATCCACGCGGTTGTGGGCGACAGGGTCGAAGTCCTGTTCGTAACCGGCGCCGATTTCGGCACCCAGCGCGGGCTGTTCATCTCGCCCGACACGTACCGTGACCTCTACAAACCGTTCCATAAACGCGTGAACGACTGGGTGCACGCGCACACGGCGTGGCGGACGTTCATCCATTCGTGCGGCGGGGTGGAACCGTTTATCGGCGACTTCGTCGAGGCCGGTTTTGATATCCTCAATCCGGTGCAGTGTTCGGCGGAAGGCATGGACCCGGCGCACCTGAAGAGAACGTATGGCGAGCGCATCACATTCTGGGGCGGCGGCATTGACACTCAGCGCACCCTCCCCTTTGGCACGCCCGGTCAGGTGCGCGAGGAAGTGAAGCGGCGGGTGGAGATATTCGCCGACGGCGACGGGTTCGTCTTTAACGCCATCCACGACATTCAGGCCAATACGCCCGTCGAGAACATGATGGCCATGTTCGAGGCGTTCGACGAGTGCCGGTGAGCCAGGTGCCTCAGCGAACGCGCGGTTTGGGCTGAGGGCCGGTGACCGGCTTGCCGTCACGGAACAGCTTGATGGTCTTGATCGTGACGGGCGTAAGGGGGCGGTCTTTCGCGTCCACCTTCACTGCCCCTATCTTCTTCAGGACGTCAATGCCGCCGAGCACTTTCCCAAAGACCGTGTGCTTTCCGTCGAGCCACGGCGTGGGCACAAGGGTGATGAAGAATTGCGAACCGTTGGTGTTCGGCCCGGCGTTGGCCATGGAGAGGACGCCCTCGCTGTCGTGCTTCAGGCCTTTGGCGAATTCATCGGCGATCTCCCAACCCGGCCCGCCCGTGCCGGTGCCCTTTGGGCAGCCGCCCTGGACCATGAAGTCCTCTATGACACGATGGAACATGAGGCCGTCGTAGAAGCCACGCGACGCAAGGTGGATGAAGTTCGCCACCGTGTTGGGGGCTTCGGCCTCATGAAGCTGCACGAGCATGGTTCCCATGGAGGTTTCGATCTGGGCTGTCGTAGGCATGCAACGTCCTTTCGAGGAAAGTGCAACTTGTCTGCGCGGGCGCGCAGGTTGCGCGCGCAGCCTCAGTACGCACGGCGAGACTGTAAAGAAAACCGTGGAGTGGCGCAAGTGAGAGGCACTGCCGCAGTCGAAATCCTTGCAGCGCAGAGCCAAGTATGGTAGTCCTAAGAGGAGGGCGGCGGCAGCACGTCTGCCTCCGCGCCGTTTTCAGGACATGAGGGCAACGATGATATACAAGAAAGATGAGTTCGTGCAGGACGACGAAAAGGATTCGCAATTCCCCGTCAAGACAGTTGACCGCCTCGAAGCGATTGACGGCAGCGAGCAACGGTTCATAGGTCGCGCGGCGTTGAACATGCAGACCCCCTTCGGCATTGAGCAGATCCCGATCTCGTTCGAGATCGAGGCCGGCTCGGTTCAAGAGGCGTTCAGCAAGTACCGGGAGAGCGCCGAGCCGAAGATCAACGAGGTCAAGGAGCATATCCAGAGCCGCCTGGAGCAACTGCGGCGCGCGGAGCAGAGCCGCATCGTCACGCCCGGCGAAGCGGGCGCGCCCGGAGGCATCATCAACTTCGAAGACTTTCGCGGGGGCAGTTGACGGGCTGCTTCAGTGCCGAGCAATCCCGCGTTCAGACTGCGGCGTGTGCGCCTGCCGCGTGCGCATCCCCTCCGCCCTACCATGCGCGTGCCTGCGTCCCGGCGTTCGCGGTCGAAATGCCTGGACTGATGCGAGCACATAACGTACGACCCACCATGCGGCGTTCGTAGAGAAAACTTGCGAAAAATCTTGACTCAGGGGAGCGTGCATATGTATTATTATGCCGTCAGTCGTACGTGCAGCTTTACGGAGCGACTCTGAGGTACGAGAATGGTGGTTCCGGGACTCTTTCGCGGAGGTGCCAACCCGACACGAACGGAAAGACCGTCTGAAGCACGTATGGTCGCGCTGATCGTCAGGCCGAACGTTGGGCTTCTGAATTGCAGGCCGTTCAGGACGGCCTGCACTCCGCGCTGATTGCGGAGTCTTAGTCGCAGACACAGATGAAAGGGCGAAGCACAATGGCAAAGAAAGCTGCGAAGAAGAAGGCCACCAAGAAGGCGACGAAGAAGGCAACCAAGAAGGCAAAGAAGAAGTAACTCCAGACGGTGAGTTCCGGGGCCAACTGGGCGTCCTTATTCGCCCGGACGGCCTGGCTCAATAGGAATGACCGCTCGGGCCAGTAGCATGGACCGGGCGGTCTTCTTTTGTACCGACAGGTGCCACCGACGCGCCTTCGATCGGGTCTCGCAGTGAGCCTGGATTCACATTGCAGAGGATGGACGCTCTCGAAGGCCGTGCGGCCTCGCGCCTCTGACTGCCTGAAAGTCATTGCGTCCGAACAGCCTCGCGAGACTTGCACGATCGCGCTGGAAGAGGCATAATCAGTGAAGGTGGCTTGGGGGAACAGATTGGGGAACGGGCACGCAGCGATCGGCAGCCACCAGAGTAGGAGGTCTGGAAGCTCGCGCCTGCACGCAGCGGCGCGGCTCGACGTCAACCGAGGGACGGGAGGGGCAAGTGATGGCCAAGATCCTGTTGGTAGAGGACGAGAAGAACGTCAGCCTCCTTTACCAAACCGAGCTGGAGGCGGAAGGTTACGAAGTCCTTGTCGCTTACGATGGGGTTACGGCTGTCGAAGCGGCAAGGGAGCACAAGCCCGACCTGGTCATAGTGGACATCCGGCTTGACAACCAGATGGACGGCATTGAGCTTCTGTCCAGGCTCCTCGCGGAGGACAAGACCCTTCCGGTGATCATCAACACCGGGTACAGCCAGTATCGTGATAACTTCATGACCTGGGGCGCCGAGGCTTACGTCCTGAAGTCTGCGGACCTGGGGCCCCTGAAGCAGGCCATTGCCGACGCGCTCGCTAGGGTGGCCGTCCAGCAGCCGGTTCCGGACTACAGCGTGGGGCTTGCGCCTGGCCCGCAGACGCCCGCATCCACGTAGCCTGCCCGGGTGCAGCGGACCCCTTCCCACGTTCAGACGGGTCCCAGGGACTGACGCCGACCTCACGCAAACACGCCGGGATCAACGTCCGGGAAAATGTTGTCCATGACTTCGAGCCCCCGCAGCCGGCGCTCGTCAAGCCGGCCCTCCCGCAAGGCACGCTCAAGGTAGTGGAAACGCGCCAGGTGGTCTCGCATGCGTTGATGAGCATACTGGACGGACGTGCCGGTCTTCATGATGAACGTCCAGTCAGAGGCCTGAGCCAGCAGCAATGAGCGCCCCGCCTGTTTCAATGCGCGCTCACCAAGTTCGCCCAGCGGCCGGGCCTTGCTCAGGGCCACCAGGTCTTTCATGAGCCCTGCTGCCCTGTGCAAGTGCGGGTATACCCAATCATTCCCGCCGTTCAGCCAGAACTCGTTGTAGCCGCGATAGCCCCAGCTTGAGGCCGAAGGCGTCGCCTTCTGAAGGACGGGGTAGCTGGCGAGGTACTCGGAGGGAGTCATGAGTTTCACGGTCTGCTGATCGAAGGTGATCTTACGGATGAGGAACTCGATCCACTGTGGGCCCTCAAACCACCAATGCCCGAAGAGTTCCGCATCGTATGGGGCAACGAGGAGCGGCGGGCGATCCATCTGCGCTGCGTGGTGCTCGATCTGTCTCTCCCGCCAGAACATGAAGTTCCCGGCGTGCGTGGCGGCCCGTTCCATGGCTTGCTGAGGCCGGTACGGCTCTTTGGCGTCCGTCCTGCCTGTGACCCGGTAGTATTTGATGCCGGTCATCACCCGCATCTGCTCGTCCTGGAGGTACGGCTTGACGTAATTGAAATCCAGGTCGTACCCGATGTCGCGGTAGAATTCACGGTAACTGACATCCCCCGGATAACCCTCGACGGAACTCCAGACCTGTTTGGAGGACTCCGGGTCCCTGCCGAAAGCGGCGACGCCGTTCGGGCAGGCGACGGGCGCGAGCAGCCCATAGTGCGGCCGAACGCTCGCGTTCAGCATGCCATGGGATTCCACGATGAAATAGCGGACGCCGGCTTCTTTCAGGACTTCCTCAACGCCGGGGTAGTAGCCGCACTCCGGCAGCCACAGGCCGCGGGCAGGCCTTCCGAAAGCGCGCCGGTGGCTGTCCGCCGCCGTCAGTATCTGAGCGCGGATTGCAGAGGGCTCCGTCTGCAACAGCGGCAAGAAGCCGTGCGTCGCTGCGGACGTCATGATCTCCAGGACGCCTGCCTCCTGGAACTTCCGGAACGCGCGGACCAAGTCACAGCCGTAGCGATTCCTGAAAACCTCGACGGTCCGGGCGAACATGTCCCGGTACATCACGGCAAGGTGGCCGAAGCTGCCGTCGTGTCTGGTCCGCTCCACCTCCCTTTCCGCCAGTTCACATAGCTTCGCAGCGTGCTCCAGATACCGCGTCTGGAGGAACTCATCCTGGAACATGGATACCAGCGGCGGCGAGAGGGACACGGTCACGCGGAAGTCTATGCCGTCGTCCAGCAGGCGGTCGAAGACGTTGATGAGGGGAATGTACGTTTCGGTCATTGCCTCGAAGAACCAGCGTTCTTCGAGGAAGCTGTCGTGCTCCGGATGCCGCACGTACGGAAGGTGGGCATGCAGCAGGAAGCACAGGTAACCGCGCGCCATTGCTCCTGACCTCCGTGTTCCTTCACCGCGCTTGCGCCGTCCAGCGCTCAGAACTCTCCCTTGCTCCCCTTCAGGCCTGGCAGCGCCGCCGGCTGGGGTCCCGGCCGGCCCGCCTGCATCAGCCGCTGGTAGCCCTGCCGCACGAGGCCGTCCGCCCGATCCCGCGGCATTTGAGGCGAGGGCTGTGCCGGCGGGGCGGGCAGAAGACCGCTATGAACAAAATCCGGGACCTGGCGCTGCGTGCCGTCTGGCTCTAACGCGATGCCGGCGCGTTCGTAGTGCGGAGATTCCTCCGACCGCTGCGTGTGAATAACGTTGGACCGCGCCAGAGCCACGAGCGCTCCATCCGGTTTGCACAAGCCGATGTCCGCGACGTACGACTTGAGGTCCTGCCAGAGCTGCACGTACCAGTTGTTCTGAAGCCCGTGGACGGCGACGTCGAACGACCTGTGCGCTCCCTGCCGGCTCAGATCAACAAACGTAATGTCGTAGAAGCGGAGAACGATGGGAGCATGAGCGCCGTCGGGGCCGATTTGCCGCCTGCTCGCGTCCAGGTCGTCGAGGCGGATGTGCCAGTAGGCGTGAACGTGATAGGGATCCACGACCATCAGCACGACCCGCGTCTCATCGAATGGCTGCGGGAAGAAGGCGGCAAGTTCATTGCTGACAGCCGCCAGCTCCTGACGCGACAAGGGCGCGCCGGGGCCCTCGGGAGAACTGGGGGCCGGGTCGGCCGCAGCCGCAAGGATCGCGGGCTGTGCATCAGCAGGGCGCGCACCAGAGGCGCCGGCCGAAATCCTCGGCGGCGCAGCCGGCCGGCCGGACTCACCGCGTCCGTCGGCCTCATGGCCGGATGAAGGAAGGTCGCCGGGGTTGGCGCCGATCTCAGAATCCAGGTCTCTATTCATCTGCTTTATTGCAGGTATCGTGCGTGCGGGTCAATCCCAGTACACTTGCGCCAGCTTACGCGCGATGGCATCCCAGGTAAAGGCCTCATCCACCGCGACCCGCGCGTTGTGCCCCATCCAGCGGGCAAACTCAAGATTGTGCAAGAGGCGCTCGATGCCCCAGAGCACAGACGATTCGTGCGGGTAGACTTTAAGGCCCGTCACGTCATGCCACACGAACTCGGCCGGGCCGGTGTGCGTGACGATCACCGGCTTGCCCGCGCTCCAGGCGAAAAGGACGGTCGCAAGCGGCTTGCTCGAACGGCATGGGAGCACAGCCACGTCGCATGCGCACAGCAGGCGCCACAAAGGGGGCCCCGTCATGTGGCCCGTAAAGCACGTGCTGTTCGCAACGCCCGTCCGCGACGCCTGCTCTTCGAGCGCCCCCTTCAGCGGGCCTTCGCCGACGAAGAAGAAGCGCGCCCCCGGCGCCGAACGGAGAGCAGCCGGGATGGCTCCCAGGAGCAAATCCGGCCCCATCTCAAATGACAGATCACCGATGAAGATGAACGCCGGATCGCCGGGACCGACTCCATAGGCGGCCCGTGCGGCTGCCGTATCCGCGGCGCCCGCCGGAGGCTGTGGGCTCAAGCCTCCATGAATGGTGGAGACCTTCTCCGCCGGCAACTCGTACAGCCACAGCAGTTGTTGCCTGACTTCCTCACACACTGCCACGACGCGCTCAGCTGCTTGCGCCGCACCCCGTTCGGCCCTGCTGATCGTCTCCGAGATGCCTCCCTCAAAGCGCTGACCGGCTCGCTGGTACTCCGTGGAATGGAACGTAACCACAGTGCGCGGCACGCCCGCCTTCTTGCACATGCGGAGGGCCGCGGCCGTCGTCCACTCATATCCATGGGCTACACGAAACGGCCCGCCGAGCGATGCCTCCTGCCGGTATGCACGGACAGCGTTCTCACAGAACTCACCTGCGGCGGCAACGACGTCGCTCGAAGTCGGCGCGCCGACGAAGTGGTGGCAGACGCCGCTGACGCTGCTCGTAGCCGGACCGGCTCCAGCCATGAAGACGTGCACTTCATTGCCCGCCCGTCCGAGCGCCGCCGCCGACTCCCGCACATAGGAGGAGACGGCGCTCTCCTCCCCACGGTGAGCTGCCTCAGACGAGAAGATAGCGACGCGTCTGGGCGCGCCCGCATCCGGCGGCCCGGCGACCAGCTCAGGCATCGGGGCGCGGGACTCGGGGGCGGCGCCGTCAGAAACAGGCGTCTCTTCCGTCTCCACTGCCGCAGCGGATTCCTGCGCCGCACCTTCCGCCTCGGAAGACGCAGCGCCCTGGCCCGCGTCGGGTGTTGCTTCCTGCACGGCCGCACTCGGCTCGAGCCTGTCCGGCTGTGCATCCGCTCGCCAGAGCGCCCGTCTCAGCTTCCTTCTTCTGGATGCTCCTAAGTGCCGAAGCTGCGTCGCTGGCCGGTTCATCGCACTTTCTCCTCCCGCCACGCGGTGAGGTCAGGAGTCTGGTCGAGGCTCACCGCAACGCTCAGCCGCCGGGGCTTATCTTCCCAAGGATTTGCTCAGCGACGTCCGTTCTCTCGTAGAGTTTCGGGACCCACGCGTCTCCCCAGAAGAGGAAGCAACTCGTCTCCCCCTCCAGGATCATGCGGCGTGCCTTGCCCAGCTCTTCCTTTTCCTTCTCGGAGAGCTTCTCGCGGCTCTTCCTGATCTGCCAATAGCGGCCACTCAACTCCTTGACCTTCTGCAGTGCCTTCCGGCGCGCGTCGGAGCCTGACCACTGGGAGAAATCATAGCCCGAGGTTGAGCCGACGTTCCAGGCTCCCGTCTGAACGAACGCCTCAGTCTGCGGCGGATGGGTCTTGAGGAACTCCGAGATGTGAATGGGCCGGGCAGGATAGTCAGCGGCTCGCACACGTTCCATGTACGGGGCGAAGTAATGCCCGAAGAAGCCCGCCCCTTCGTCCATCTGACGGAACCAGCCTCCGTTCTCGCCGTCGGACCAGGTCGTCACCAGCCTGTCGGCCCGCGGATCCGGTGACCCGGCAATCTTCCGGGTCACCTCGTTGGCGAACCAGACTGGATCCAGACCGCTTTCCTGCGCGTTGGACAGGTCGCGATCCCGTGGGACAACCGTTATCGAGGCGCCACCATAACGCGCAGTGTGCAGGGCATAGATGTCCACACGCCCCGAGGCGTTCTTGGCCGGCTTGACGTGGACGCTGTCCACCACGACGTATTCGTAGCCAGCGCTGACGAGCGCAGGCACCATCTCCATACAGAAGGCCATCTCGGGCGGCCAGAAACCGCGCGGCGCGCGGCCAAACGTCTCCTGCATGATCTGACGGCCGCTGACAAGCTGGTCTTCCCAGTCCCCGGGAGGGATCAACGGGAAGATGGGATGGTAGTACCCCATGCCGATCAGCTCCACGTTTGCGGCCATCCGGTAGTTTTCCAGCATCGCGGGGATATCCACGAAGCGGCGGTAGAGGTCCACGATCCGCGGGTCCCGGAACTGCTCGAGCAGAATGCCCGAGAAACCCACGTGCAGCCTAGCCACGTCAGGGTACTGGTGGGCATAGCGCGCGGCCCGCTCGTAGCAGCGGATGATCTGCTGCGCCTCCCACTCGTTGCTGTCTATCAGGAGCTGCAAGTTGCCCGGCGGCTGGTGCATGTGCAGTCCGAGTGCATGAGAGACTGTCACCTTGAGCGCTCCTCCCAGCGATGATGAGAACCCGGTTAAGGCGAACGCGGCCGGCCGGAGGCAACCGACTCAGCTACAGTAGACTTTCTCTGTCCGCTCAGCGACGCGGTCCCACGAGAAGGCCGTTTCGGTTTCGATGGCGACCCGGCCGTTGTGGCCCATCCAACGCGCATGGTCCATGTCCTTCAGCATTGTGCCCACGCCCCAGGCCACGGAGTCCACGGTTGCGTGGACTCGGTAGCCTGTGACGTCATGCCACACAAACTCGGCGGGCCCGCCGTTCGCCGTGGCCACCACAGGCTTGCCGGCACTCCACGCCTCCAGGATCACAATGCCGAAGGGCTCGTTGCGGCTGGGGACCACAACCATATCGCTTGCGCGATAGAGGTCGGCAAGTTCCCCGCGGTCTTTTTGGCCGACGAATTGAACGGCGTGGGACACGCCGAGCCGCTGCGCCTCCCGCTCGAGATGCCCTCTCATGTCGCCATCGCCTACGAAAACGAATCTGGCTTGCTTGTGGTAGCGCAGCACGGGCGGAACCGCATGCAGCAACAGGTCCGGCCCCTTCTGGTAGACCAGCCTCCCGACGTACAGGATCATCGGGTCGAGAGGTCCCACGTGATACCGTTGCTTGACCTCGCCCTGGTCAATGAAACCGTCGCACATCCCCGCGGACACGCCATTGTAGATGACCTGGGCCTTCCAATCGGGGACCTGGTATATCCAGCAGATCTCGCGCTTGAGGGCGTGAGACACAGTTATGATCCTGTCCGCACAATACGTTCCGTGCCGCTCGTGGTCCATGATGCGGCGCGAGGAGCTGTTGTAAAAGTTGTTGCCGCAGCGGCCGTACTCCGTGGAGTGCATCGTCAAGATGCCGCGCGTGCCGGAGCCCTGCTTGACCCACACCATCGAATTGGACGCCAACCAGTCATGCGCGTGGTAAATGTCAAATGGTCCGGATACCCGCTGGACGCCGTCGAACCGCGCCACGAAGGAGCGACACATGTTGTTTATCTCGTCCACGAAGCTGCGGTTCAGGTCGTGAGGGCAACGATGGTACCACACGCCGTCCATCATCTGATCCAGAGGCTGCCCGGCAGCCATGCGGGTGAAGACGTGTACCTCGTGGCCCCGTCTCTGCAAGGCGGCGGCCAGTTCAGTAACGTGCACAGCCACTCCCCCGATGGCAATCGAGTGAAGGCTTTCCCAGGAAGCCAGCGCTATTCTCATGATGGGCCTTCGATTCCACCAGACCGCGTCCAAGTTTTGACGGCCTGGGTATGCCCCTCCTCCGACAGCTCTGCCCAATCAGCGGAATCAGGTCGCCCGATTGGGGGCCGCCGTCGCGCCCTGGAACGGTCACGGGACCACGCACCGCCCGCGATGCGCTCAGCGTCCAACAAGGCAGGTCTCAAAAGCCGCGCGGCTAACGGCCCGGATATACGTCAACCTCACCGGCCGTTGACCGCAAAGGCAGAAGAAGGCGCCCGCGCCCCTGTGCGTCGGCAAAGTCCCCCCCGCTTCAACGCCAGTTGTTCGTCGGACGACCAAACGTCGCTGCCAAACCCCTGTCACAACCTTGTATTGTCACACTTTCCCGTATGTAAGTCAACCTTCGAGCAGGCCTTAGCAGTCGGCCTGCACGATATCCCTGCACCTCCCATAGGCTTCACCATAGCAGCGCCGGTATGTCCCTATCAGGGATGACGGCGTCGAGGTGCCGACGAGGTCGCGCAGCCGGCGGCGGGCACGTAGCATCTCAGGGTATAGTCCATCACCATCCGGTCCGCATTGTACCGCCACGCAAGCGATTGGATGGCCCTTTTCTGGCAGGCCACCCATCCACGCGGCACACTCTTCTCGTCGCGTTCGTAGTAAAGCGGGATCACCTTGCGTTCGAGCACTTCGAAAATGGACCCCAGGTCTATGACGTCCTGCTTCCGCGGATCGGAATGCTCGCCGCCGTTGCCGATGGCGAAACCGTTCGTGCCGTCGTAGGCCTCCGCCCACCAGCCGTCGAGGACGGACAGGTTCAGGCCGCCGTTCAGGAGCACCTTCTGTCCGCTGGTGCCGCAAGCTTCGAGGGGGCGCCTCGGACAGTTGAGCCACAGGTCTATGCCCTGCACAAGATGGCGGTCCACATTGATGTCATGGTTCTCGCTGAAGACTATTTTGCCGGCAAACCGGGGGTCGCGCGTCGCTTGCCAGAGACGCTGCAGAACGGCCTTGGCCGGCTGATCCGCCGGGTGGGCCTTGCCGGCGAAGATAATCTGCACCGGCCGCCGTGGGTCGTTCACAAGCTTGTCAAGCCGGTCGAGATCGCTCAGCAAAAGGTCTGGACGCTTATAGGTTGCGAAACGACGGGCGAAACCGATGGTAAGGACCGCGGGGCTTAACCGCTCTCCTGTCAGCCCCGCATCGGCTCCGGCATCACCGCGGTGCTCGGCCTGTCGGCGCAGGCACCGCTTGACGTAGTTGACAAGGTGGGCTTTGAGGATCTGGTGCTCTTCCCAGAACTCCAGGTCGTCAATTTCCGCCACCGGCTCCCATGTCTCGGGGTAGCACATCCGCTCCTGCCAGCCGTCCCGGAGATACCGATGGTAGAGCCGGGCCATGCCCATTGCCAGCCATGACGCGACCTGCACGCCGTTCGTGACGTGCCCTATGGGCACGTCGTGCACCGGCAAGCCGGGCCACAGGTTCCGCCACATGGCGCGGGTCACTCCGGCGTGCAGGGAGGAGACCGCATTGATGGAGCGTGACATCTTCATCCCCACCACAGTCGGACAGAAGGCCTCGCCTGCATCCGATGGGTTCACCCGTCCCAGCGCCAGGAAGTCCCCCGGTGAGAGGCCCAACCCCTCCCGCAACGGGCCAAGTGTCTCTTCCACGAGCGCCGGGGCGAACCGGTCATGCCCCGCCGCCACAGGCGTGTGCGTCGTAAACACGGTTGCGCCGGCAGCGTCTTCCTGAACCTCCGCGAACGAGCGGGCGTCGCGCGCCATCAGCATGCGGGCCAGTTCGAGGGCGGCAAAGACGCTATGGCCTTCGTTGAGGTGGATTGCGCCCGGCCAGATGCCGAGCGCTTCCAGTGCCTGCATCCCCCCTACGCCGAGGATCAACTCTTGCCGGATGCGCACGCGCTCGTCTCCGCCGTAAAGGTGCGCCGTCAGAGCGCGGTCGTCAGGTGAGTTCTCATCCACGTCGGAGTCGAGCAGGATCAGCGCGTTCCGGCCCACCCGAGCGCTCCAGATCCCGAGGGAGATCTCCGACGATCTCGTCTGAACCGCCACGCGCAACGGCCGTCCCTCCGGCCCGGCAACGCGGTCAAGCGGCAGCTTCGCCACGTCGGACTCGGGGTACCGTTCAGTCTGCCAGCCGTTCTTGTCAATCTCCTGCGTGAAGTAGCCCTGCGCGTAGAACAGGCCCACGCCGACGAGGGGCACATCGAGGTCGGAAGCGCTCTTGAGGTGATCTCCTGCAAGAACTCCCAGACCTCCGGAGTAGATGGGCAGGGACTCGTGGATTCCGAACTCCGCCGCGAAGTACGCTACGGGGAATGCCCGTAGCGAGCCCGCATGGAAAGCGCCCCACGTATGCCCGGCCTTCAGATACTCCTCCAGGCGATGGACTGCGAAGTTGATGCGCGCCTCAAGTCCCAGCTCCTGGGCGCGCGCCGCCAGTGACTCGGGAGAGAACCTGGCGACGAACTCGACGGGGTTGTGGTTGACCTGGCGCCAGAGGCTTGCGTCCAGGTCGAGAAACAGAGCGATGATCTCAGGATTCCAGGTCCAGTACAGGTTCCGTGCAAGCTCGCGCAACTCCGCGGCGATGTCCATCTCTGTTTTGCCTCCCGTGTCAACGATCGAGGGTTGGCCCGGTCAAGCCGTCCAATCTTCAGCGCCGAACTGCGCGGTCGGCACTGTCAGGCTAAAGGCCGAATCGCGAGGCAGCCTTTGAATCAGCTCAGCATCGCGAAGGATCTCCACGTGAAAGTCCGCCGCATCTCCCGTCTTCAGCCCCAACTCCTCCCATGGAATCGCGATCTCCACCACTTTGCCATAGACGGCGGTTCCCGCGCTCTTCTGCTCGCCGGGCCGTGCTGCGTTGCGCACGATCAGCGGCACAGGCCTGTCGAGCACCGCGCTCATCGGCACCAGCGCCTCCCACCCGTTCGACAAGACCACCTTGACGTTCCAATCGAACCCGTAGGCGCCGCTCGTGTGCCTCTCAGGGTCAAGGCGCAGCAGGAACTGCGAAACGCTGTAGCCGAAGAAGAGCTGGCTGACAGCACGGCCCGCCGCGGGCCGCACTGCCCCTGTGTCTCGACGCGTGTCGTAATAGCCCGCCCCAAGCCACTCATAGTAGCTGGAGACCCAACCGTCAACCTTCACGTCCACAAGGAAACGGGGCTCGATGTACCGGGGCCTCGTCTCAGTGATCGCATACTCCACCTCGTCGCGGACGGCAAGCCCTGCGCGCACGTAGGCTTCCCGCAAGTGCGCCCGGAAAAGTCGGTCGAACACGTCTTCGTGCTCGGACGAATGGTCTTCACCGTACCACCAGAACCAGTCGCTGCCTTCCGCCCTGTGAATTGCGTCTCGCGCCAGCCGTATGTCGTCGGCGGCCCCCGCTTCTGCCGCGTCTTCCACGGCGCTCTTAGCCCGGGCCAGAAGTTCCCACGCCCGGTTCTTCTCCGTCTGGCCCACCCAGGTGGCAAAGTTAGCTCCGATCCACGAGCCGCTGTGCAGGCGCTCGATCTGCCCCACGGGACCGTACAGGTCAAGGTATTCGCTGACGGTCACAGCCTGGATGCGGTCATCCTTGCACACCCCGGAGTAGAACGCATTCAGGAACTCCATCCCCTGGCCGGGGTAGAACTCCCAGGCGTTCTCACCGTCCATGATGATGGTCACCAGTGGCGGCTGCCCCGCCTTCACAGGCCGCGCGGCCTTGATGCGCCCTATTAGGTCCGCAGCGGCCTGAGCGCCGCCGGCGAACCGCGCGTACTGGAACCCGATCCGGTCGCTGAGCACATGGTCGCGGAACACCATGGTCACCTTTCCGTCGGCTCCCGCGTCCACCACGTAAGGCCCGTATAGCCAGTCCGGCGCAGGCTTGTCGTTGCCCCCCCGTCCGCCACCCTTGCCCAGCGAGAACCCGAGCACGTCCTCATCGCTTGCGGCCCACTCGACGCCGAGGCGCGCCGCGAGGCTGATGGTCCCAGGAGAGACCGATCCCTCCGGAGGCCAGATGCCGCGGGGCCTTCGGCCGAAGCGGCGCTGATGGCTCTCCAGGGCCTCCTCTAACTGCGTTAATGCGTCAGCCGAGCCGTTGAAGGCAGCGGCGGGGAGCGGCAGGCCCGGCACGGCCACGCGCGCGCTCTCCATGTTCAGGAGCAGCGGCAGGATGGGGTGATAGTGCGGCGAGGTCGTGAGTTCCACGATGCCGCCGTCCTGAAGCCGGCGGTGCAGCGGCAGGATTTCGCCGAGCACCTGCGCTTGAGCGGCAAGGACGTGCCCCTTGTCCTCTTCGCTGAAGCCCTGTCCCTTGGTGAGGAGTTCCGCCAGATCACTGCGAGCCCGAACCGCGAGGGGGTGGAACCAGGCAAGGACGTGCCACACTTGCAGGTCGCGCAGGGAGTCAGCGTCGAAGTCGCGGAGCGCGTCCGCAGCGGTTCGCTTGGACGGCTGGCGCAGGTCGAAGAGTTGAGCGTAACGCCGGTGCGGACGCACCATGGTGTCTATGTTCGCAGCGAAGAAACGGTCCAGCACTTCAAGGGCTTCGGCTTCCGTCAGCTCGTTCGCAGGCTTGCGCGTCAGTTCGAGGTCCGAGTCGGTGGCCTCCCCGTCGGCAAGTCCCTCCAACTGATCCAGGAGGCATGGGACGAGGTTGATCGTGTGGTGGAATTCGGGGTAGAGCTGGGCGAGCAACGCCATGCCGACGTAATCCTTGATGCCGTGCAACCGGACCCATGGAAGCACGCCGACCGGACTCTCCCCCGGCCGATAGGAGGGCTGATGCTGGTGCCACAAAACGGAGAGGCAGATGCTTTTCATTGCTTGTTGCCGCCCCCTGGAGGAACTGCCCCCCGCAAGCTCCTTCTCAGGGATAGTCTACTCTCGCCGTGCAGGGCGCGCAACGCCGTGAACCACAAAGAACGTCCAGCCCATTTTCTCGCCCGTTGCGCGCGGGTCTCGCTATAATGATAGAACGTCAATGAACCGTGAACGTTTTCCGCGCTGCGGGTGCGTGCTATGCGACTGGTTCGCCCAATCCTCTACGCCGTCGTGGCTGCGGCGATACTGTGCCCCTGCGTCCGGGCGGAGGACCAGCGGGTCAGCCTTTACGAATTTGAGGAGGGTGCGAAGGAATGGCGCGTTGTCAAGGACGGCGCACTGTCCGATGAGAAGTGCGCGACGGCCGAAGCCCCTGAAGGCAAAGGGAAGAGCCTGCGCATAGAAGCCGTCCTGCCGGGGACAGCGGGCGCTGGAGTCGAGTTCAAGAACGGCGAAGGTCGCTGGCATAAGTTCACTAATCTTTCGGTCAGAGTCTACGTTCCTCAGGAAGCGCCCGCCAAAGTGCAGGCGCTCGTGTACCTGAAGGACTCGGAGCTGTACTACTACCAGCACTTCGACGGCAACTACCTGCCCAGAGGGCAGTGGACTGATCTGAAGCTCGACCTGACGGAGCGCGGCCGCGATTGGGCGGCTTGCGGGCACTACAAGCCCTGGGACGGCTACTGCCGGCAGGAAGTGCTGGAGTTCGGCGTCAAGCTCCTCAGTTCCGAAGCCTTTCAAGGGGCCTTTTTCCTCGACAACATAGTGCTCGAGCGCAACGAGGCGGCTCCGTCCCCTCAGAACGTTATCTACAACCTCCGCCCCAACAGCGCCGAGGTGGGCCGCTACGAAAAATTCGAACTCACGTTCAACCTGGCCCGTACGTACTCCAATCCCTTCGACCCCGATGAGGTGAACGTCAGCGGCAGGTTCACTTGCCCGGACGGGAGCAGCGTTACCGTGCCGGGCTTCTTCTACCAGGGCTACCTGCGCCGCATGGAGCAGGGCGCGGAGAACTTGGTCCCGATGGGTCAGAGTCAGTGGAAGATCCGCTTTGCCCCCCAGCAACCCGGCACGTACCGCTACCAGGTCGAGGTGAACGATGGCGAGCGCGTTCAGAGCGAGTTGGGCACCTTCCAATGCACACCCAGCACGAACCACGGGTTCGTAAGGCTGAGCCGGACCGACCCCGACTATTTCGAGTTCGACGACGGGACCTTCTACTTCCCCATCGGCCACAACATTGCATCCGTGCAGGACGTCCGCGCCGGGGTCATGGGAGTGAGCCTGTCCCCTGCTGAAGGCACCTTTGCGTATGACCGGTTCCTGAGCAAGATGGGCGCGAACGGGGAGAACTTCGGCCGGGTGTGGATGACCCCCTGGAGCTTCAGCATCGAATGGACCAAGGCGTACGATATCCACTACCAGGGCCTTGGGCGCTACAATCTTTACAACGCATGGCGGCTCGATCACGTCGTCGAGACAGCACGCTCGAACGGCGTCTACCTCATGCTGCTCTTTACCTCTCACGGCGAGGTCGGCGACAGCGAAAGCCACTTCTACGGGGCAGATCCGGGGCACCAGCAGGGCAGCCCGTATTGGAACCGCAACGGAGGGCCGCTCCAGGGGCCGCTGAATATCTACGACTCGCCCGAGGCCCTGAAATTCTATAAGCGCAAGGTGCGCTACATCGTCGCCCGGTGGGGCTACGCCACTTCCATAATGTCGTGGGAGGTGCTCAACGAGCCCGATCTGGCCTTTGCCCGCGGAGGAGCGGACGCCATGGTCGTCGGCCGCAAGGCGGCAGAGTTCGTCCGCCAGGTAATACTGGAGATCCGCCAGGACGACCCGGCGCGGCACCTCGCCACCAGCGGCATGTGGCAGCACACCGGGGCGCACGCCGCACCCACGCTGTCGCTGAAGGAGATGGACTTCTTCGGGGCTCACACTTTCGCCCCTGATCTGGCCGGTCAGTTGGCTGCCGACCAGCGCTACATCAAGGGGAAGTTCGGCAAGACTATCCTCGTCACCGAGGCCGGGCTTACGGCCCACGCACAGGATCCGGGTGAGACCGAACGCGCCATTCACGGCGGCCTCTGGATGTCCTACCTGCTCCCCCTTCCGGGCGCAGCATGTCCCTGGTGGTGGGTCCTCATAGACCAGAAGGACCTCTACAGCGATTTCGCCGGCCTCGCCGCCTTCGCTAAGGGCGAAGATCGGCGCGGCATGAACTTCCGATCTGCCGGCCTTGTGGTGAAGGACCTGGGAACCGGGCGGCAGTTAATCGCCCGATGCCTGAAGAATGAGACACGCGCCTTCTGCTGGGTCTACAACTCCATCGCGTTCTCCTCGCAGGCAAGCTGGACGGAGCAGAAGCCCGCCGGCGCCTCGGTCACCGTGCCCGGGCTAAAGGAGGGCTCCTATACCGTGGAGGTCTGGGACACCCGGCGGGGAGCCGTTCTCAGTTCCCAGTCCACTGCCGCGCAGCGGGGTGCGGTCACGTTTGAGCTGCCGCCCTTCAGCCAGGACATTGCCTGCAAGGTGATCCACGACTGACCGCGCCTGGCCGCTGCCCGTGGTCGAGCCGGCAGTGAGCCCCCCGATTCCGGGGATGCCGGCCACCTGCCGCTCTTCCATGTGGCATCCTCGTCAGCCGGACGCTCGCCCGTGGCTTGCTTGGGCCACGGCTTCGGCTGGGGTGGAGGTTCCATGCGTCTGGCTTCTTCCCGCGGCGCCGGACACGCTGAACGCTGGAACGCACAGCGCCTGGTTTGGCGCGCACCGGGGGAGATTCGCATTTTGACAAACTGACGCCCAAGGTGTATAATTTATGGTAAGGAGTGGGGGCGAAAGGGTTTCGACCGAGCTCCGGAAGGTGGAGTGGCGCACCGAGGTTGCTAGGAGGCCTCGTAAAACACCTGGCAAAACCATACATGCCGAGACTACACCGGCATACGCAATGGCTGCCTAATTAGCGGCCAGGCCTGCGCGGGCCTTACCTGAAGCGCCGCGTAAGGCAAAAGCAAGTCAGGTGTACCCGCTGTGAGCGCTGCCGCGTCGCCGGCGGGGAATTCGCCAAAAGCGAAGACAACCGGCTGGCCGATGACGCGCCCCGTCAACCGGACGCGCGTCGGCGAGACAATAAAGGTTGACTACGTGCGTAGAAGCTCCAACGGAAGGGCCCTGGGACGCGGGTTCGATTCCCGCCGCCTCCACCATTCTTGACGTGTCCGGCACGGGACGCCAAACGTCTCGTGCCGGTCTCATTAGTGCGCAGCCTGGACAGGCCAGAGGGGTTACAGCAGCACCCGCTTTCGAGGGTGGGACAGAGAAGGCAATACCGGCCGCGTGGTGGAGATGTCGCTTCATGACAAGCCGCCGCCGAGGGCGGCGTCACGCTGCGCGCGGTCCGGATGGGAGCCTGCCCTTGCGGCGCCGGGCATACGCGCCGGCCACGGCCGCCCCCAGGGCAAGGAGAGCCAGCCCGGGCTCCGGCGTGGTCAGGTTGAAAAAGTCGTTGCCGCAATCTTCGGTATAATGCATCGTCACTGTGCTGCCCGTAAGCAGAGAACCGTCGAGCGACACTATGACGACATTGTGGTCGTCCTTTTGGTATGGAGGATAGGCAGTCGCATTGTCGTCGGCAGTCCCGCCTGGGATGTATTCAAACCCAACAAGGTAACTCGGCACCTGAGTGAAGCCGGCCCCGAACTTCGTGGTCAACTGCGAAGGCTCAGAGCTCGTGTATGGGTCGGGCTTTGTGTACCACGTGATTTGGGACGAGGTGGGTGTGTACGCGTACCCCTGCTGGAACGTGAAGCCGTTAATGGTACGGGTGGACAAGGCGACCGCCAGATCCCACTTCCCGTCTCCGTTCGTATCGAAGAAGAGGTCGCCTGTGTGGTAGAATTCGTATTTGTTCCAGCCGTACTGCCCCTGGAGATCAAAACCGCTGACGAATCCCCCGTAGAGCTTTCCGCCCGAAGAAGTCATGTAAGCCGCCTCGACGTCGAAATTCTGGCCGCCGTAGCCGGGGCCCACGCAACTGGGGACGCCGCCCAATTGAGTCGTGTCTTCAGCCCACCAGGAAACGCCGGGCTTAGTAGGCTGCCAGAAGGAATCAGGGTGATCGTAAGCTGTATTGTACGCAGTCGCAGTCGGCGCGCCAAAATACGTCCCCAGATCCCCGGTAATGACGTCTGCCTGTCCGATGGCACTACTCGCGGTCCAGAGGCCAACCAGCGTAAGCACAGCAATCTTCCGCATTGTGGCAACACCCTCCCCTTAAGAGTGACCCGCTATGACGCAACGGACGTGCCAATAGGTGCCATACGGCCGGGCCTCTCCGGTCCCCTTCTTTGGGTTCCTGAGGCCGTCGCAGGGCCAGCGAAAGCCATAGGAGCCGCCCCGATGACAAGCCTGTGGTGACACCTGGCTGACATATGCGTCAGGCCGGCTCCACCCGCGACCCCCCTCCTCTTGGTTCCAGTTCCTCATTGATCTTAGCTCCGGTGTCCCGCCGGTCGGCCCGCCACGCCTCTGGCGCTGACCCCTCAGAACGGACACGGTTCTGGACACAATCAGCCGCTCCTCTGCAGGCCAGATCCGAGGGAGCGGTCAGACCCTCGGTATAATCACCCAACTCGCCGGCCCAGATCGCACGGAGAACACCGCCCTATTCAGATCCTCAGGAGCTGCAGCAAGACGCCTCTGGCCCACCGCCGAGCTTCGACCTGTCGTTCAGGGCCGGCCCCGTTGCAGCAAGCCACGCAGATGAGCCTGGTCGCCGATACTGGAGGACGCGGGGACGGGGACTGCGTGCACAGGTGTCAGGGAGGGTTGCTGCACGGACCTCAAAACGGCCGGAAGTCCGCCTGCTGGCACTTTGCCGCAGGCAGGCCGGCGTGCAGCCATCCAACGGTATTTGCCGTTGGGGCTGTCGGCCCACGGTGGAGGGAACCGTCACGGAGGCGGGGAGGGCAGCAAGTGCAGCCGCGGAAGAGCGGCTCGCGCCGATGCCACGGGCTGCAAAAGCCTGCTGGTTTAACCGACCAAGCTGAAGCTCTCGGAGGCAATTGGGAGGGCTCAAACCGCCGGCTCAGGGACATTTCGAGGAACCGGGCAGGGAGAGAATGTGACGCAGTTGGCACACGCCTGTCACACCCTGCCGACCTTCCACGGCCGGGCTGCAGGCGACGTTCTGCGTGCGGGCTGACCGAAGGCCTCCCGACGGCCTGAGGAGGCCTTCTACAGAAATGCAGAACGGCCAGCGGGTGGCATGAGGCTTGCAGTTCGCTGAGGGTTAACTGTGCCCTCGTTGCCCGGAATATTCCGTCTCGCGGAAGGAGAGGTCGGCATGAAGAAGTCAATGGTGGCTGTGGCGATTGTGCTTCTCTTGGTACCTGTCAGCGTTCTTGCGGAAGTAGTGTCCACAGACTGGTCGGACTCCCGGACGAATACCTCTGGCATTCTTGCCAACGATGGTTGGAACGGTGGTCCCCCAACTGGAAGTAATGGTTTCGAACTGTCGTGGAATATCACCCAAGCCTCTAATGGCCTCTTTACCTATACATATACTATCTCAGGAGGGGACGTGAACGTCCTATCTAAGGGGCTAAGCCACTGGATTCTGGAAGGGACCGATCCCTCGGTCTTGTCGGACTTCGGGAACTTAACGGTCACAGGGACATACAAAAGCGGTAGCTATACGGTGTCGGACCCGTTTCTCAGCGGCGGCTTGGGTACGTGGACGGAACAGCAGGGCAGCCCTAACCTGCCGAGCGATATCTATGGCCTCAAGATCAACTTGCAGATACCCAATCCGTCGGGTGGGACGTCGCTTGTAGGCCTGGATACGGCGACAATCAGCTTCACAACCTACCATCAGCCTGTCTGGGGAGACTTCTACGCCGCGGACGGCCAGTACAACCCCCCCGGCCCAGAACCACAATACAGGGTGACGGCCTGGAATACGAATTTTGGCACCGACCCGACGATTACCACAACAGACTTCACTGGGTGGATTACTACGCCGGACAGTATCGTGCCGGAGCCGGGGTTGTGCGTGCTTGGGTTCGGCGCTCTGGTCGCGGGTGTGTTCGCGCGGCGACAAGCGAGGAAGAAGACGGCCAGTTAACTACCTGGATGACACCGCCTGAGGACGATGTGGCGGGAGCGGGGATTGGCGTACCTTAAGCGGGCCGTTTGTTCAGCTAAGAGCAGTTCTGGACAGACGGCCCCGTTTGCTGTACATTAGGGTTGCATTGCTTTGAACCTGGGAAAGCCGGGCGGCAAGCCGGCTACGGGTAGCTTGGCGGCGGGCCGCCAAGGCCGGACCTGACGGATGGCTGACAGCCATGGGCACGACGACGGTTCTCACACGCTTCACGAGTGCCTGTCGCAGGAGGATGGGGAAGATTTGGCGCTTAAGTTAGTGCGTCCAGTACGAACGCTGTTGACCTGGATCTGGCGGCTCCTGCGGCCGCCCCTCCGGCTGCTCCTGCACATCGTGATGCTGCCGGTTGACCTCGTCTTCCTCTTCGTGGACGCATTCTCCGTCAACATCCGGAAGACCGGCCTTTTCCACCTCGACTGCCGGGGCCGCGACTCCTACGCCGGCGGCATCTGTCCCCCCGCTCGCAAGTACACCAATAAGTACCTGTTCAAACTCATTTGCCCTGAGATGGGCCGGAGCCGGGCCGAGCGGCGGACGGTCTGCCGGGCCGGCGAGAGGCCGGCGATTCGCTTCGTTCGAGGCACTGTATGGATCGCCGTCCTGGCCGGGCTGGGGCTCCTGACGGGGTGGACCGTGCAGGCTATGTGGTCGAAATGGCCGGGACGCCCCGCGACGGAACAGGCAGTAAAGGAAATAGTTGCCGAGCGCCTGAGCCGCGCCGAGGCCGCATACGGCCAGGGCCGATACGATGAAGCCCTAAGCCTCTACAAAAGCGCCCTGAGACTCGATCCCGCCAGCAAGGCGACCCTTTACAAGGTCGGCCTCTGCTACGACGAATTGAAGGTGCCGGATGGCGCCCTTCGGTTCTTCGCCGCCGCCGCTGAGGGCGAGAACGCCCACCCCCCTGCCGCCCGGCGCATGGCGCTGAACTTGTACGCCCGCGGCGAGATCCAGGCGGCGGGCAGGCATGCTCAGCAGGCCATAGGCCTCGGCATCACTGACGGCTCCATGCATGCCATCGCCGGCGATGCCTGCCTGTGGGCCAAGGACGCCGCGGGCGCGGAGACGCACATTACAGCCGCATTGGAGGCCAATCCCGACAGCAGCACCGTCAAGCTGGCGCAGGCGCACCTGCTGAGCAGCAAACAGGAATCGGAGAAGGCGTTAGCGATACTGGACTCCGTGCTCGGCGATCCGTCAGTTGCCCTCTTAGCCGGCCTCTACAAGCTGGACCTTCTGCGCCTCGCTGGCCGGGCCAACGACGCATTAACGCACGTCGAGTCGCTCGCAGCGCGTTTCCCGGACCTGCCCCGCCTCTCGATGTTGTTGGTGGAGACCCAGTTCGCGACGGGCCAGCGGGCAGCGGCCATACAGGAAGCCCAGCGGCTGAGGGAGCAGTATCGTGACCGCCCTGGGGCAAAGCTGGAGCTGGCGGCAACGCTCTCCCGAAACGGCCAGGACAGCCTGGCGCTTGAGATGGCGCAGGATTGCGCCGGGGACAGCCAGTTCAGCGCGCCGGCGAACGTCTTCATGGGGGAGGTGTTCCTGCGCAGAGGCATACCGGAGCATGCGGTGGCCTATGCTCAGAAGGCGCTTGAGAGTCGCCCGAACTATGCGGCGGGCCTCCTGCTTGCCGGCCGGGCGGCGCTTATGGCCGGAGACCTCGAAAAGGCGGGCGTCTACTTGAACGGCGCCATCGAGCAGGTCCCCAAGGACCCGACGGTCTGGCATTCGCTGGGGATGCTGCATCTGGCGGTAGGAGACATCGGCGCGGCCGAGGAGAGCCTGCAGAAAGCGTGCGAGCTTGACCCGGCGAATGGCCAACTCCACCAGGACTACGGGATGGTCCTGTTCAACGTCGGACGGAAGGATCCTGCCAAGCTGGAGCAGGCGAAAGCCGAGCTGCTGAAGGCCGTGGACCTGATGCAGCACGCCATGACGGCCTATACGAGCCTTGCAATGCTGGCGAGGCAGGGCGGCGACAGCCAGGCAGCGCGCAACTACTACTTGCAGGCGATCCAGGCGGACCCGAGGCAGGCGGCGATTGCAGCCAACAACCTGGCAGAGTTGCTCATGTCGGAGGACAAGGACGGCAAGAACGCGCCGACCGCGCTGGCCCTAGCCTATTCGGCTTACGTGCGCGCCCGCGGAACGGGCTACGAGGGCCCGATCACCGATACGCTGAAGAAAGCCCTCACGGCCGCGGGCGTGCCGGCAGAGGCCCTCGGGATCGTGCTGCCGGCAGAGGACCAAGCACCCCCACAACCCAAGGTCGAGCAAGCGCCCCTGGAACCGAAGAGTGTCGGAACAGCAGCCGGCGCTCCGGCGGGCAAGGCCGGGCTGTAGGCCTCAACTTTGACCGGTCGCGCCGACGGTCTTTAGCCTGCCGTAACACTAAGACTCTCAAGTATGGCGAGTGCAATGGGCGACGCAGCTGAAGCCACCCCCGTCGCGCGGTTCATCGAGGGCGTCCGGAGCCGCCGCAAGGCTTTGTGGTTCTGGGGCATCCTCGCCTTCCTGGCCCTGGCGAACTACCTGTGGACATTTCGGGACCTGACTCTGGCCTGGCTTGCGGAGGGCCGCCTGGTCTTCGGCCTGATCGTGCTGGCCGGGACGGTTGTCCTCGTGCGGGACCGTTGGCCCGAGGTTCGAAGCGCCCCCCTCAGGCCCTCCAAGTGGGGCCTGGCGTTCCTTGCCGCCTCGTTCGTGCTCCTTTTCCTGGGAACCAGGGCAGGGCTTGTTTTCGTCCAGGGCATGACGAGCGTCTTCCTGCGAGGCTTGTCGCTTGTCACTTTGCTTTGCGGGACAGTGGTCTTGCTGTTCGGCTGGAGAGCCATGCGGCCACTCTGGATGCCGGCGCTTCTCCTTGTCTTCCTCTATCCGGAGAACGCCCTGACGACGTACTGGGTGCCCCTGCGGCTGCAAACTGTCGCGGCCGTCCTGAGCACAAAGGTGGTCGCCCTGCTCGGAATTCCGGTTGTCCGTCAAGGGCACGTGCTCGAGACGGCTGCCATGGTCGCCAACGTGGAGGAGGCGTGCAGCGGCATCCGCTCCCTCCAGACCGTCGTGCCGGCTGCTATCTTCATCAGCGCATACGGCCTCAGGAAGCCCGGCCTGAAAGCGGCGCTGATCGCGCTGGCGATCCCCGTCGTCATGCTGGCGAACGTGGTCCGGATAGCCACCACTGTGCTGGTGGCTGCCCACGTAAGCCCGGCGGCGGCCCAGGGCTTCTTCCACTTCTTCGCAGGGCTCGGGATGTTCATGTTCTGCCTGGTGATCCTTCTTGTCATTTGGCGGGGACTCCAGACTGCTGATAAGACACGGCCAAATGGAGCGCCGCCGGCTCGTGGTAACGTGCCGCCGAACCTCGGCGATCCTCCCGCCGGCCTGAGCCGGACGAATATGTCGGCCGCCAGGCCGCTTGTCGGGCCGTCCGGCGCAGGTGCTTTCATGGTCGCGGTCCTGGGCCTGGGGGTAGCGTACCAGGGACTCGAACTACGGGACGTGTATGCGGCAGAGCAGCACCCGAAGCCTTCGCCGCTGACGCAGATGCCGAAGATCCTCGGAAAGTGGACGTCGCGAGACCTGCCGGACCCGCCCGACCTCAAGCGCGGCAGGCACGTCAGTGATGCGCTGTTCCGGGCTTACCGCGCGCCCGGGGAGCCGGAGATCCATGTAACGCTGCTATACTGGCGGACCGGCGAGGGGACCTTCCTGGGCCGCCGCGCGCACCTGCCGGAGAGCTGCTACCCTTACCAGGGCATGGCAGAATTATGGACAGAGACCAGGGAGGTGCAGACAAGCTCCAAGTCTCTGCCGACCGTCGAGGCGCGGACGAGCGCGTTTTCGGCTCGAGGCGGGAACGTGATCGTGACGAGTTGGCAGCAGGCGGGACTTGGGAAGGAGCCGCTGGCACGCGGCAAGTACTCAGGCACGGCTGAGAAGTTTCTCTACGGGCTCCGTGAGACCCTCCGGATCGGCTGCGACTACCCCGCGGAGATCGCCATCCAGCTCTCGACAACCGGCGGAGGCCCGGAGGACAGGATCAAGTCAGCCCAGGCCCGTTTGGCTTCCCTCATCATCGGCCGCGCCGCCGACCTGGTTCTGGCGCCGCCAGCCAGTTCAAGCGTCCAGAACGAGATCGGCAAGTCGTCAGCCGTTCCGGGCGCGTGACCAGGGCCGACCGGGGGCGGGGAGGGCGGGACCCTCCGCAGGCCGTCGGCTCGTCAGTCCCCCTCGACTGACAGTCGTTCGGCCCTTTCCGCCCCCGTAAGCGCCTATTTAGCCACCGTGGCAGCGGAACCCGGCGTGCCTGCCTCTCCTACGTCTCAGGCTCCGCCCCCGCAGAAGTCATCGGGCTGCGGCCGCAGCAAGTTATTGTGCTGCGGCCCTCACCTGCTGCTCGATCCACGGATACGTCTTTGCGATGCCGCTCCGAAGCGAAGTCGAAGGCGCCCAGCCGAGCACTTGCTTGATCAGCGTGTTGTCCGAATTCCGCCCCCGCACCCCCTGCGGCTTGTCCGTCAGGTAAACCTTCTTGAGCTGCTTGCCCGCAACGCCCGTCACGATGTCGGCAAGCTCGTTGACTGTCACCAGCTCGTCCGACCCGATGTTCAGCGGCCGGTCGAAGTCCGAGTGCATCAGCCGCCAGACCCCCTCCAAGCAGTCCTCGATGTAGCAGAACGACCGCGTCTGCTTGCCGTCGCCCCATATCTCGATCGTCCCGCCGTCCGGCGTCTGCGCCACCTTGCGGCAGAGCGCCGCCGGCGCCTTCTCCCGTCCGCCTTCCCAGGTGCCGTAAGGACCGTAAACGTTGTGGAAGCGGGCAACCCGCGTCGTCATGCCGTGCTCCCGCGCGTACCACTCGCAGACGCGCTCGCTGAAGAGCTTCTCCCAGCCGTACTCGTTATCCGGGTCGGCCGGGTAGGCCTCATCCTCGCGCAGCGCCGTCACCTCCGCCTGGCCCTGCTTGTAAGTCGGGTATACGCATGCCGAGGATGAGTAGAAGTAACGCTTCACCCCGTTCAGCCGCGCAGCCTCGATCATGTGCGTATTGATCAGCACGTTGTCGTGCAGCACCGGCGCCCGCACGGTCTCGATGAAGCCGATCCCCCCCATGTTCGCCGCCAGGGAATAGACCTCGTCCATGCCCTGGGTCACCTCCACGCAGTTCTCCCAGCGGCGCAGGTCGCGTATGAGGAACTCGTCAGCTCGCGGCACCATGAACTCGCACTCCTTGATGTCCGCCGCGCGCACATAGTAGCCCTTCGCGGCCAGGTAGCCAACCAGGTGGCTGCCGATGAAGCCGCCGGCGCCCGTGACCAGCGCTCGCTTTTTGTCACCCATTGCGCGATGCCTCCGAGAATATAGTAGTCACCCCCTCAGAAAGCTGGCTTCTTTTCATCCTCTACCCAGGCCCCCCCGTCGTTCTCTGTCGCGCCCGTCATAGACGGCCGCGCCTCTGTCGGTGAACCGTCTTCCATCGCCGTTCGTCTTCGCCAACTCAAGCCCCACGTGCCACACGAACTGCGGGCCTTCCACGAAGCACCGCCTCCAGCACTTCCTTGGCTCCTGCGCCAGCCGCCAGAGCCATTCCAGCCCCATCCGCCCCACCCAGCCTGGCGCCCTTCCCACCGTGCCCGCAATGAACCGGAAGCCCGCGCCCACCCCGACCGCCACCGGCACGTGCAGCCGGTGCCTGTTCCGATATATCCACAGGTCCTGCTTCGGCATGCCGAGCCCCAGCCATAGCACGTCCGGCCTGGCCGCGTTGATCATCTCGACGTGCTGCCGTTCCTCGTCCTCGCTCAGCTCGCGGAACGGCGGGGAGAAGGTCCCTGCTATCCTGTGGCCCGGGTGCCGGCTCTCAAGCCGTTGGGCCAGCGCGTCGAGCGTTTCGACGGAATCGCCATAGAAGAAACTGCTGAACCCCTTCTGGTCCGCGCGCGCGAAGAAAGCCTCCATCAGCTCCGCGCCCGGCAGCCGCTGCGCGCCGCGGAACCCTTTCAAACGGGCGACCCAGACGGGCGCAATCCCGTCCGGCACCCACAGGTCCGCGCTGTTCAGCGCCCGGTGCAGCTCGGGGTCCTCGAACGCCCTCCAAAGCCCATGGAAGCCGGTCACCACGATCTGCCTGCACGCGCCATCCCGCCGGCCGATGCAGTCCTCCATCCACGCGACCGCCTCGCTCTTTGACACCATGTGGACGGAGGAGCCTAAAATCCGGACCGCCGGGGGAGTTCCAAAAGCGGGCTGATGGGACTGAGCCCTGCCAGCAGGCGCCGTTGTGGACCTGCTACTCAATTGAGGCGAGGCCCTCCCGGGCCAAGCTCAATAGCCTTGTGATAGACGGCCATTAGCCTCTCGTAGTACTTTTCAGGGGAATACTCCGTCAGTGCCTTCTGGCGGCCGGCCTGGCCCATTGCGCGGCATAGCTCCGGCCTTTCCCACAAGTACCGGATCTTCTCGGCAAGCTCCTCCGCGTTACCCGGTTCGAAAAGCAGCCCCGTGACGCCGTCATCCACGACCTCCGGCAGGCCCCCGATTCGCGAACAAATCACTGGCTTGGCCCGCATCATCGCCTCAGCCACTACGATCCCAAAGGTCTCCAAACATCTACTCGGCAGCAGGAGCATTCGGGCCGAGGCGTAGAAGTCGTGCAGCTTGTCCCGGCCCAAGTGTCCCACGAACTCGACGTTCTGTGGCGCCTCACTTGCAACCGAGGGCATGCCGTCAAGAGAGCCGGCCGCTCTGAACTGGATGCCCGGCAGTTGTCTCGCCGCGGCAATCAGTGTGTCTATTCCCTTTTCGGGACTTATCCTGCCTGCGTACGCGACGCACTGCCCAAGGGGCACAGCGTCCGGCAGCCTGACAGGTTGCACCATGTTCGGGATCACGCTGATCCGATGTGCTGGGAACCCAGACGCGAGGAACCGCTGCCGCTGGAAATCGGTCACCGCATAGTAGAAAGTCACGTTATCTTTGAACAGACGCCGCTTTCTGGCGACGTAGTTCCTCGCTGCATATCCGATGCTTTTCGGTAAGGAGCCCTCGCAGTTGTGGAGCACACACCAGTACTCCCGGCCTCCCATGCACTTCTCGCAGACAGAACCGTGCCGCATATGCAGACCGCTGGGACAGATGAGCCGATAGTTCGGGAGGTCCATCACGACAGGGACACCCGCCTTCGTGCATTCGGGCAACACGGATGCAGATATAAAAGGAAACACGTTCTGCACCTGGACGACGTCCGGGCGCTCGCATGCAAGCAGACGACGCATGCGCCTCCTGGATGACAAACTGTAGATGCCGCTAAAAAATGCCCGGAGCTTGCCCAGGTGCATGTCGGGGATTTCGGCGCTGCTGCGCTTGAACGCAAGGACCTGATGCCCGCGGTCCTTCAGCAACTCGCCTATGTCGCGAATGACTGCTTCCTCTCCACTGAACCCCCCGTACTCGTTGTGCACGAGGCACACCCTCATGCCCGCGCACCACAGGGCGTAAGATTGAGATTGGCCGCGGCCACGGTTAACCGGCCATCCTTCCGTGCCTCCGCCTCACCACAGGGCTTCGCCCGTTCCTCGCCTTAGCAGCCAACAGGCCGACGTACGCCATAGCCGGCAACATGACCAAGAGGTCCACGTTGAAGAGCGAGCCGCATTGCTCGACCATGCCCCGCAACGTGAAGAACGCCAGTATCCCGCCCGCCTGGGCTAAAAGAATCTGCTGCCCTAGGTCCCTCGCTATTCTCCTTCTCGCAACGGTGTACGCGTCCTTCCAGGCCAGCAATAGGCCCACAAGAAGCGCCAGGGCGCCGACTGTGCCCGACTGAAGAAGCGCCGAAAGCCAGGTGTTATGGATCTCACCAACACCAACCATACGGCCTGCTTGCGGCCCCTGACCAATGACGGGCGAATTCACGAAAACCTCCCATCCCTGTTGCCAGGTGTTGACCCGGCCCGAAAAGGTGCTGAGCTGCGCCCAGGTTGTGTCCCCACGCGTCACGTGCGACCAGACGCCCTCTGGGACCGCCTGCGCAGCCCAGCAGCAGATGGCTGCCAGCGCAAGCCCGGCGAGAAACGCTTTGCCCCTGACTCCCGCGAGCAGCATGACGACTATGGCCGCCCCCGCGAACCCCACGATCGAGCCGCGGGCCTGGAGGTAATAAATGAAAGCTGCGAAAGACACTGTAAAGAGCAATCCGCCCAACATGCGCACCGCCCCCCGGCGGCACAGCGCGTATCCAAGCCCGACGATGGCGGGCACCGCCGCGAACCGGGCAAGCCCGGTTGCACGCGACATCGGCATGTCCATAATCTCGGGCTTGCGGCCAATTACACTGTAGCCACTGTTGGGATCAGCGAAGAGCGCCTCCCGAGCAAAGAACACCATCGTGAGCAGGAAAACGGTGGTCAGGACCCAGCTCAGATAGTTCAACTGAACAGCCTTCTCAAGGCGATCGCCACTGCCGAGATATGCTGCAACGCCCGCTATGGCCCCGAGGTAGGCAAGGGACCAGTAGGCCGCCCTAAGAGGCGACGGTGACATTGAACAGGCCAGAAGCCCCACAAGCCCGAAGAAAAGCCAAAGCTTGATGGACGCAGGCAGCGCAGCGAACGCCTTGGCGCCTCCGCTGACCGACACATAGGCGCAGGCGAGCAACAAAACTAACTGCGGGAAGAACGCCCTGACTGCGTGCAGCCACTCCAGGCCGCTCTTAGGCCCCTCCAGGAGCACCCACGGCCCGGTGTTGATGCTGAACCAAAGCGCGACCCAGAGGCCCGCGGGGAAAAAAAGCCATCGCGCCGGTTGTAGCACGCATGCTCTGCCGGCAAGCCCTCTTGGCATACGGTAAACCTGTGCTAAATGGAGATCAGCCATTGGAGTAGCTAACAACAACCATAAGTCAGTGGGAAGTCACGCTTACTGCAGACCTGGAACCGTCAAGTGAGCCGGTACCGCCCCTTCCACAACCAGAGGATAGCCCTGTCCAGGGGCGAGGCAAAACCTCTCCTAGCGTCCTTACAGTATTGGATGGCCGCCCAGGCGCCTTGGGCGAAACGTTCGGGCGACCAATCAGCTACAATCTCACGCCCGCGACCACCGAGGTTGGCCCTCTCCTCGGCCGTCATCGCAGCGACGCGGAACATCAGCCCTGCTAACTCATCCAAGTCGTGTGGATCGAATGTCCACCCATTTACTCCCTGCTGAATGAGCGACTCCACACATCCGCAACGATTGCTGACCAGTACCGGGAGGCTACATGCCATAGCCTCGTTGACCACAAGTCCCCACGTTTCGCTGAAACTTGGCAGTATGAGGCATCCCGCTTCCGCATAAACTCGGCAGAGCTCTTCCTGGCTGCGGGCAGGAAGCAGGCGAACGCCCTCAAGGCCGAGACGCTCGACCTCCTGTTCCAGCGCTTCTCTCTCGGGTCCGTCCCCAACGAGGACCAGACCCCAGGGCTTCCCAGCGTCCCTGAGGCGGTAACAAGCGTAGGCCGTGAGCAAGGCTCCCCAGTTCTTTGCCGCTATGAGGCGCCCAACGCCGAGGAAATAGGGAGCAGAGATCTTCGCGGTTTCTGCGTACTTCTGCCTCTCTGAACGCACCTTGTCGCAGCAAGTGCTGAACCATTCATTGTCAACAACGGTAATGCCAAAGAAGATGCGTTCGTCATCCATCCCCCACGCCTTGTAGGTTCCGGAATGGGAACGCGCAGCGGTCACGACGGCGTCAACATTCCTGTACACCCTTCGCTTGACCCAGTTCACCAGCCGTGGGCGGGGCACGTCCTGCAGCCTCACATCATCCATGATTATGGCCGCACGGTGTCTGCGCCGACACCACCGCACAGCAGTTGCCCCGGTTGGAAATGCTATGGCGCCTGCAAGTATGGCGTCGGGGCAGAGACGCTCGAAGGCTTCCCACAGTGCCTTGGCGACTGCACGAGGTAGGAGGTCGGCTATTCTCCTGTCCGGAAACAGCCGCTCGTAGGTGTACCCGTCGGCTGCCAGCCCACTGGCATCACCTCCAGGGAGCCGACTCTCGTCGCTTCCAACGTCCAGCGCTGTTAGCTCGCCGCCGCGCGCCCGCAGAACCTTTGCCAACGCGCGGAGACGCGAGCTCCAGTACAGGCTGAATTGCATATGAGTAATCACGACCCGCATGGCGCGTCTCTCAACCCTTAGGCATGGTGCCCCATCTCGTCGCGCACGCTTGACCAAACAACAGATCGACCTTCGCCTTCCGAACGAAGCGTAAGAGTCGGGATGACCTCGTCAGGCAGATCGCCGGACACCGAATCCACCACCAAGCCCCCGGCAGTCGTGAGCGGATGAAGCATCACTTCGCAGTCCATGTTGCGCAGTATTGCTTCTCGGTTCGGCACCGCAAGGTAATTGCCAGGCCCCCCGAAGAGCTGTGACCTTGCGAGGCCAGCCTTCCGCAGCCTTCGATTGTAGCCCCACCGATAGAGCCCGCGGGCCCACTTTAGAGGCTCGGTGAAAGTCAGCGCGATTCGTACCCGTGGGATGGCCAACTCCTTTGCGAGGGCGATGACGACCGCTCCTATCCACCACTCCTCGTGGGCATGATTGTGCGAGTCCAGATGCGTGAGCGGCAGCCCGTGCTCTCGGCACTTCGCGACCTGCGCGCGGATCTCGTCCGCAAGAGCAATCTTGTCCGCGCGGCTCAACCAGAAAACCCTCCTGGATCGCGACAGGCTGAAACGACCATCGGTGCAGAAGAGCCTGCTTGACCGCATTGCCTCCGTCAGCGGCTCGCCCTCGGTGAGCACGAGATGAAGTCCGATTCGGTCTTCCAGGCCGTGTTCACGGCCTAACTGGCAGGCTTCCTCAAAACCAGGCATGTTCGGCATGATCGAGGCACTGTTGCACAGGCCTTTTTCGAAGCAATGCATCACCCCCGCATTCACTTCCGGGGAATGACCGAAATCGTCAGCATTGATGATCCACATGTTAAGTCCGGTACCCCTCTGCGGCGACCAGTTCAGTGTTTCCTGCGGTGGTACATCCCGCGTAGATGGCGCTCAGCCTCTGCGCCTTGCCTTTCCAGGAGAAGTCTTCAGCGCGGCGCAACGCCCCCTCCGCCAGACGCTGGCGCCACTGTTCATCCCCCGCGAGCCTCACGATCGCCGCCGCCATGTCGGACTCAAACTGGCGCCGGGTGCGAATGGGCATCTTGATGCCGCAGTCGTCCGTCACCACGTCTCTAAACCCGAAGTGGTCCGGACAAACCACCGGGACCCCCTGTGAGAGCGCTTCGATAAGGACGGTGGAGGTCATGTCGTGTAGACTCGTAATAACAAACACGTGTGACTTATGCACCAGCGACACAGCTTCGGTGCGCGGGAGCCGGCCATGCCAGCGGCACCGCTCCTCCACTCCAAGCTTGGTCGCAAGGCGACGCCACTTGCCGGTACAAGGTCCTTCTCCGAGGATGTCGAGGCTCCAATCCACCCGGGGGTCAAGTCTGCGCAGCGCGCCAATCAATAAGTGGAGAGCTTTCCCGGGCATATGTTGGGCGCTCCAGGAGATCCGCAGCGCCTCTTGCGGTTGGCGCCGCGTGAAATCGTCGGCCATAACGGGGGGCGGACCTATCTCGCAGATCACTTCGCTCTCGCGACCGTACCACCTGCGAATCTGCTCCTGCATACCTTCGCTGGCGGCGATGACGCCCGCGGCCTTCCGGAAGGCACGCTTGGGGACAGGCAAGAACCTCTTGTGGAGCGAGTTGATTATGTTCCGGGCCGCAAAATGCAGGCCGCCTTTCAGCCCCATCATTGGAAGGTAGCGCCAAGGAGTGTTATCCAATCCCTCGACGGGGCCTATGACCAAGGGAACATCCAATCTCCACAGATACCCGGGGGACCGGAAGGTCCCATATGTCACCATGTGCATCAGATCGAATCCCACCTGCTGATGCAGCGCCGCACCAACACGGTAGGCTGCCTTCTGCCAGAGCTCGTAGGTCCAGAGGTACGACGGAGGCCAGATGGTTTCGAGCGCCAGCCAGCGCACTCTGGGCACGTAATAAAAGTGCAGGTTAACGTAGCTTTCCGGATGCGCGCCCATTTCCGCCTCGATGTCCAGCCTGTTGGCCTCGCTGGTCAGAACCCAAACGTCGTGCTGCTGCCCGATCGCCGTGGCAAAACCCCATCCAATGCCAGGCTCTGAGCCCCTATACGGGTTACAGGCGTAAGCCGATACTAGTACCTTCAGCCGTCGATCCATCACATCACTCCCGACGCTCCATCCCTGACCTGCGCCAAAAGCCCAGGGACAATGCCCACACAGTTTCCCATCGCGCGGCCCAGGCCATGTACGTCCGCATGCCTGACGGCCGTGCCCAGCGTCATCAACATCCTGATGCCTATTCCTAAGCAGCAGCGCGACACAGAGAGCCCGTGCTTGCGCACGAAGTACAGCCTGTTCCGTGCTTCTACCTTGCCGAAGTAGTATGCCCCCCGCCGCCCCCCCAGGGCCGGATAATGATAGAACCCTGCGGCCGCCACCACTGCCAGCCGATATCGCCGGCTCACCCTGTAGCTGAAATCCACGTCCTCGACGTAGCTATAGCCGTCGAAGAACTCGTCGAAAGCAACGTCTTCAAGAACCCTTCTTCTCCACACAGATGCGCCGCTCGGGAGCCATTCGACGAATACAGTTCTTTCCACGTCGCCCATGAGTGTCTGCCAGCCCGAAGGCATCACTCGCCCAGGCGTGGACGCGTAGAGTCCCAGCCGCTCTGCGAGGCGCGACCTCTTCAGCCCCTGCAGGCCTCCCCGCGTAGGGTTCATCAAGTTGAACCCAGCCCCTCCCACATCCGCCGGGGCCTCTTCCCAGAACGCCATCATCGCCTCGATTGCACCTGGCGCCAGCACCGCATCGTCGTCAAGGAAGCCGATAAGGTCCACGTCGCCAGCCACGGCCCGGATGCCAGCGTTTCGCTGAGCGGCTGCCGAGGGCCGCTCGTGCCTCAGGTACTTCACACGCAGCTCGGGCAAGTCCTCAGCCACTGCCTGCACAGGTTCGGCGCTGGCGTCAACTATCACCACCTGGTCGGGCGGGCACGGTTGCCCTGCCAAACTGGCCAACATGCGTCGCAGCTCCTGCGGCCGGTCCTTCGTCGCCACCACGAACGCCAGGCGGAGCTTACGTTCGCTCACCGGCCGGGCTTCCTGACTTGATTTCGCCCCAGGAATTCGGGCACCAGCGCCATTCACCTGCTTTATGACCATTCGAGAAGAAAGCCCCTGTGGTTCTTGAACTACCGCCTCACAACCGAGCGGATCGCGTTCTTCAGACGCCTTGGTAGGAAGCGGCCCATCCCAGACCGGTAGGCACGTTCGATTCTGAATTCCGACAAGGGCCGCGGCTGGACATCCGGAATGGGTTCTGCAAGTACCTCCCGGAACAGTGCGTCGTAATCCCGGCCCATTCGTCCCATCGTGAACCGGTCTTCGACCGTTCTCCTCGCCTCCTGGGCCATGCGCCCAAGCCGGCCCCGGTCACGCCACAGGGCGGCAATTGCCTCCGCGAATTCCTCTGGCCGGCCGATCGAACACAGGTCCCCATCTCTACCGTGGTCTACGATGAAGTCGGTCACCCCAGGGATGCGGGAAGCGACAGGGACTACCCCTGCAGCCATAGCCTCCACCAGAATGTTCGGGAAACCCTCGACTCGCGAGGGCAGGACCAGAACATCCTGCTGCAAGAGGCACTCTTCCATCTCCCGTTCCGGCAGCGCGCCCATCCAGTTCACCCACGCACGCACACCCTGCCGATCCAGCGAACGGAACAGGGATTCCCGGTCCGGCCCGTCCCCGGCAATGTCTAATTGAACGTCTACCCCTTTCAACCTAAGCCGCGAGAGTATGCCGGGCAACCAATGTACGCCCTTGGTGGCACAATCCAGCCTGCCCGCATACAAAAGACGAAGACGTCCATTGCTGGCCCCTTCCAGGCCCGGAGTAGCGGCAAACCTCGTCAGGTCTACCCCGTGTGGGATTAAGGTCACTAACGGCTTGGAGCGACGGGGGAGCAGCCGCTCCACGCCGCGTTGCTGCCGTGGCGACATCACGACTACGCGATGCAAGCGGTTCAGTTGGATTGCACAAATCCGGTACGCGAACCCGCTTGAGCTTGAGCAACGCGTCACGAGCCGAACGCCGGCTGGAAGGTGGGGGACCGCCGATGCCGCCACCGAATCATCCATGGGGATGATTATGTCTATCCTCTCCCGCGACACCCAATAAGCCAACGCCTGCGCAGCCTCCAGAGGATCCCGAGTTTTCCCCCCAATGAAGTGGCACCCATCATCAGCGTAACGGCTATCCCAGCGATGTTCAGAATCCGCCCCGACGGCCGCAGCAAGCACCTCATGACCGTACGGCCTGACAGCCTCCCGCAGATTTCTGTAGAAGCGGAAGAGTCCGCCAATCTCGGGGACACAACAGTAGGCTATCCTGGCCACAGCTTAAGCTCACAGCGCCGCAGATGAGATGGAAAGCGCCTGTTCGGGTATTCTTGTATCCACTAATGTAACTTTCCCCGGGAGGCGCACAGGTCATATAGTCGAGGGGGTAACAGGCGGGTATAGGCCATCACTTGGCCGTATGCTGAACACGCAGGAACCCCACCCAATGCCCAGACAAGCCGGCGGAACCAACTCAAACTCCAAGAGGCTCCCCCCCCAAACTCTCGCCACACCTCCATGAAGTTCCCGCTGAGGGCTGGGAAGCGGCGGTACGACTGAACAGCCGCGGCAGCCGCTTCCCTCGCCATAACCTGGCGATAAAGTGCGGGATCGTAAGAGTCCTCAGTTTCCCTGAGCTTGTCCTTCAGAAACAGCAGGCGCCCTTCGAAGTCGCCTCGGGAGTGATTACGGCTGATGATGCTTCCACTCGTCAAGCGGGACTCACACAAAACCTTCGGCACCGTCGCAACCGAAGGCGCCGGCAGAGACAATATCCAATCGAGGAAAAAGCAGGGATCATCCCAGCAAATAAGGTATTCGCGCCATCGGTGGATTCGTTGAAGTAGACTCCGCCGGTAAAGCCAGACGATAGTGCTGCGGTCGAACATGCCAGCAACGTATCCGATGATGACTCCTCCGGGTACTTTAGGTGGCAGGGACTTTCCGCCTTCACGCTCCCAGCCACAAACGCATGCGTCCGCATCGAACTCAAGTAGCCTCTTGAGTGGCAACTCCACACGCTTCGGCAGCATCAGGTCGTCGCTGTCGTGCCAAATGATGAACCCACCCTTGCAGTTCGCAGCGCCAAGATTGCGCGCGGCGGAGGCGCCTTTATTCTCCTGCCGGAAGGTCCGCAGCTCAAACTGAGAATCGCCGCTGTGCCCCTTCCCCCACTCTTCCAGAACCTTGGGCGTGTTGTCCGTCGACCCGTCGTCCACCACGATGAGTTCTATGGGACGGTAGGTCTGGGAGTAGACGGAATCCATGGCCTCCGTAACCAGGTGAGCGCGGTTGTACGTTGGGATGATGACGGAAACGAGGCCCGGCTCGTATTCCTCACTCATCCATCGACAGGGGCGGGCCCGCGGCTGGCGTTCCATCCCGTTCTCCATCTCCGTAATCATGAGGTCCGGATGGACCTCCATGCTCTGGCGGCAAAGACGGACACGCCCCAGTTGAGCCACTTCCCGCTGATCAATACAGCAACACCGCAAACCGAAGCGGCGGCGGCTCCCTGAAACGCGAGCGTCCCCAAGTGGCCAAACCCCCCGCCGATCAGCCTAACGACTAAGAACGCGATTATCACAAGGCCCGCCAGCACTAGGCCCTGCGTCATAGACCGGATAATGGCGAAGAACGATAGACCGCAGATCCCCCGAACAGATGCCCAGATGGGCAACGTAGCTGCAAGGCCAAGAACTATCGAGAAGCACGTGCCGGCAACGCCAAAAAGCATGGTCAAAGGGTATATGCAGACCGCAATAGTGCCAACGCGACAGAGGTTCATCCAGAAGTCCATGTGAGGATGTCCAGTCCCGAGGAAGACCGGACCAGCGGTTGCGGCTATGGCAACCAGGAAACCGGACACGGCCAGAATCTCGATGGGGACGATGGCCGCCTGCCACTTCGAGCCGAATATGCCGAGAACCATTTCAGGAGCGGCGAGGACGATGAAGACCGTCAAGGGGGACGCCAAAGTAAAGACAACCTCAAAGACCTGAAGAAAGGCCCTGCCAAGCCTTCCTTTGTCGCCCTGCAGCTTGGCATAAGTAGGCATCATGACGGCGTTCGTCACGTCAGTGATCTCGGTTGCCGGAGCGTTAGCTATGTGGTAAGCAACCTGGTAGATGCCCAGAGCTGCCACGCCAAGCATCTTGCCCAGAAACGCAGAATCGCCGCGCGTTGCCAGAAAGATGACAATAGAAGAAGCCAGCATCCACCGCCCGAAACGGAATAGCTCGGCTGCCTGTGCCCCCTCGAAATGGAGGCGCGGACGATAAGGGTGAAGCAGGTAGGACAGAACGCAATTGCTGGCTGAAACGGCAAGCTCGGCCCAGACAAGGGCCCAAACGTTCCGGAGTCTGAAAGCCAGAAAGACGCCGACAACGAGGCCCACAGCATAGGATAGAACGTCGTAGGCTACCTGCCGGCGGAACTGGAGTTCCTTGCGGAAGTAGATGATGCCAATGTTGACGAAGCCGCTCAGAGCTATAGAAATAGACATGAGCCGCAGGAGCGGGACAGCCCTTGGCTCCACGAAAAACCAGCCAACCAACGGAGCGCCGGCGAACACGCCCATGGCCAGCACCAGCCGCCGGATGACCTGCACCGTCCAGGCTGTGTCCAAGTAACCTTTTATGTCGGCCTTGCGCTGGATCAAGGCCGCGCCGAAGCCTGTCTGTGTGAAGGTATCCAGAGTAGCCTGCGCGAGCATGACGATGCCGAACAGGCCGAAATCCCCGGGTGCGAGCAATCGAGCAAGAATAACGGTCCTCACAAAGCCGAGCAGGCGGCTCGCGCCTTTCCCCACGAGGACCCAGACAGCCCCTCTGACAACACGCGAAGTGAGGGACGGCTCCGAAGAGCCAAGACCAGAACCAGTTTCCAGCTTCAAAATCTCAGGTTCAGACAATTCATCTTGCCGGAGCAGGAGCCTTTTTTCGCCAAACGCAAACAACCTGATGGGCATCTGATTCTCGCCCCGGGTTGAGGTAGACCCTTCTGAAAAAGGCCGATAGCGGTTTGATGGCAAATAGCGTGTTGTCGAAGATCTGGCTGGCCACGACCCAGCGGTACCGTCCTGCCCGGAATCGCGCAAACTCAAAGTCAAAGTCGTCACCAAACTCGTCCTTCAACCGGGCAAGGGAAAAGTGCTGGAAGTGCTTTGCGCTCACTGCGTTGCGCTCGGCGGGAGTACTCACCAGGAAAATCGCTTTGTGCTTCAGGACTCTGGCGCATTGCTCAACTGCAGGCTTAACCTCCTGTGGCGGAAGGTGCTCGACTACGTCCACCATGCAAGCCACGTCAAAGCTCTCGTCCGCGAAGGGCATTCCCGTTACAGTTCCGACGTAGAAGGAGGCTCTCGGAACCAGCGTCCTGGCCATTCCAACAGCCCTCTCCGAGATGTCGAGCCCCGTCACGTCCGCTCCAGCCTTTACCAACTCAAAAGTGAAGCGCCCATCGCCGCAGCCTATGTCCAGAACCCGCACGCCGGCCAAATGCGGTAAGAGCGAGAGATAGAAAGCATAAGTGTCCAACTGGATCTGCCCGGCCCCGTTGGACGGGAGCCAATGGTACGGCTCGTCATACTCAGCCTCCTGAACGTCACGCGGATCCATCCCCATGTTCTCTCTCGCAGGGTAGCGGTTCATTCCGACCCGGCTCCGGCCACATGCTCAATGTTGATGGACAGGGCCTTTGTCAAAAGCTGAAGCGACTCGGGGATCTCCGCACCTAACGGACTGCCGTTCGTCACCTTCCTCACCGATAACCTCCCCAACTCCGTCCCGTTTGTCCGCAGAGGGAAGACGGCCGACCACAGCACCCCCTCACCCAAGCTGCCATCAGCTCCCTCTCCTGCACCCTCTCCTGCACCCTCTCCCATTGGGAGAGGGCCGGGGTGAGGGTCTTGATTGCCATTGCGCTCCCAACCGTAAATCGCCCCACGCTTCCTGCCCGCCGGCCCGTCCCCGAACAGCACCATCGAGGCATCGTCAAGCTCCATGGTCTGCGCTACGCCGACGAAGGCCCCCCAAAGTTCATCCACCGTCCGGGCCTGCCGCATGCTGGCCGACGCCACGTACGCCGCCGCCCGACACCGGCGGCCCCTCCCCCGCTTCTCTGCATAGACGCCCAGGCGTTCCTTCAGCATCATCAGCTCATGCCGGCCTATCGTCCGCACCGATAGGAACGTCAGGAGCCCAATGACGAGCAGGGCCGCGGCCGACTGATAGCCATGGGTGGCCGTGAGGAGGAATGCCAGCTCCCCGAACGCAAGGCACAGGATATACATCGCGAGCACGGCCTTCCGCTGCGTCAGCCCCATCTCCAAGAGCTTGTGGTGGATATGCTGCCGGTCGCTGGCGAAGAACGGCAGCGACTTCAGCCAGCGCCGGAAGATCGCGAGCGACGTATCCATGATCGGCAGCCCGAGCGCGATGACGGGGATGAGCAGCGCGACGACCATGTGGCTCTTCTGCGCGCCCCTCAGGCCGATGCAGGCGATGAGGAAGCCGAGGAGCAGGCTGCCGCAGTCGCCGAGGTAGATCGAGGCCGGCGGAAAGTTGAGCAGCAGAAAGCCCAGCGTCGCGCCTGCGAGGGCCGCCGCGAGCGCCGCAGCCCCGGCATTGCCGAACGAGACGCCGACGAGGAGCACCGTGCCCGACGCAAAGACCGTCACGCCCGCCGCAAGCCCGTCGAGGCCGTCAATCAGGTTGATCGCGTTCATGCAGCCGAGGAACCAGAACACCGTGACGACGGGCGCGAGCCGGCCGAGGTGGATCTCCGCGCCGAACGGGTTGCTGATCCCGGCGATGCGGAAGCCGGAGGCGTACATGCCGACGCTCACCAGGAGCATGCCGAGCAGCTTCCAGCGCGCCCGAAGGCCCCAGATGTCGTCAAGCAGTCCGATGAGGAAGACCGCCGCCGCGCCGGCCACGATGAGCCAGATATCGGCGGCGTCGAGGTAGGCGTGCAACTGCTCGGTCGGCGTCCTCAGCGACTGGATGAGGAGCGAGCCGCCGAACGCAACAAAGATGGCGACGCCGCCGAGGCGCGGGATCGCCTCCTCCTGCGTCTTCCGGAACCCATCGGGCGCATCAACTACGCCCGCGCGCCGGGCGAGCGAGCGCATCAAAATGGTGGCCAAAACACCGAGCGTAAAGGCGAGCAGGAAGACCGAGCCGTAGGCCATCATGGGCGGGCTTTGCCCTCCGGCGCATCCCCGTGCGCCATTGCCGCCCTAGCCTTCGCTGCAGCGGCGAGGCGCTCCGCCTCGGCGAGATAGCTCGCTGCAACGGCCGGGTGGCCCGCCCAGCCGAACGCCTCGGCGAGGTAGGCCACGAGCGAGACATCGCGCGGGCACACTTCGCGCGCTCGCTCGGCATAGGACCACGCGAGATCGGGCCGGGCCGAGCGCAGGCAGTCCCCGGCGAGCGCGACCAGGTGCTCGGCGTTCAGCGGCTCGGCAAGCGCGGCCGCGCGGTGCTGCGCGTAGGCCAGATCCATCAGGCGGAGGGCAGCAATGGGATTGCTGGCGGTGAGCGGATCGCGCGCGCCGCCCGCCTCATCGGCGGCCAAGTCACCGACGCGCTTCAGAAGCCCGGCGTCATCGGGCGAGCGCTTGCCGATGCGCTCGGCAGCTGCTCGGAGCGTTTCGAAGCGGCGCTCGGCGGGCTCGCCGCGCGGTGCGGAGGCGAGGACCAGCGCGTCGGCCTGGGCACGCAGGGGAACGAGGGCCCATGCAGTTCCCGAGGCCCAGAGGGCCGTAACAGCCGCAAGGCCAAGCACCGTGCTTGCATTCACAATGCGCAGTGCTCGCGCGGCAGACGCCGCCGACGCGGATTGCCTGCCCTTGCCATCCAGCGACTCAGCCGATGCGCCGCAGGCCCGCCCGGGAAGCCCTACGGGGCCCGTACGGCAAAGCATTGCGAGCACGACCGCCGCGGTGGCCGCCACAGCGGGCGACCTCATGGGGTAGTCGGCCAGGGAATGCGCGCTCAGGGCCACCATCGCGCCGAGACCTCCGGCCGCGAAGCCGGCCAGGGCGGGTTGCCTCGGAGCCCGCAGCGCCCGTATGACGACGGTGAACGCGATGACCAGCCCGGCGAGCGTGAGCAGCAGCCCGGGCGCGCCCGCCTCGGCGAAGACGTGCAGGTATTCATTGTGCGGGCTCTCGACGAGCGCCGATGTCGGGATCGTCCGGTACAACGGATAGACGGACGGGAAGGCGCCGGCGCCCACGCCGAGCACCGGGAAGTCGCGCCCAAGGCGCGCCGCGTCGCCGAACATTTGCCACCGCCACGTGGCCGTCGGGTCCCTGGCGATTTCTTCGAGCGTCGAGAGGCGTTCGATCACGCGGCCCCATCCGAGAGCGGTGATGACTGCGAGCGTGGCGCAGAAGCACGCCGCCACAAGGGCCCAATGCCGAGCGCGCGGCCGGACAGAGGCGACGGCCCCGAAGACGCCCGAGAAGCCGAGAAGCATCGAGAGCGTCCCGGCCCGGGAGAGCGACCAGGCGACGGACGCCCCGACCAGGCCGATGGCGAAGACGAGGAGGAGGACCTGCGGGCCATGCTCCACGAGCCACTCGGTGCGGCTCTGCTCCAAACCGTTCCAGCGGCTGGCGCGGGTCAGAAGAAGGCCGACCCCAACGAAGGTGCAGAGGGCTGCGTAGGCCGCGTACTGGTTGCGGCCCGCGAAGGGCCCGAAGAAGGCGCCGTGCGACGTGCCCCGCAGCCAGTAAATCTTGTCCGCCCCGGAGAGGCTCTGGAGGATTCCGAGCAGGGCCGCGGCAAACCCAACTGCGAAGACAACGGTGCCGAGCAGGGCGATCTCCCGCAGCCCGCGGACGTAGCTGCAAGTCGCTGCAAAGAGGGCTACGTAGGAGGAGAACCGGAGCAATGCCAGCGATGTCCCGTGCGGGTAGAGCGAGGGCGATATGCGTTGCGGGAGTTCGGAGCCCATGGTGGCCGAGGCGTCAGCATAGGCCGCCAGCGCCCGCGGCGAGGCGACGCTTAGAAGCCCGGAAGGCCAGGGCACGCGCTGCAGGCCGATGAGGGCAAGCCCCAGAACGAGAGGGACGAGGAGCCAGGTCGCAAAGGGCCCGGCTTTGCGCTCGAAAACGCACCGAGCTGCCGCCGCGGCGAGGGCCGTGTAGGCGAGCACCGCGAGGATCGAGCAGGCCCACGGCTCCGACGCGCCGAACGCAAGGGGCGCGAAAACGAGTGCCGCGACGATGCAGGCGCCCGTCAGAGCCCGGGAGGCCGCCTCACCTTTCCATCGCACAGGCAGGGCCGGCCTCCTTGTGAGCAAGGGCGGAATCACTGCGAACACAACTGTATTCGGCCCGGGCCCTCATGCTTCCTCATCCTTCTGTGCAGCCCCCGCCATAGCCTCGGCGTAATGACGGTAATAGGTGGAGTGGTAGTAACCTTCGCCCGCATAGGCCCGCAGCATGCCCGGCCGAACGTCATTCAGAACAACGCCGATGACGTTCCCGCCGACGTCCTCGAGCTGCTTGATCGCCCAGGCAGCAGTGCGCTGCCGGCACTTGCCGGCCCTCAGGACGAGGAGGACGCCCTGGCACCGGTGGGCGAGCGGGGCCGCGTCGGCCGCAAAGAGGGCCGGCGGCGCGTCGTAGATAACGATGTCATACTCCTTCTGGAGGGCGTCCATCACCAGGCCGGCCCATTTGCTGTCGAGCAGTTCTGAGGGGTTCGGCACGTGGGATCCGGAGGTCAGGACGTCGAGACCGCCGTTTCCGTTGCTGACGACGCCGTCTATCTTCTGCACGATCTGCCAGGGAGCGAGGTCCTGCACGATGATGTCCGCCAGGCCCGGCTTGCGCGGGAGGCCGAGGGACTTGTGGACCATCGGGCGGCGCAGGTCCGCGTCAACGAGCAGCACGCGCCGGCCGGCGCGCGCGAATGTCACCGCCAGGTTCGTCGCAACGACCGTCTTCCCCTCCTGCGGATTGGCGGAGGTCACAACGAGCGACTTCAGCGCGTTCTTCGGCGCGCTGAAGTGGATGTTCGTCCGGATGGACCGGAAGGCCTCGGACTCGGAGCTGCTCGCATTATCGAGAGCGAACCTCGCGCGCTTCGTGAAGGCGTCGCCGTCGCCGGCCGCCGTTCGGATGCGGGGCACGTAACCGAGCCACGGCACCCGGAGCCGTCTCTCCACGTCGGGGGGCGCTTTCACCGTGTCATCAAGCCATTCAAGCCCGTACGCCATTGCGACACCGAGCATCAGCCCGAGCAGCACACCGAGGAGGAGCCCGCGCTGCTTGTTCGGAGAGGTCGGTATACGGGGCTTCCCGGCCTCCTGCACGAGGCTCACGTTCGTCACCCGCGCGTCCTTCGTCAGGTCTACCTGCTTCATCCGGTCCACGATCACGTCGAAGACCTTCGCCTGGCGGTCAACGTTGCGCCGAAGACGCTCGTAGTTGGTCGCCTTCCTGTCGGCATCGAGCGCGAGCTTGCTTTGCTGGTCGAGGGCCGCGAGGAGTTCGTTCTCGCGGTCGGACGACATCTGGTATTCGGCCTGCACGGAATCCGCCGCTTGCCAGAGCGCCTGCTTCATCTGGGTCTCGAGGTCCTTGAGACGCGTCTCCAGAGCGACAGCTTCGGGATACTTGGGGCCATAGGTCTGCCTTGCGGTTTTCGCCTGCTGCGTGACCTGTACAATCTGCTGGTTGAGCCAGCTTACCGCCGGGTCTTCTCGAATGAACTTCACACCCAGCAGGGCCATAATCTCATCCTTCCCCTGCATGGCACGTTCGCACGCCTTATTAGCGGCGGACAGGCCGACACGCTGAACCTGGATGGCTGTGAATTCGTCCCCCAGGCGCTTCAAGCGGCTCGTGATGAGGGTATCGCCCTCGGCGGCGGCTAACTGCGGGATGGCGATCTTCTCGCAGTAATCCAGCAGTTCTTTTTCCGCCTGTGTCAGGGCCAGCTCTTGTTCGCGGCGCTGCTGTTGAAGCAGGTCGAACGCCTTCCCCGCGTCCTCTTGTCGCATGGCAACAGAGTAGTTGACGTAGGCTCTCGCCACGGCGTTCGCCACGTGTGAGGCAAGCTCAGGGCTCGGGCTCTCGACCGAGACGTCCACCAAGTTCGTATTAGGCACAGGCTTCACCTGGACGCCCTGGCGAAGCTGCTCCCAGGGCTCAGGGCGTCGCGTCGGCTCAGCGGTCATGACACGATCCACCTTCTCCTGGAGCGTGGCAATCAGGCCGGGGTTGCGCAGCTGCACGTCCTCATCGCCTGTGAACACTGATGAGAGCATATTGCTCGGATCCTCCTTGATCGCCTTCTCCAGCACGTCGCGGCTGGTGATCAACGCGAGCTGCGTCTCGAAGTAGGCCTGATCCTGCACCTGCTGCACCGTGTCAAACGGGGTGAGCTGGGGCACGCGCCGTTCGATCAGCAGCCGAGCGGACGCTCCGTACACGGGGGTCCTGCTGAACGTGTACAGGACAGCGAGCGTGGCGACGACCACGACGCAGGCGAATATAGCCGGCCAGCGCCGCCTCAGCACTCCGAGGTGCTGTCGGATGTCGCCACCCTCGCCCATGGCGACCTCGCCCATTCCGTTGTGGTCGCCGCTTCTCTCTTCCATCCTCGTCAACCGATCGCTATTGCTCACAGCATTACCTCGCCATGGCGAACATGCGCCCGTCACTCAAGGGACTGCGGGTATGGGGACGAGCCTCCCCGCTCCGATGATGCCGTCCACCGACCGGATCGGCCAGCTCGTGCCCACGATAATCACGTCGCCGGGCACCACCCGGGTGTCCGGCTCCTCGCCGGATGCGATGCGCGTCAGGTCCACCTTGTACAGCTCCCGTTCGTCCTTCGTCCGCCGCAGCAGGCAGGAGTTCTCGGACCGGGCATGGCTCGTAATCCCGTGGGCCATGGCTACGGCGTCAAGTAGCCCCAGCTTCTCACCGCGCGGCAACGTGTACATGCCGGGGCCGTTCACGTAGCCGAGGACAAGGAACGTGTTCGGAGTCGCCGGCGGCACATGGACCACGTCGCCGGGCCCGATCCAGATGTTGCGAGACATGTCGGAAAGTTCGATCAGTTCCCGAAGGCTGACTCGAATTGATTCCGGCGCCACCTGGACGGGTGGCGGCGCCGCCGAGGCGGGCGGCGGCGTGGGCGCCGGCGCTTCAGACTCGCCCGCCTTAGGGCCGGGCGCCTGCTGGGCGCTCGTCCCGCGTGTCACCACCACGCTGTCGCCGGCATCCAGGCTCGGCCCGCCCGAACTCATGAGTGCTTCCAAGAGTGAGAGCCGGGGCCGCGTCAGCGGCACGACTCCGGGCTTCATCACCGCCCCGGTCACGTAGAACGTCTGGCTTTCGTAGCGCATCACGTAGACGTTCACGACTGCATTGCGGTAATAGTCGCCCTGGTAGCGTTCGGCCAGCAGGTTCTCGATCTCCTTGGAGGTGAGGCCCAAGACCTGCACACCGCCGATGAGCGGCGTGGTGATCGTGCCATCCTCGGCCACGGGCACTTCGAGAGCGCTCGACTCGGCCCCGCCGGTTACGTTGATGACGATCCGCAGCACGTCGCGCTTGCCGACCTTGTAGGGGATCTCCTCGGCCGGGTACTGCCGCTTCCACCGGGCCAGGGCCGCCGCAAGCGCCTCGGTATCCACCGCTACGCCCTCCTCCCCCATCGGGCGCTCCGGCCGGTAGAAGAGGTCCGCCGCGTAGTTGCGAACGAGCGGCTTCTTGAAGTCCTGGTAGCTGCAACCCGTAAGCAATAAGGTCGCCAGGGCGCTCGCCAGCGTAGCCTTCAGCCAGACTCGGGGCAATCTCATCAAGGCGTAGTCCTTCCTACCCAGGGCCGCGACCATTTCGCCAAGGGACCCGCATGCGGCGCGTCCGCGAACGGGTTCGCGAACAGGATGACCTTGCCGTCCCGGCGGACAGCGGTCACAGGCACAGGCCGGGGCATAAGTTCGCCGGGAACGCCGCGCGGCACGGCCAGGGTCGAAATCCGCGAGAGCACCACTTGCAGCGGGTCGCCGTCCGGGCTGCCCTCCGCCGCTGTCAGGCGGGCCTCAACGCCCGGGACTCCTGCCCGCAACTCGAACGGGCCGGCTCCAGCAGTCGCGACAAGGAACCGTCCCTCGGAACCGGTCAGAACGTGCGCGACCTCTCCCTTGTTTTCGCTACGCAGCGAGATGGGGAGGCCTGCGATCGGGGTGGACAAGTCGGGCTGGACGGCCCTGCCCTGAAGCGCGCCGGCCCTCACAGTCAGCGGCTCCAAGGTCGCGCCGCGACCAGGGGCGACGCCATCGCCGGCCGCCCAAGCCGAGAACGCACCGGCCGTCGCAAGTCCCACCAGGAGGACCAGGGTTCGGGCGAGCCATCCAGCCTTTCGACCCGGCGCAGACCTGGACCTGGCTGTGGAGAGGGGCTTGCGCTTGCCTGCGGACTGCGGGGTCAGGAGCGTCCCCACCTCGGCGACTTCCTCCAACAGCTCGACGCAGTCGGTACCGACCTCGGTTGCCACGGACCGGCCGAGGAGGTCCACGGAGATAACGAGTTTCGCGGAGTCCTTCAGTCGGACGAAGAAGCCCGTGAGCCCGATGAGCGGGCCCGACTTGACCAGCACCAAGTCTCCCTCACGGACGTAGGGCCAGGGGTCCGTCGGCACCTTGCGCTCGACCAGTTCCCTTACGGCGAGCACCTGCTCGTCGGGGACGGGCACGGGGCCTTTGCCGTCGCTCACGAGGTGGACCACGCCCGGCGCCGCTCGCGCGACCCAGATCCGTTCACGAGGCAGCCGGGCGAAGAGGTAGCCGGGGAAGAGGGGAAGCTTCACCCACTTCCGCCGGTCCTTCCACTGGCTCAGCACCTCGTGCAGCGGCAGGAATGCCTCCACGCCGATCGAGACGAGAGAGGCATGCACTGCCTTCTCGTGCCGCGGCCTGGTGTAGAGCGCGAACCAGCGTGCACCAACGTTCGTATTGTTCGCTTGCTCGGGCATATGGCCCAATCTGCCTGGACTTCGTCCCTCTCACTTACAGCGCGTTTTGCGCTGTAAGATAGGGACGTCTAACAACTTATGCTAAACACAACACCGGAGCGGCCGCCTGCGGCCCCGCCCTACGACCGGCAAGGAGCCGGGACTACCGCCATGATAAGGATCCAGATTAAGTGCGGCCTCCTCGACCGCTCAGGCCGCCGTTATCGCCACAAGCCGCCTCGGATCGGTGCTGTCGTCGGGGTAGACAGCACACCTGACCGAGACCGCGCCGTCCACGCCAACCTTCTCCACAATCCTCGCAATCGCCGCCTCAGCACCCGTACGGTCTGTCTCGGGGAAGACGAGCCCAAGCGAGCCGCTCATAAACGCTCTGGCTTGCTCTGGCTCGTGGTCGCGAGGATCCCGTCCGCTTCGGTTACAGTCCCACCGGAAGCTGCCGTCCGGACTCACAGCGCCAACGAGATCGCTGGCCCGGACAGACCTGGACGCAATCCGGACCAGATCGCCAATCCCGACTTTCCTCGGAGTCAGCACAGCAACGACGAGATAATGGCGATAGCGTTCGGCCCTCCGCTGCTCGAATGTCACTATGTCCAAGAACGTTGCGCCATCTTCCGGCAAGTCTCTCGCGGTCTGCATCCGGAGTTCTCGCGATTTCTCCGGGTCCTCGCGGTACCTTTGCGACGTGTCTTCGGTTCTCATTGTTCCCCCGGACAAGGTGCTGTTCAATGACCTGCGCACTGGCAAAGGCTGCTCCGGAGCAACTGATGTGCCGTTCTGGGAAGAGCGCGCTCTGTGGTCAGGAGCCTTGAATGCTTGCACCCTCCGCCGGTAGCGCAGAACTGTTTGCACTGACATGCCTGTCCGGGTGTGTCATCTGTCTGACAATTGTGTCATGCTCGGGCGGAAAGGGGGCCGCGCGAGGCCTCGGCAGGTGCTGCACTTCAAGCAGACCCCGTGGGTCTCAGAGCTTCTGATGCGCTGTGGTCGCTCGGAAGCCACTCGCGGCAATAATGGTCGTCGAATCCGCCCGCATTAGGCGTCCGGGCAGGAGGCGACCGGCGCCTGCTGGCGGCGCACTGTGACCCACCACGCGTTGCTGCGACGACGGCATGCCTGGAGGGCACTTGTCGGTCGCCCCACACGTTCGCGTACTCCTCGACTGTAGTTGGCTCCCAGCACGGTCTTCCCGGGAGTGGCGAGGTCGCGCCGATTCGGCACGTCGTTTGCGCTGCACCTCGCCAATCCGCCACATGTGTGGCGTTAAGCCCCTCTCGAGGAGGAAGCAGGCAGTGAAGCGGTTCATGCAGAGAGTCTGGGAGGCAGTCAGGTCGAAGAAAGGCCAGAGCCTTGTCGAGTATGCGCTTATCCTGGCCCTGGTCGCCATCGTAGTGATTGTTGCGCTTACGGCGCTTGGCCAGCACACGTCAAACGCCATGAGCAACGTGTCAAACACGCTGGCTAACGCCACGTAACTGACGGCCCGAGCGAGATTGCGGTCAGCGGGTGCTTCGGGGTAGGCCTGCAGCGTTCGCAGTGCTGCGACGATCAGCCGCTGTCACGCTTGGAAACTACTGCCCGCTCGAGGAGCGTCCAGCGGGCCATGCGCGGGACGGGTCTCCGGTGCTGGGAGGTGAGAGACCTCTCGTGAGGCCGTTCCGCGCCTTTTGTGTCGCGGGCCCTGCAACGAACACAGGCAGGCTAACTGCGTCCCCCACCTGGGCCGCCCGGACCGGGCGAGCAGACCGGCCTCCTTGAACGAGAAGCCGGGAACGGTTACCATTACCCGCCGCCAATGCGAAATAAGTGCTGGTCCGGCAGAAGGCCAAGAGGCCCGGAAAGGGGCGCCTTACACCTTCAGACGTCTCGGCGTGTGTCGCACGCGCTGGACACAACTAATGTCAATAATGTTCAACAAAGTGTTTAAGCTCAAAGATTGTGCTTCTGCGCCCCTTACGTTGCGAGTCCTAACGAGTTGTCGCACAAGGAGATAACGATTTGTGGCGGCCCCGAGAGCAAGGCGCTGAAGGGGAACGTCATTTGCTGGGCAGTTAAGACCCTCGGCAGCGAGGCCAGCCTCCGCACAGAAGCCGGGTTCATATTGCAGGTGCAAGGAGCATTGTGCTGAAATGGGGACGACGCTGACACGCGGGGGCTCGGTCCGCCGGAAGAGGCCGTTGCGTGGGCCGACCGCAACCCGAACTCGGCATTCAGCGGTTGCGCCCAGGGGAGTGCGGCAGGGAGGCCGTAAAGGTCGGAGCAGGGCCATAAGGATTCTCCTGGTTGACCACCACGCCGTCGTACGCGACGGCCTGAAGTCTCTGCTGAGCAGCGAAGCAGATATGGCGGTGGTGGGAGAGGCCGGCGACGGCATGTCTGCGGTGAAACTGGCGAAGATGCTCGCGCCCGATGTAGTCGTGCTGGCTTTAGCCATCCCGGGCATGAATGGCGTCGAGATTGCCCGTCGAGTCACTGCTGAGGTCCCCACTGGCAGGATTCTGGCGCTGTCAATGCACACCGAGAACCGGCTCATTGAAGACATGCTCAGCGCAGGCGCTATGGGCTATGCACACAAGGGATGCTCCTTCGCGGAGCTTACTCAAGCGATTCGAACCGTGGCCGCAGGGCGCCCATACCTGTGCGCCACCACAACGCGCGCGATCAATGGAGCCCCTGTCCACGACGATCCAGTGGCAGCACGGGGCATCTCCGCAAGGGAGCGGGAGGTGCTTCAACTGCTCGCCGAAGGCAAGACTCAGAGTGAGATTGCCGTCGGTCTGGGCATCACCGTGCGCACCGTTTACACTCACTGCCGGCGCATGAAAGCAAAGTTGGCGGCCAGGAACACGGCTGACCTCATCAGGTACGCCATCCTTCAAGGGCTTGCAGCCGTTGACTAATGAGCGCGGGCGCACGGCAGTTGCGCCTTCAGGGTCTAACTCAACCTTTGCACAGCTTCCGGCCTTCGTTCGGAGCATTTCCGGGGGCATTTGGCCCTACCTTTGTATGTCATAAAATCGGACACTTTTGTCAGAAAAATGCCAATAGACAGGGCGGCCTGCTCCGGGTAAACTGGGGCTTCTTTTCCTGCACGCATTTGACGTGCGTGCGGACGGCGGTGGAGGAGGGTGAAGTATAGGCGGGTGCTTCCCGGGTAGGAGATTGTCCCACCCTCCTGGGGGCCTGCTGCTGCAATAGGGCCACGTGGGGCCCTTGTGGGAGGTTGCGGCAGTTGGGCACGTTTGCAGCAGACACAGCACAAGGCGAGCGCAGGCGTCAGCCCCGTTCCCAGGTGCGCCTGCCCGTCGAAGTCTATCACTGCAAGGCCAAGCGCCGGCTGGCGGCAGGAACGGCGCTGGATGTGAACTGCCTGGGCCTGCTCGCCGATCTCCAGGGCAATGGAAGCATCCGGACGGGGCAGGTCGTCCGGGTGCGCGTGGGGCCGTCGGCCGAAGCGTGGCCGGTCAACGGGGCCTTTTTTAGGGGACGCGTGCGTCGGATTGAGGCCGGGCCCCCACCGCGATGCGCCATCGAGGTGCTCGGCGATCCCGCTCCGTTCCTATACGCGCCGGAACTGGTCGGCACCCACCCGCAGATCATCGAGACGAAGCTTCAGCTCTTACGAGTCGCGGACTGCGATGTGAACGTCCTCGTGCGGGGGGAGAGCGGGACGGGAAAGAACGTCGTCGCACGGCTGATCCATCAGTATTAACGGCGGTCGCACCGGCCGTTCTTCGCCGTGAACTGCCCGTCCATCCCCGACTCGCTGCTGGAAAGTCAGCTTTTCGGCCACGAAAGAGGCGCATTCACGGACGCGAGGGAGCAGAAGCCCGGGCTTTTCAGGGTGGCCGACCGGGGAAGCGTCGTGCTCGACGAGATATCAGCCGTGGCGCTCAGCGTCCAGGCAAAGCTGCTCCAGGCGGTCGAGGACCGTAAGTTCCTTCCGGTCGGCGCGCGGGAGATGGTCAAGGTGGACGTCCGCTTCATGGCCACAACAAACGCCGACCTCAGCCAGATGATGCGGGCGGGGGCCTTCCGCGAGGACCTGTTCTACCGCCTGAACGAAATGCTCCTGGTGCTCCCGCCCCTGCGCGAGCGCGCTTCCGACGTGCTCCTGCTGGCGGAGTACTTCCTGCGAAAATACAGCCGGGAGTTCCACAAAGAGTATCTCCCTCTTGACAGGACGACGGCCAAGCAATTTGTCGAGTACGGCTGGCCGGGCAACGTCCGGGAGCTGGAGAATACAGTTAAGAGAGGCGTCGTGCAAGGGTGCTTCGAGCCGTCGAGAGCAAGCTCCGAGCAGCCGGAGTGGCGCGTCCCCGCCGGCCCCAACTACCTGACGGGCAGCGCGGCTGCGCCGCCAGCATCGGTGAAAGGGGCCAAGCTTGGGGCGGAGAGGCAGGTGCTGTTGGAGGCCCTGTCCCAATGCCATTACCACCGCACCCGGGCGGCAGCCCATCTCGGCATCAGCTACCGAACGTTGCTGCGGTGGATGAAGAAGCATGCAATCGATGTCTGACGTGCCCCTGGCTGCGCTCGGACAGCGGACCAAGAGACACGTGTAATGAGAAGATCCTTCGCGCACATATGGGGCCCGGCCCTCCTGGGAGCCTATTTCGTGTGCGCCGCAGTTGCCGCGTTCTTGTTAGCCCCCTCGTGCATCGCCCAAGCCGAGGCGCCTGCGTCGAATTACGGTGCCGTCCGGCATTTCAGCCAGGTGGTGCTGGCGGCCGTGGGCTTGCTGGCCGGATTCGCGGTGCTGGGGCTGGTCCTAGCCGTCGCGGCAGGGACCTTCGTTGACTGGGTTGGCAAAGAGGTCCGTGCCTGGAAGGACGCGGGAAGAGAGAAGGAATAAGCGGCTGAAGCGCAAGCCAAGCTGACGTGTCGGACCGGGGCGAACAGGGCGGAAGCGTCGGCGGCCCCGTGCATAAAATCAGGATCGGGATGACCTCAGTTTAGCGCAAGCGTGCCCGAGCCATCGCCAGACGGGCGCGTTGACATTCGCGCATTCGCCGTCCGGCGGATGCCCGACGCATTGCCCGCCTGTGGAGAGGCCGCCCTACCCGATGAAGGGTAGACGTGGGCCCGGGCAAGCAGAATCCCGCGATGGACTTCTCATGCACGGGTCAGTCCTTGCCGAGGAGCCACTGATCGAAGCCCCACTCAGTCTTCAACATCGGTAGCTTGGCCTTCTTGAGCACCTGCGCGCGCACCTCTTTGTCCTCAGGTCTGGCCAGCTCTTTCTGCACCTCGTTATACTGGACGACCTGCGGAGTGAGGACCACTACAAACTCCGTCTGGTGGTTCGAGCTTTGCTCCCCACCGAAGAGATAGCCTAACACGGGGATGCTGCCCAGCAGCGGCGCCTTGGCAGTGGACTTGACGTCTTCGGACCGCTTCAAACCGCCCACGCAGATCGGCGTGCCGTCTCGCAACTGAACTGAGCCTTGTTCGCTATTGGTGCGAACGATCGGCGTGCCCGCCGGGGTAAGCCCGACTATGTCGTTGATGGTGACCGAGTAGACCAGTTCTGTGGTCTCGAGGCCGATGAAGGGAGAAACGCTCAAGGAGAAGCCGACTGTCACATCATCGGGATGCTCGAGGGTCAGCTTGCTAAGCTGGTCGTCAAGATTGGTGACGACCTTTCCGTTAGCATCGAGGAGGTCTTTGGCGCCGGGGGTTCTCTTGAAATGCACCACTTCGTCAGTTACTGAGAGCGTACCCACGGTCCCGTGCCGAACGTTCAGCTTCCCCGCCGTGACAAGACGGGCGCGACCCTTGTGGACCATGAAGTCTATGTACTCCGCCGTGAGGAGGAAGTTTGCAGCGGAGTAAAAGCCCCTGCCGCGTGTAACAAAGTCCATGGTGCCGGCGAATTTCTGCCGCGCCGTCGTGAACGGGTCGAATATGCTCGTCACGTGTTCGGCATCCTGGTCGGACCCGAACCCCCAGAAGGTGAAGTCAAACAGGTTGCGACCGGGGCCGTTCTTCCACGCGATGTAGTCAAGTCCGAGCTTCAGGTCCTCGCCGAGTTCGACTTCGTAGACCGCTGCGTCCAGGACGAGCTGCGGGGGGAAGAAGTCCATCAGCTCAGCCGTGCGCAGCCACTCCCCAGCCCGGTAGGGCTCCATCCGTTTGAAGATGCCATTGGCCGCGGTATCTATGGCTGTGGTCACGCCGTCGCCGTCGCCGGCGATGGAGGCCACAGCGTCAAGGTTCGTGACGTCCCTGAACTTCGCGCGGTAGTAGAACTCCCTGGATCCATCCACCTCGTCCGTCACCCATGGCTCATCAAGCGCTTTCATCGCCGCTTCTATGTAAGGCAATTGGTACGTGGGGCAGATCACGTGGAGGAAGTACTTCTTGGCGATCTTGTCGCAGATGACCTCTGCACGACCGCCTTCCTTGCCCGTGATCATGCGGAAGAGGGCCCGAATCTCTCTCGGGGTGGCCCGCTCGATCGGGTAGACGCCCACGACGAAATCGTTCACCAGGTTCTTCTGGTTGACGCGCAGCACCTTGACGGTCGAGTCCCTGCCGCCATCAATGTTGATGCGGTCCTCCTGGTTCAGGTAATTGTCAACATTGCTGGCCGCAGCGGTCGGGCTGGGAAAACCATCGGTGTTCTGAACGCCGGACGCTTCATCCTGGCCTCCCGCCGACACATGGCCATTTGCCAGAAAGGCTAATCCAAGCAGCGCACTCCAAAGGCCGAGCAGCGCGGTCCCTTTCACTCTACGACACCTTCTCTGAGTTGGATTGAGGCTCATCATTCCTCGCCCTCCGTGTCCAAAAGCCACTGGTCGAAGCCAGCTTCGGTTTTCAGGTTCTTCACCGGCGCCTGTCGGGTTGCGCGTGCCCGGATCAGGGCCGCGTCAATCTCCGTTCGATCCCCAGACATGGCGCTGAAGTCGGTAACTACGTTTGCCGTCAGAACCACCACGACCTGTCTCCTCTTGACGAGGTTCTCCTCGCCTCCGAAGAGGTAGCCGATGATGGGGATGCTCCCGAGCACGGGCACTTTATTGGACTCCTGGACCATGACTTCTCGCGTATAGCCCCCGAGGACGGTTTCCTGTCCATCCTGCACCCGGAGGTTCGTGTTGAAGTTGCGGCGGACGAGTTCGGGGGTGCCCAGGGAGTCAAATCCCGTGTGGCCGACAAGGTCCAGGTTGACAGTCAAGTTGATGCCGTCTGTGCCGATGAGGGGAGTGACGCTCAGCAGGGCGCCCACGCTGCTGGCCCCGAGGACCCGTTCCCGCAGTTGGCCCACGACGATGCGCTGGCTGGCGGCGGTGTTGATTCCGTCGTTGCGGAGCCAGAAGAAGATAAAGTCGCCGGCCTTGAGCTGCGCGGCGCGGCCGTTCCGCGTGAGAAGCTTGGCGCTGGTCAGCACGCGGGCTTTCTGCTTGGCTACGAGGTAGTCGAAAAACGACGACGGCACGTCGAGGAAGTAGCTGTAGAAGCTGCCGCTCGACTCCCATTGGTGTCCAGGCAGGGCGAACGTGCCTCCCGGAACTCCGGTGTTCAGCAGCGGGGTCCCCCCTTTCAGCGTGGGTATCCGCTCGCTTTCAGCAAACGCGCCCACTTTGAAGAGCTTCCGCCCCGGACCATTCTTCCATGCCACAAAATCGAGCCCGAGGGCATCGTCGTTCTCTACATTGATCTCATAGAGCGTGGCTTCGATCATCACCTGGGGGGGCGGCTGGTCTATCGCCGGCAGCCAGAGCTGCACGCCGGCAATGCCACTCGGGGAGTCATAAAAGAGGAAACCGTTCACCTCGGTGTCAGGCACCTGACTGCTGGTCGTTCTGTTCGGGGAAAGAGCGGCATTCACGGCTGCGACGAAGGCCGGATCGCCGACGTTCCTGTGCTTGGGCCGGTAGTAGAAGAACTTGTCCCCTGCAGACGTCGTGAGACCCGGCCTGTCAATCACTGCCATCAGCTTATCGAGGTAAGGCAGCTGGTACAGGGGCGCCATGAGAACAACCTTGCCGCTCTTGACAGATTCGCGGTCGTTCGGGTCCTCCGGTTTGCCGAAAAGGAACCAGGCGCCCTCCTCAATCTCCATCGAGCGCCGGATGAAGCGGAGGACGTTATAGGGATTGACGTTCTTGAAGTCATAGACCTTCGGCACGTAACGGTTCGTCTGTGCCTTATTTGTGGTCCGCAGCACACGGATCAGGTGCTGCTCCACCTCGTCAGGGGACGCAAACTCAACGCCTGTGGGTTGGCCTTCCGGCACAAGCTCCTGTTCGGTAAAGAGCTTCGGCTGTCGGGCAGCGGTTGCAGGTTGCTCGCTTGCGGCGCTTGACCCTGCCTGAGCGCCGGGCGGGTCCGCCTGTGCGCCGGCGTCCCGCGCCGCGACTACGACGGCCACCAAGGATAGCAAGAACACGAAACGTTTCATGATCTTCCTCCTTCCTCCGGAGGTTCGTTGAAGCGGAGGACTTTCACCGCGCCACTATACGGATTAACTGTGAAGGCCCTCCCATCGTGGGACCAGTCTTTGCGTTCCCCGACGAAGACGGTCCACAAGTAGAGCCCGGTATCCTCAAGTGGAACGAGCACCGCCCTCACATCGTTGGCCTGGCTGGTCCCTGCGCGCGTTCTTACGAGGGCGGTCGCCTGCCCTTGTGTGATGAGGCCCGAATAGGGATCCCGCTGAAGAACGACCTTGTCGGTCACGCGGTACCCAGCGCGCTTGGAGTAGTAAGTGGGCATGAGTTCAACCGTGCCCGCCTGACTCTGGCATCCCGAAAGGGCCGCCACGAGTTCCCAGTTCCCCGGCTCGGCGGTCAGCCTGGTGAACAGGAACGTGCGCGACGCGCTTCCCTGGGCCGGGAGCGAATGTGCTTCAGGCGGCGAGTGCTCTGGCAGAACGGGCAGGCGCTTTACGCGCACGGGAGAGCCCTGTTTGGCGATGTAGAACTTCAGGGTGCTGTGATCAAGCGCCGGGACGACGAGCTGCGGATCGCCGCTCTTCGCGCTTTCGGCGTTGTTCGCAAACCGAACCGTCGCCAGGACCGGCTCGCCGATCCCATACGAGTCAGCGTTCAGCGAAACAGTGAGATCCACGGACGCCTGCTTCGGCGCAACGGCGCATCCCTCAATTGCCAAGACGACCACTCCGAGCACGGCGGCGTACCCGAGCCCTCTGGGCGTCCCGTGCAACCAGGTCGCGACGCGGCGCCTGATCCAAAGCCTACGGCGCCAGGCCCTTGCCAGACTCTCCAGTGCCATGCGCTTGCCCTCCTCCAAGTGGAAACCGATACCGTTCGCACAGCGCCTACTATTCTGAAAATCGCCATTGGCGTACGGTAAGGATGCCGTTAGTTTTCGATCAGGATGACCCGTTCTTGAGCGTCCCAAAGACTGCCGGCGAGCCCCTGCAAGGCCCCGACCAGAACACTCCGCAACTCGCCCTTATGCAGACGAGAGCGATTCTACGGAATTTGGCTCTGCTGACCTCAGGATTCTCAGCCATCGTATCATCGCGTAACGTTACCAAACGAAACGATAATATACAGACTGACCATCTTCGTGTCAATCGCGATTTTGCCGTTTGTGCAGCTCGGGGCACGAAATCAGCAAAAGGCCCCGGCAGACTAATCACGCATGTCCTGCGGTCGAAATCTCTTGAGCCGGCGCCTGCAGAGCGATTGCTCGGCCATCGGGCGGACGGCCTCGTTCCGAGACCACGCGTGCCGAAATCCGGCGCCACCATCGAGGGGGGTGCCCCTCATTCAAGCGTCTTCAGGATCGCCTGCCGCTCGGACTCCGGCAGGGGGACATAGCCGACCTCGTCAGCGTATTTCTGCCCGTCTGTCAACACCCAGACTATGAACTCCCGGACAGCACCCTCCGGTTTGCCTTTGGTCAGGAAGTTGAGGTCCCTGGCTGGCGGCGACGGATAGTGGCCGTCCGCGATGGCCTTGAGCAACGCGTCCTTCGTGTCGTAGAAAGCCTCTGACTCCTCAATGCGCCCGTTGCCGTTCGTGTCGAGCGGCACAAGCCGGATCCCTGTCAGAGGCCTGCGAGTCCTCGGGTCGTACGCGAAGTTGAGGTTGTTGTAGCCGATGCTCAGCCTGTTGCGTGCAACTCTCTCCGCGATGCCGGGGTCCCCGTACACTCCAACTCCCTTCAGGTCCTCTTGCGTTGCGCCAAGGTATTGAGCCCAGGTCTCGGCCGCACCGCAGGCGTCCGAACGCGTGTAGACCTGAATCTTCTCCGAGGCCTTGGTCCCCAGCGCTTCTCCCCATGTCTTCACGTCCCCCTTAATCCATATCCGGGTGAGCGTGTCACGGGTCATTCCCCGGCCAACCAACTGATCGAGCACGGGATTCTGGTCGTTCACAACGGCAACGACCGCGTCCTTGACCACCGGGATGCCAAGGCCGCCCTTCTCGATCTCGGCCGGCAGAATGGCTCGCGACACCATCCCGATCTCGACAATCCCCGACAGGGCATCCGTTACGCCTTTGCCGGCGCCGCCGGCCGAGACTTCCATCTTCACGCGCGGGTGCTCCTGCGTGAAGACGTCACGCCACTTGACAGCCATGGGATAGAGCGCCCAAGCTCCTGAGATTCTGATTGTCGCGGACGCCTTCGCGCCCACCGCCTCTTTCGCAGACAGTGCCAATCCAGTCCAGCTCAGGACGACCAAAAACGTTGAGCCTGATAGCCTGAGAAACGTTTTCATCTTGCTCACTGCTTTCCGCCGAGAGGATTCGAGTTGATCGCAGCCCCGCAGTGTCGTCAGATCACGCAGGGGCTGGTGTCGCCAACGCCCTTAGGAACAGTTTCGCCCGTGAGGTTTTGAAGCGCGATTATGTATGCCAAGGCCGACACCGTCCGGCTGGCCGCATTCGGACCAAAAGGAAAGCTCCGCTCCTATGGCGAGGACACGCCCCGTTGGGACAGCCGGAGAGACGCCGGACAAGTCCCAATCGGTCCTCCACAAGACGTGCTACGCCGCATTGTGCCACTGACAGTGCCTTTGATAGATGATTCCAGTCCTTATCCAGTCCAAGCCCGCCCATCGCGCTCCTCCTGCCAACCTCGGAGCTGCCGAAGGCAACTGCTCGGGCGCGGCCTGGCTTTTTCACGGTAGTTGCCATGCTGAGGAGGCACCAGTCGCGATTTGGCAGAGGCCGAGAGCCAGTCCTCATACGAGTTCCGTGCCGAGGTAAGTGAAGCATGCAAAGTACCCCAATAGAGAAAGTCGGGATTATACCGTGCGTTCTGGTGCGTGTCAAGCACAATCTTACGCGATACCACGGCGCCGCCTTCTCTGGGCGGATCTGAGGCCCTTAGGGACGGAACTATGATCGAGGTGGCGGGACACGGCATGCAGGCACGGAAACGCTGCGAGGAGCACGATGATCGTGCTCCTCGCGGGCTACGACCTCCCCCTTTTACGTCTATCAGCCTGCGGTTACCCACCTTCGACTTCCGCCGGCTGCTTCCCCCC